>Ga0302320_10005274_pt1 | contig 29085 bp, 18 predicted proteins | sample Bog_T0_3_FD_202130 | JGI IMG/M metagenome (GOLD analysis project Ga0302320, IMG submission 202130) | Peat permafrost microbial communities from Stordalen Mire near Abisko, Sweden - Bog_T0_3 | ecosystem: Environmental > Terrestrial > Soil > Wetlands > Peat | place: Sweden: Abisko, Stordalen Mire...
TGACCTCCCTCGTGCCCACCACCTTGCCTTCGGGATTTTCTCCCGTTGGATTTTCGCACGGCGCCGTCCCTGCGGCAGGTCCGGCTAGCCAGGGCGAAGCCCTTTATTTCCTCACCGAAGCTGGACCGGCCGCAGCGCCCGCGCTGCCCCTCCCGCCTGCCGCCGCGCTGCCTTGGGCGAGCGTTCCCGGCCCATTGTTCGATCCCAGCCAATCCAGTCAAAGCCTTCCCTCCGGTGCGCCTACCACCAGCGGTGTCCCCGCTCCTTCAATCGAGCAAAGCCCGGCTTTCTCGCCAAACTATCCGTCCGAAGCGGACCTGCGCCCGCAAACCTCCGGCGATCTGACGGCTTTCCCGCCAGCCACTTTTCCATCCGGATTTTCGCACGGCTCCGTGCCCGCAACTCCGGCGATCCCGGGCGAAACTCTGTATTTCCTGAATGAAAGCCAAGCCGCGAGCGCGCCAGCCACAGCCCAAAATACGCCGGCCGCGCCCAGGCTAGAGCCGGTGCTCGCGCCTGATCTCATTTCCGGCACACGCGCCTTCGATGCTTATGCGATCAAGCGGGATTTTCCGATTCTGCATCAGCAAATCCATGGCAAACCTTTAATCTGGCTTGATAATGCGGCGACCACGCAGAAGCCACAGGCGGTCATCGACCGGCTCTCTCTGTACTATGAGAATGAGAACTCGAATGTCCACCGTGGCGCCCATGCGCTTGCCGCGCGCTCGACCGACGCTTATGAGGCAGCGCGTGAAAAAGTCCGCCGCTTCCTTGGCGCGGGATCCCTCAACGACATTATTTTCGCGCGCGGCGCGACTGAAGCCATCAATCTCGTGGCCCAGGCCTGGGGCCGCCGTAATGTGCGGGAAGGCGACGAGATCGTCATCACCTGCCTCGAACATCACGCCAATATCGTGCCGTGGCAAATGCTCTGCGCCGATGTGGGCGCGGTCTTGCGGGTTGCTCCGGTCGATAACAGCGGCCAGGTGATTTTGGAGGAATATACGAAGCTGCTGTCGCCGAAAACGCGGCTCGTATCGCTGCCTCAGGTCTCGAATGCACTCGGGACAGTGACGCCGGCACAGGAAATGGTCGCGATCGCGCATCGCCATGGCGCCTGCGTGCTCGTCGATGGCGCCCAGGCCGTGTCGCATATGCCGGTCAATGTCCAGGCGCTCGATTGCGACTTCTACGTCTTTTCCGGCCACAAGGTTTTCGGCCCAACCGGCATCGGCGTTCTCTATGGCAAGCCCGAGGTGCTCGCCGCCATGCCGCCTTGGCAGGGCGGCGGCAATATGATCGCCGACGTTACCTTCGAGAAAACTGTCTATCAGGCGCCGCCACTGCGCTTCGAGGCAGGCACCGGCAATATCGCGGACGCGGTCGGGCTTGGCGCCGCGATCGACTATCTCAACCGGATCGGCATGGCAAATATCGCAGCCTATGAGCATGGGCTGCTCGGCTATGCGACGCAGGGGCTTCTCGGCGTGCCTGGCCTCACCATCATCGGGACGGCGAAGGAAAAAGCGGGCGTGATCTCCTTCGTGCTCGATGGCTGCCGCAGCGAGGATGTCGGCGCCGCGCTCGACCGGGAGGGTATCGCGGTCCGCGCTGGGCATCACTGCGCGCAGCCGATCCTGCGCAGGTTCGGGCTCGAGACTACCGTGCGCCCTTCCCTCGCCCTCTACAACACAAACGAGGATATCGACGCGCTCGTTGCCGCTCTGCACCGCATCCAGACACAGAAGAGCTATCGCGCGCGGTGATTTTAGCCGCCGATGGCTGCCAGGCGAGGCGCCATAGGCTTTCGCGGAAAGTCCCGAGCACAATCCCAGCACGCTATCCGTGCACGGAGCGGGCGCAACATTTCCGTACGCGTGTTCCAAACTGCTCGAATTGAACAACACCGTTCCGCTTCGTCTTTGAGACTAAAAAACTCAACATGATGCAATGATACAAGATAAACATTCTTTCACATAATGTAAAAATAGAAAAACATTCTCTTGATTTAATGCTACATGATTTCGGCTCAAAGCTGCTCTATAATGACTAGATACACAGCGCGAGCAAGATCAATTATAAGTCGAAACCGGCATTGGCAACGAACCGGCCGACAGGCTGCACGTTAAAGCTATAGCCAAAACAATGACAAAGCCGATGCACTGGAATGGTCCCTCACTCCATAATTCCTCCGGTCCCTTCCGTCAGGCCATTTGCGTGGAGTAGATCGCGACATGGACGATCGAGTCAAAGAATATGAGGATGGCACCCGCGCCGAGTCACAGTGGGATCTGCATCGCATTGTTTCGGAGCTGCGGACTCTGCGCGGCGAGTGGCGGCAAAACACAAAACCCGATGGCGTGACCTACGAGCTGCCATCGCAAGAAGCGCTGTCCGATGTTCTAGAGGGATTGTCCGCGGCGCTTTTTCCAAGGCATTTTGGTCCCCCGTCACTTACCGAGGAGGAAGTCGATTCTTTCATCGGACGTACGCTCGACGGAGCACTGCAATCCCTCCTTGAACAAGTGCGCCGGGAACTGAAGCTTGCATCCGGTTTGCCGGACAACGGCAGCGCGCAGCGAGAGGAGCAGGCAAGCAAGATCACGCGCGCATTCGCTGCAAATCTGCCAAAGGTACGGTCTCTTCTCGAAAGTGATATTCTGGCTGCCTTTCAGGGAGACCCGGCGGCGCTGAGCATCGATGAAGTGCTCTTCTGCTATCCTGGCGTTGTCGCGGTCACACGTCATAGGCTCGCGCATGAGCTCTATGAATTAGGCGCGCCTCTGCTCGCCCGCATTATTGCAGAGATTGCCCATTCCGACACGGGGATCGACATTCATCCAGGCGCCAAGATCGGCGGCAGCTTTTTTATCGACCACGGCACCGGTGTCGTCATCGGCGAGACCGCGGTCATCGGCCGGAATGTGCGGCTATATCAGGGCGTGACGCTGGGGGCCAAGCGGTTCGCCGTGGATGACAATGGCGCCTTGCTCAAGGGAGGGGCCCGGCACCCCATTATCGAGGATGATGTTGTGATCTACGCCGGCGCAACCATCCTTGGCCGGATCACCATTGGCCGAGGTTCTACGATCGGCGGCAATGTCTGGCTCACCCGCAGCGCGCCACCAAAGAGCAACATCACACAAGCGCAGGCGCGCAGCGACATCTTCATCGACGGCGGCGGAATCTGACCGGGACCTATGGTCGAAAGACCAGCGCGCGCGGCGCCGGAGGCGGTTAAGAATGCGCGCTCGGGTGAATTCAGATGGGATTGCTACTGAAAAGCGACATTCACGATTTCATAGCTCTTGCCGCCACCTGGCGTATTCACCTCGACCGAATCACCGGTTTTCTTGCCAATCAAGGCGCGCGCCGTCGGTGAGGTAATCGACACACGTCCGGCCTTCACATCGGCCTCGCTCTCGCCGACGATCTGGTAAATCTTTTTTTCGTCCGTGTCCTCGTCGACGAGCGTTACCGTCGCGCCGAATTTGATCGTGCTTCCAGAGAGTTTCGAGACGTCGATAACCTCGGCACGCGACAATTTGTCCTCGAGTTCGGCTATGCGCCCTTCGTTCAAGGACTGCGCCTCCTTGGCGGCGTGATACTCCGCATTTTCGGACAAATCGCCGTGCGTACGCGCTTCCGCGATCGCTTGGATAATGCGCGGACGTTCGATTTGCTGGCGCCGCTTCAACTCCTCTTCGAGGGCGGAATATCCACCCGCCGTCATGGGGAACTTGTCCATGCTCATTCTCTTTCGCGTCTCTCTACTGCTCTCTTTTGCGGTCAGGGCATAATCCGATGAATTTCGATCGGCCAGTGCTCCAAGCGCTTCGATTTTGCATGATCACGGATCAAAACCAATTCCAATGTCATGCTCTAGCTTTACCGGTTCCCGAACTGGCGCAACGTACGGCCGCGCCCTAGTATTTGTTTTATCGCATTTTCTTGCCCCGAACCGGTGTCCACTTCGCTTGACAATGCTCTCGTATACTTTCCATCGCAATGCATTCACGGTGGTGCCCGCCAATGCCGCGGGTCCCGCCAAAGGCCAATCCTGTCGAAGCCAGAGTGTAACAGACACCTTCGCGGAACCGGCCGCAACTGGCGCTGTTTTGCTGGGGCACTGCCGATCCGCGATTTTACCGCGGTACAGCCGCGCTTTAGACCATGCTCGCTTCAAGTTCGATCGGTCATGGTCTCATTCACTTTGATTTTCGCACGATCTTATCCAAAATGTCTGCAACTTTTTTTAGATCAGTTTCTAGACAAAATAATCCTGCAGGGCGCGAACCTCCAGATCGCCTGCGAGATAAGCCCGAATTCCCTGTGACGCGGCGATCGCGCCTGCCAGAGTTGTGTAGTAAGGCACTTTATGCAAGAGGGCGGCGCGGCGCAACGACCGGGAATCCGAGAGAGCTTGCGCGCCCTCGGTCGTATTGAACACAAGCTGTATATCGCCGTTTTTGATGAGGTCGACGACATGCGGCCGGCCCTCGGAAACCTTATTCACTCTCTGCGCCTTGACGCCCTCGCTATTGAGATAGCGCGCGGTGCCGCCGGTCGCGGAGATTTTGAAACCGAGGCCTGCCAATAATCGCATGGTTTCGAGGACGCGCGGCTTATCGATATCGCGTACCGAAACAAAGACGGTGCCTGTTCTTGGGACTTTCGTGCCGCTGCCGAGCTGGCTCTTGGCGAAAGCGACCGGAAAAGAGCGATCAAGTCCCATGACCTCGCCGGTCGAACGCATTTCCGGCCCGAGCACGGTATCGACCCCGGGAAACCGGGCGAACGGGAACACCGATTCCTTGACGCCGATGTGATCGAGATACGGTGGCCGCAATCCGAAGCTGGAGAGGCTTTCTCCGGCCATGATCCGCGCCGCGATCTTGGCGATCGGTACCCCGATCACCTTGGCGACAAAAGGCACCGTCCGCGCCGCGCGCGGATTGACTTCGAGCACGTAGATTTCATCGCCCTTCAGAGCATATTGCACGTTCATCAAGCCGCCGACGCCAAGCGCCAGGGCGAGCTTCTTGGTCTGATCTTCGAGCTCGGCGATCTTTTCCTTCGCAAGCGAGCGCGGCGGCAGCGAACAGGCGCTGTCGCCCGAATGGATTCCCGCCTCCTCGATATGTTCCATGATCCCGCAAATGAAGACTTGGCTACCGTCCGAAAGTGCATCGACATCGATCTCGACGGCGTCCGACAGATAGCGGTCGAACAAAAGCGGGTTCTTGCCAAGCACGGTATTGATCTGCCCGGTCTTGTCATTCGGATAACGGGCTTTGATTTCGGATGGAACCAGGCCCGGAAGCGTGCCGAGCAGATAGTCGTCGAACGCCGCCTTGTCGAAAATGATCGCCATCGCCCGCCCGCCCAGCACATAGGATGGACGCACAACGAGGGGTAGACCGAGGTCGGCGGCGATCAGACGCGATTGCTCGACCGAATAGGCGATCCCGTTCATCGGCTGCTTCAGGCCCATTTTGTCGAGGAGCCGCTTGAAACGGTCGCGATCCTCGGCAAGATCAATCGAATCGACCGAGGTCCCGAGAATAGGAATGCCCGCCTGTTCGAGCGCATGCGCGAGTTTGAGCGGCGTCTGGCCGCCGAATTGCACGATCGCGCCCTTGAGCTCACCCGCCTCGCCTTCCTTGGCAAGGATTTCCAGCACGTCTTCGGAGGTCAAGGGTTCGAAATAGAGCCGGTCGGAAGTATCATAATCGGTCGATACCGTCTCGGGATTGCAGTTGACCATGATCGTCTCGAAACCGGCCTCGCGCAGGGCGAAGCTCGCATGGCAACAGCAGTAGTCGAACTCGATGCCCTGCCCGATCCGGTTCGGACCGCCGCCCAGAACGACGATTTTCCGGCGCGCCGTTGGGTGCGATTCGCAGGCGGGCGCCGGACCAAAAGGCGGCGCGTAGGTCGAATACATATAAGCCGTAGGCGAGGAAAATTCCGCCGCGCAGGTGTCGATCCGCTTGAACACCGGGTGCACGCCGAGCTTTTTGCGCAAGCCGGACACGTCCGCCTCAGGCACGCCAGCGAGGCTCGAAAGACGCGCATCGGAAAACCCCGCCGCCTTCAACATTCGCAAATTGGCCGCGTCTCCAGGCAAACCATGCGCGCGAACCTTGGCTTCGAGATCGAGAATTTCCTCGACGCGCGCGATGAACCACGGATCGATGCCGCAAGCCTCGTAAATCTCGCCAAGCGGCATGCCATGACGCAGCGCCTCTGCGACCACAAGCAGCCGGTCGGGCGTGGGGCGGCCCAAGGCGGCGCGCAGAACATTCATGTCGTCGCCGAGGCCAAGCCCCTCGATTTCGATTTCATCGAGACCGTCCAATCCGGTGTCGAGCGAGCGCAGTGCCTTTTGCAGACTTTCCGCAAAGGTCCGGCCGATCGCCATGGTTTCCCCGACGGATTTCATCGCGGTCGTCAGAATCTGCTCGGCGCCGGGAAATTTTTCGAAGGCAAAGCGCGGAATTTTGGTCACCACATAATCGATCGAAGGCTCGAAGGACGCAGGCGTCGCGCCACCTGTGATGTCATTGGCGATCTCGTCCAAGGTAAAGCCGACGGCAAGCCGCGCCGCAACCTTGGCGATCGGGAAACCGGTTGCCTTGGAGGCCAGCGCCGAGGAGCGTGAGACACGCGGATTCATCTCGATGACGATCATGCGGCCATCCTTCGGATTGACCGCGAATTGCACATTGGAGCCGCCGGTCTCGACGCCGATCTCGCGCAACACCGCGAGCGCGGCGTCGCGCATGGTTTGGTATTCCTTATCGGTTAAGGTCAGCGCCGGGGCGACCGTGATCGAATCGCCGGTGTGCACGCCCATCGGGTCGATGTTTTCGATCGAACAAACGATGATGCAATTGTCCGCCTTGTCGCGGACCACTTCCAGCTCGAATTCCTTCCAGCCGAGCACGCTTTCCTCGACCAGCACCTCGCTCGTCGGCGAGGCGTCGATTCCGCGCTCGATGATCTCGATGAATTCGGCCTTGTTATAGGCAATGCCGCCGCCGGTTCCCCCCATGGTGAAGGACGGCCTGATGATCGCCGGCAGACCTATATCGTCAAGGATGGCAAGCGCCTGGGATAAGGTTTTGATTTGATGCGAGCGCGGCGTTGAAAGGCCGATGCGCGTCATGGCTTCGCGGAAAAGTTTGCGATCCTCGGCCATGTCGATCGCGCTCGCGCTGGCGCCGATCATTTCCACATCGAATTTTTCGAGCACGCCCATTTTTTTCAAAGAGAGCGCGCAATTGAGGCCGGTCTGGCCGCCCATGGTCGGCAAAAGCGCGAAGCCGCCGGGAATGGCATAGCGCTCCTTGGCAATGATCTTGGCGACGATTTCCGGCGTGATCGGCTCAATATAAGTGCGATCGGCCATGTCCGGATCGGTCATGATCGTCGCTGGATTGGAATTGACGAGCACGATTCGATAGCCTTCCTCGCGCAGCGCCTTGCAGGCCTGGGTGCCGGAATAATCGAATTCGCAAGCTTGGCCGATGATAATCGGCCCCGCGCCAATAATCAGGATGGTGGAAATATCCGTCCGCTTGGGCATTTGGTCTCGTCTAAGCGCGTAAGCGCGCAAAAAAGGCCGCGTCAGGGAGGACCGCGGCGCGTCCTATTAGCAGAAACCGGACTTTTGCTGTTCCGGCCAAAATGGCTTCGTAGACGAGTTTATGGCCGCTGTGAACCCGGACGTCGCGGGGACAACCGCTCGGAGGCAAAGCCTTGCTTTTCACCCGGCCTCTCATAGCCGCGCCAAATGCAGGCGGGCCGAACGTTACTTTCGCCGGATTTTCACATCGAGGTTAGGCTGGACCTCCAACTGAATGCGCACATCGAGCAATGCGCCGCTCAGAGTGTCGAACACATGCGCATCGTCGGTCACGCCTAAGAAAGTCACATGCACGACACCATCGACGGTCGTAACCTCGCTCAGCTTTCCGCTCCCCTCCAGAATCCGCTTCTTGATTGCATCGGCAAGAGCGCGTTCAACTTCGACAGCATCCGCCACAAGCGCCTCCTTTTTAAGCCTAAGGTATATACGGTATATATGAGCAAGCTGCTCCGGCAAGCGCGTGGTTGGAGCAGTGGGACATCAAGCGCATGGCTTTGGCCCGGACAGTGTTAAGATTATGGCCCTACAAGATAATCGCGCCTGGCGCCATGAGAAATCGCGTGCTTATTGAATAATCTCGGCCTTGGCAAAACAACAGGCGCACCTCTCTTCGGCCGCAATCAAATCTTGTGGCGGAGACCCTGTCTCGTTATGTTGCCAAAATGAGCATGTATTCCGAAGATGGTTCGCCCGGATCTCGCCAAGACTATAGTGCCAAAGACACTGGAGTTAAAGAGTCGGGCGCCAAAGACACTGGCTTCCAAGCGTACGACGCGAAGGTACGGCGGCTGCATGGCGATCGCGGCGGCTTCGACGACTTCCACAGGCCACGGCGCCGGCGGGGAATTCGTGCGGTGCCGCTGCGCATCATCGTACCCAATCTCATCACTTTGCTGGCGCTATGCATGGGCCTCACCGCGATCCGTTTCGCGATCGAAGGGCAGTTCGAGATCGCTGTTGTCGCGGTCATTGTCGCTGCCATTCTGGATGGATTGGATGGACGGATCGCGCGGGTGCTGCGCGGCACCACACGGTTTGGCGCGGAACTCGACTCGCTTGCCGATTTCGTCGATTTCGGGGTTGCGCCGGCGCTCATCCTCTATTTTTGGGGCCTGCACGAGATGAAAAGTTTCGGCTGGTTCGCGGCGCTTGTTTTCGCGATCGCCGCGGCGCTGCGCCTAGCCCGTTTCAATGTCATGATCGACGACCCGAACCGGCCATCTTGGCAGGCGCATTTCTTCACCGGCATGCCAGCACCGGCGGGCGCCATAGTCGGGCTCTTGCCGCTCTATCTCAATCTCTCGATTCTCGCGGTTCCCAATGTGCGGGCGTCGGTCCCTTTCGAAATCGCCTATGTGTTGATCGTGGCGCTCTTGATGGCGAGCCGCATCCCGCATTTTTCGGGCAAAAGGATCGGCCGGGTGCCCCGCGAATATGTGATCGTCGTCCTTTTCGGGTTCGTCACTTGCATTCTTCTGCTTGCGATCTTTCCGATGGAGATGTTAATCGCTTTGTCCTTCATCTATCTGGCGACCATCCCCTTCGCCATCCGCCGCTTCAACGCCTATGCGGCGGAGGACGCCGCGAGGCAGGCGGGCGTGGCCGCAACCCAAGCGCCGCCCATTTCGCAAGCGCGAACATGACAGGCCGCATTCAACCGGCGCTGTGGTTGCCTCCGCGAACGCCCTGCCCTGATGATGAATGCACAAGCATCAAGGCAAGCCGGAGCTGAAAGGCGGCCCGGACAGTTCACAAAGCCGCGTTTCTCGATTAGGGTCCGCGCCGCAAGCCTGGCCAGGCCGCCGCGGAGCGACGGCGGTCTAAATATAAGGAAACAAATGTCGAAGGAAGAATTGCTCGAATTTCCAGGAACGGTCATCGAATTGCTCCCCAACGCGACCTTTCGCGTCAAACTCGAAAACGACCACGAGATCATCGCTCACACGGCGGGAAAAATGCGCAAGAATCGTATTCGTGTTCTTACCGGCGATAAGGTTCTTGTGGAAATGACCCCCTACGACCTGACCAAGGGCCGCATTACCTACCGGTTCAAATGAGACAGAGTTCAGCGACGGAGAGCCGCTATGACCAGCGGCGATAAGGCTTGGCGGCCAAAGCTCATACTTGCCTCGGCATCGCCCCGGAGGCTCGAGCTGCTGCAACAGATCGGCATCGAACCAGATGCCCTGCTTCCCGTCGATCTCGATGAAACCCCGCGCAAGAATGAATTGCCGAGGACTCTCGCCGCGCGGCTCGCGGAGGAAAAAACGAGAGCCGCCGCAGCAATTGCTGCGCGTAGAGAAGAGCTTGCCGAGGCCTATATCATTGGGGCCGACACGGTTGTCAGTGTCGGCCGCCGCATTCTGCCGAAATGCGAGATTGTGGCAGAGGCGGCGCAATCCTTGCGGCTTTTATCAGGGCGGGCGCACAGGGTTCACACCGCGGTCTGCCTCATCACGCCAAAGGGCCGCGCGCGCCATAAGCTTGTCGAGACGAGGTTGCGCCTCAAGCGGCTCTCGGCAGATGAGATCGAGGCCTATCTCGGATCGGGCGAGTGGCGCGGCAAGGCCGGAGGCTATGCGCTCCAGGGTCTTGCCGGCGCTTTCGCCCAAAAACTTGTAGGATCTTATTCCGCGGTCGTCGGTCTGCCGCTTTACGAGACCATGTCTCTGCTTTCCGGCGAAGGCTTTCCGGCCTATGTTTCCTGGTTGAACAGGGTGTGACCTCCTCCTTCTCGCACCGGCCGAACCCATGATTGATGCCAAATCTGAAAAACCTTTCGCGGAGACAACCGGGGGGACTTCAGCAAAGCCCTGTCCCATCTGTGGAAAACCCGCCGTCTTTGCAACCCGCCCGTTTTGTTCGAAGCGCTGTGCCGACATCGATCTCCACCGCTGGCTCGGCGGCGTTTACGCCATTCCGGCCGCGGCTGCGGCCGCAGGAGGCCCGGACGAGGAAACAGACGGCCAGGATGCAGACAAGAACTAAAAGCGGGAGATGGTTTTGCGCGGCACTCGCTGTGGAAACGCCACAAAGATCGGCACAAAACGCGTGACCTTATAAGTTGTCAGCCTTTTTTCCGGACAATGCATGTTTTTCACTGCCTCGAAAATCTTTTGGTTTGTCGCCGAGCCGGTCTCTTTGGCCATTTTCGCGGGTATTTTAGGCATCTTCCTTTCGTTCACCCGTTTCGTACGCGCGGGCCGGATACTCATGGCCGGCGCAATCATCGCGCTTGCCGTTGGCCTACTCACCCCGATCGGAGCGGTCCTTTTGCGGCCCCTGGAGGACCGTTTCCCGCAACCGTCGGCCGATATGCCCTCGCCTGCCGGAATCATCGTACTTGGCGGCGCCGTGGAAACAGCAAAATCGGAAGCACGTGGGCAGGTCTACCTGGACGCCGAGGCCGCCCGGATGACCACCGGCGTCGAATTGGCGCGGCGCTATCCCACTGCACGGCTCGTCTACACAGGCGGATCGGCAGGATTTCCCTACAAGGGACCTGCGGAGGCGATCAGTGCGCGGGAACTCTGGCTTTCCCTGGGCGTGCCCGTCGAGCAAATGATATTCGAGGCGAAGTCCCGAAACACCTGGGAAAATGCTGTTTTCACGCGTGAACTCGTTAAGCCGAGGCCTGGCGAGCGCTGGCTGCTCGTGACCTCGGCGTGGCATATGCCGCGATCGGTCGGCATATTCCGCCGCGTGGGTTTTCCGGTCGTGCCTTATCCGGTCGCTTATCACACTTTTGGCGATGCAAGGGATTTTCAGTTGTCCACCCCCATGATCGACAAGGTGTCTATGCTCGATTTGGGCGTGCGGGAATGGATAGGTCTCTTGGCTTATTGGCTGACCGGAAAGACGGATGCGCTGTTTCCAGCGCCGTGACCTGAGCGAGCCAAAATGCGCGCCCGAGGGAAATGTCCATTTCTATGGCGCGTGTCTTGGCATGGCTGTAAAAAAGTCTGTCCTATTCCAAACCTTGCTATTCTTGTGATCAATTGTCATTTGTTTGCGTCATAAATCTGTCATCTTCTAAATGCTTGCACGATACTTCCGGCGAATGTAGAAACTGCGGAGCACGAAGTTTAGGGAGGCGTCTGCGGGCGGTTTCGTCACACGCCCGTCACGGGTAGCCCCTAGCCGTAACAGACCCCAATAGAGGCGTTCCAATGACGGCCATTTCCTCGAAAGACATCGCATCCACGCAGGCCGAAAGCCCGAAGCCGCATCTCGATCAGCCGATGGGAATCCGGACAATCCTGATTTTCCTCGCCATCATGGCTCTCGGGCTCTTCTTTACCGCGTATAACATTTACAGCGATATTTCGACGTCGGGGACCCCCGTCGCGAGCATATTGCCATTTCTCCTGCTCGCCGTTGCTTTGCTGATCGCGCTCGGCTTCGAATTCGTCAACGGATTTCACGATACGGCGAACGCGGTCGCAACGGTTATCTACACGCACGCGCTTCCGGCTCCCGTTGCGGTGGTTTGGTCGGGTTTCTTCAACTTCTTCGGGGTTCTGGTCTCGAGCGGCGCGGTCGCATTCTCAATTGTTTCGCTGTTGCCGGTCGAATTAATTCTTCAAGTCGGCTCCGAAGCCGGATTCGCCATGGTCTTCGCGTTGCTGATTGCTGCGATCATCTGGAATTTGGGCACATGGTGGCTTGGCCTCCCGGCATCGAGTTCGCATACAATGATCGGCTCCATCATTGGCGTCGGCGTTGCCAACGCGCTAATGCGCGGGCGCGACGGAACGTCCGGAGTGGATTGGGGTAAGGCGATCGAGATCGGCTATGCGCTTTTGCTTTCCCCGATCGTTGGTTTCGTCTGCGCTGCGATCCTTCTCCTTCTCATGAAATTGATCATTCGCAAGCCTGAACTCTATGGCGAGCCGAAGGGCAAGACCGCACCGCCGTGGTGGATTCGCGCGCTGCTCATTTTCACCTCCGCCGGTGTCTCCTTCGCACATGGCTCGAACGACGGGCAAAAAGGCATGGGCCTCATCATGCTGATCCTGATCGGCACGGTGCCAACCGCCTATGCCTTAAACCGGACGCTGCCGGCTGCTTACGTGCCAAATTTCGTGCAAGACTCCTTGGCCGCCTCCAAGGTCGTCGAGGCCAAGGCGGCGGGCTATGACGTCCTCGGCGATCCGCGCCCGGCGGTCACCGCTTATATAACCTCGAACCAAATCAATGAGGGTACTTATCCGTCGCTTGCCGTGCTCATCCGCGACATTGCGAACCAGGTCCAATCCTACGGCACGCTCGCGAAAATCCCGGCGGCGCAGGTCGGCAATACCCGCAATGACATGTATCTCGCGTCCGAAGCGATCCGCTTCTTGGAAAAGGACAAGGGGAGCGAGCTTTCAAAGCAGGATGCTGCAACGCTTACTGCCTACAAAAAGAGCCTCGACAATGCGACCAAATTCATTCCGAACTGGGTGAAAGTGTCGGTCGCCCTCGCGCTTGGGCTTGGCACCATGATCGGATGGAAACGCATCGTTGTTACCGTCGGCGAGAAAATCGGCAAGGAGCATCTGACCTATGGCCAGGGCGCGGCAGCCGAAATCGTCGCGATGGGAACGATTGCTGCGGCGGACAGTTTTGGCCTGCCGGTCTCGACGACCCATGTGCTCTCATCCGGCGTCGCGGGTACGATGGCGGCCAATGGGTCCGGCGTGCAAATGTCGACGATCCGCAGCATCGCTCTCGCCTGGGTGTTGACCCTGCCCTGTGCGATGGGTCTGTCGGCGTTCCTCTTCTTTGTATTCCACCACCTGTTCTGATCGCACAGATCGCGTCTGGAGCCTGCCCTTTCCGCCAAACGCGCATTATCCATGGCGGAAAGGGAGTGGAGGCGTACATCAACACAGGTGAGGGAGAATACCTCGCCATATGGGGCGGGCAGCGGGAAAGTTAGACTGCTCCCATCCAAGTCACAGCTCAGGAAAAACAGGCGGCTGGATCTCAGATGCCCTGCCGCAGCAGGCGTCTAAGGCTCGCCTAAACGAGCTTTTGAAACATCTTGATCTTTTATCACGAATATACTGACACGTCCGGCTAGTACTTGAAGGTAATGCCAACGGTCGCGACCCATGGATCGAGCGTTACATGGGTGCGATCCGGGACATTTCCCGGAAACGCGAATCCTTGCGCATTGGTGGAAAAGAAAAGTTTCTTGCCATCGACGAAGACGCCCCAATTGGGAGTCAGCATCCAATCTGTCCCGGCCTGGAGAGCTAGCGCGAAATTCTGATCGAAGCCCCAATTTGTGAGAATTCCGTCGCTGATATTGCCGAAATTGAGCACATAGCCGGGCCCGATGCCGGCATAGGGTTGAAGGGCGCCGAATTGGGTCAAATGATATTGAAGAAGGAACATAACAGCGCCGCCGCGCGTACTGCCTAGGAGGTTCGAGCCATAAGTGGGCTCCGAGGGGAGCCCAATTGCCTTGAGATGCTCGATCGGCGGCACGCCCGAGGATAGAGCGATGGCGACATTGGGTGTGATGAAATAGCCCGCTTCCAAAGTCACAGTATAAACCGGCCGGATAGCTATGTTCGTTGTCGTAAATAAGCCACCGCCGGTTGCCTGGGCATTGGTCTGAAAGAAAATGCCGGAAGCTCCCGCATGAACATAGAAGCTTGGCGGCGTGGTTGGCGACGATTCTACCGGTGTAGCCATGTCCGCTGCGGCAACAGGGGTCACGGCGAGAACGGCGATCATCGCCAAGGCCCAATGTCGCAATGCACGGCTCATAACCACCCTCAATTCATGTTTTCAGCATCAGCGGAAACCGTCCGGTAGAGCTGGCGGCTGGCTAATTTTTGTCTTGCTACTAGACTAGAATGGTTGTCGATCTGGTTTGGCGATCCAGCGCATCATTGACCATAATTTTGAATGACCATATCCAACAGATCGTTAAAATCATAATATTTATGCATATATTTGAGACCTCCTCAGTATAAATCGTGCCAATGTTGCGTATCTGCAACAGCCGAACCGGCGATTTCGTCTTAGCCGCATCGTCCTGCCCGCAACGGGAGCATCGCGCTTCGCTGGTATGCGGCGAGGTCGGGGACGTCAGGTGGCATCGTCTGAAACCATAATCGGATACGATTTTCGGCAAATGAACACGCTTCAAACAAGAAACTGTTCATAGAGTTTTTTAATTTGCTATCCGGTAATTTTAGATCGTTTTCTGTATTGATTGAGTATTAAAATTCGTAGGGGATTTAAGTGCGCGGCTATTTTGGCTTTATAGAAGCGAATTCTCAGATTTTAAGCGCAAAAATAAATCATGAAATTATGGTATTAAGTGGAATTGTTACATTTACTGTTTTATTTTTTTGCGTATTCATATCTATAAATCACTTTAAATCAAAAAAAATAAAGGAGAAAATCCTCCCCCTTATCGCTGATCAAAGCGGAGAATCCAGCCCGGAACGCGGTGATCTGGACGATCCTATGTTGATGGCATTCGTTAAGGACCTTGTTGCGAGCGCACAATCGAAATCTGTTCCTCTCGCTCCTCTGCAAACACTTCTCGCTAAGCTTATCGATGCCAGCGTTTCTGACGCCGAAATTCCGAACCGCCTGTTGGTGGCAGCCGAGCAATTGGAAGCCCTGCGGGCGAGCCTCGCCAATTGGCACGACGGAGGACCGGGACATGAGCAAATCTGTTCGGAAGCCTTGGCGTGTGTCGACAGCGGCGATTTCTATTCCGCGAGCGAGGTGCTCAGGCGGGGCCGGGAGGCGCGCTGGATGTTTCCCACGGCGACATGCCACGAAGAAGCCGAATTCTACGCAAGAGAGGCAATGATCGACCATATTCAGTTGCAGTTTTGCGCTGCCGCGCAAAAATACGCCAACGCAGGGGCGCTAGTCGCGGATGCTGGCGGCAACGACGCCTGGCGGTTCCTGATCGCGCAGGCACGTGAGCTATGCGAGGACGGCCGCCAATTTGGCACGCGCGAGAATATGCTTCTTGCCATTGAAATCTACCATCGCGCACTCGGCCTCGTCGGACGCGAACAATCGCCGCTTGATTGGGCCGAGACGAAGCTCAATCTCGGTGACGCACTTTTGCTGCTTGGTGAAAGCAATAAGGACTCTAAGCCGCTGCGGGAAGCGGTCGAGGCCTATCTCGCCGCCCTCGAGGAATGGACTCTCGATCGTACTCCGCTCGATTGGGCGAAAGCACAAAATCATCTTGGCAATGCCTTGCAGCGCCTCGGCGAACAGGAAAATGACCCGGAACGGTTACGCCAAGCGGCCGAGGCCTATCGCGCCGCGCTCGCGGAATGCACTAAGGAAAACGCGCCATTCGAACGGGCGCAGGCATGTAACCGCCTCGGCGACATACTTGCTGTTTTGGGGGTTGAGGAAGGCGATGGCGAACGTCTCAAGGAGGCCGTCAAGGCCTATCGCGAGGCTCTCGACGGCCTTGACCGGAAGCTAGTGCCGCTCGATTGGGCGACGACCCAAAACAATCTTGGCAAAGCACTCGAGACCCTCGGCGAGAGCGAGACCGGTACTGGCCTTCTGCATCAGGCGGTGGCAGCCTATCAAGCGGCCTTGGAAGAGCGATGCCGTGATCTCGCTCCATCCAGCAGCTGGGCGACCACAAACGCCAACCTCGGCAATGCGCTCGTCGAGATCGCCGAACGCGAAAACAATAATGCCATGCTGGAAGACGCGGCCTCGGCCTATCGCGACGCGCTCAAGGCCCGGCCGGCGGAGGACTCGCCGTTCGACACCGCCAAGATAAATATCAACCTTGCCTATACACTTGGAATGTTATGGAACCGGACGCGCGACCGGCGAGTGCTGGACGAGGCGCTCGATGCTGTCGAGGCGGCACTCGGCCTCATCAACCAGATTGGCGCGCGGGAGCATATTCCCACGGCGGAACTTGCGCGCGAAACAATTCTTGCCGCAATGGGCCATCGTGCGGAAAAAGCGGCTGCAGCATAATAACGCGATGGCGAGTGGATTTTGCAATCACGGCATGCCGAACCTCACGGAAGTCCAACCGTGTCATTGCGTGAAGCCGGCACGGGGTTTTCCAATGACGCCATGTATTTCCGCCAGCCTTCGGCGCGGAGCCGGCAAGCAGGACAAGTCCCGCAACCATAGCCCCACTCATGCCGGATGGCGCGCTCGCCGAGATAGCAGCTGTGAGTGGCCTCCAGGATGAGGTCGACGAGGGCAGCCCCGCCGAGCGTTTGCGCAAGGCGCCAGGTTGCTGCTTTATCGAGCCACATCAAAGGTGTTTCCACGACAAAACGGGTGTCCATGCCGAGATTTAAAGCAAGCTGCATGGCTTTGACCGTATCGTCGCGGCAATCTGGATAGCCGGAGAAATCCGTTTCGCACATGCCGCCGATAATGTGCTTGAAGCCGCGCCTGTAGGCAATCGCAGCCGCCAGAGTAAGGAAGACGAGATTGCGGCCTGGCACGAATGTATTGGGCAGGCCGCGCCCGTCAGCCACGATCGCGACATCGTGGGTCATCGCCGTCGTGGAGATTTTGGCCAAGGCCTCGATACGGATGAGATGGTCATCGCCGAGCCGCTCGCGCCAAGCGGGGAAATTCTGGCGCAGCGATTCACGGAGCACGGCGCGCTGGTCGAGTTCGACTCTATGCCTTTGCCCGTAATCGAAACCAACCGTCTCGACCCGTTCATAACGGTCGAGCGCCAAGGCAAGACAAGTCGTCGAATCCTGGCCGCCGGAGAACAGCACAAGAGCCCCAGCCGTGACTTCGCTCATCGCGCGATGCCCCTGCCGATCCCTGTATGAGCAAAAGCCACTTGAGCTTCAAGTCTCGTGCTCGGTGCGTGCGGTCCGGCCAAATTACTGCCTCCTGAAGTCCTAGAGCGCGTCCCGATCATGTGGTCTCATTTGATCGGGACGCGCTCTAGTCAAAAGGAACCAACAAAATCAAGCCGGTCTATTATTCACCTGCGGGAACGTCACTTGGCGTCTCCACAGAGGGCATGGCCGCCGGCGCGTCAGGCTTGGCCAGCAAGGGCATTGGCCCGGCCGCTGCCGCGCTTTCCGCTTTCTGCGCCAAAATCATTTCATCCCGCATGTTTGCAACGCGGCGAAGTTTGGCCATCGCGGCACCGGTCCCAGCTGGGATGAGGCGGCCGACGATGACGTTTTCCTTCAAGCCTTCCAAAGTATCGGTTTTGCCGTTGACCGCCGCCTCGGTCAACACGCGAGTCGTCTCCTGGAAGGAGGCAGCCGAGATGAACGAGCGTGTCTGCAATGACGCCTTGGTGATCCCGAGGAGGACTGGAGTCCCCGAGGCCGGCTTCTTTCTGGCCGCGATCGCCTCGGCATTGGCCTCATCAAGCTCGACCTGATCGACCTGCTCGCCGGGCAGAAACTCGGTGTCGCCGGGATCGACGATATCGACCTTCTGCAGCATCTGCCGGACAATCACCTCGATATGCTTGTCGTTGATGCTGACACCTTGCAAACGATAGACTTCCTGAATCTCGTTGACAAGATAAGCGGCGAGTTCCTCGACCCCCTTGATCGCCAAAATATCATGCGGCGCCGGATTCCCATCGACAATATAATCGCCCTTTTCGACGACATCGCCGTCTTGAAGGTGGATGTGCTTGCCTTTCGGAATCAGATATTCGACCGGCTCCGCACCTGCTTCATTGGGGATGATTGCAATGCGCGTCTTGTTCTTGTAATCGCGTCCAAATTGCACGGTGCCGGAGCTCTCGGCGATAATTGCGTGATCCTTCGGCCGGCGCGCTTCGAAGAGTTCGGCGACACGCGGCAGACCACCGGTGATGTCGCGCGTCTTCGCCGAATCCATTGAGATACGTGCAATGATGTCGCCAGCCTTGATCTGCGCGCCCGGATCGACACCGATGATCGAATCGACCGGAAGCGCATAACGCGCTTCGCCGCCGCGTAGCAGCTTACCGATCTTGCCGTCCGCGCTTTTGATCACAATCGCGGGCTTCAATGTCACGGAGCGCTGGTTGAGGCGCCAATCCATGACCAGGCGTTTGGCGATGCCCGTTGCTTCGTCGACGGTCTCCGTCATAGAGGCGCCTTCGACGAGATCCTCGAAAGCAACCGTTCCGTCGATCTCGGTCAGAATCGGCCTCGTATAGGGATCCCATTCGGCAATCCGCTGGCCCCGCTTGACCTTATCACCCTCGTCGACCTTGAGCCTGGCGCCATATTGGATCCGATGGACCGCGCGTTCCGTGCCATCCGGCCCCTCGACGACGATCGCGACATTGCGTGCCATGACCATCAGATCGCCCTCACTATTGCGGGCGAGATGGCGGTTGCGGACCTTCACCACCCCATCAAAATTGGATTCGATGAAGGATTGATCGGCGATCTGCGCGGCGCCGCCGATGTGGAATGTGCGCATGGTGAGCTGGGTGCCCGGCTCGCCGATCGATTGCGCGGCGATGACCCCGACGGCTTCGCCCATATTGACCGGCGTCCCGCGCGCGAGGTCGCGGCCGTAGCATTTGCCGCAGACTCCATTCTTGGCTTCGCAGGTAAGCACCGAGCGGATCTTCACTTCCTGGATGCCGGCAGCGTTGATGCGGTCGATGTGCCATTCTTGGATCATCTCGCCCGCATGGACGATGATCTCGCCGTCGGCTTCCTTCAAGTCCTCGGCCGCCGTCCGTCCGAGAATACGCGTAGCGAGCGACGCGACGATCTGGCCGGCGTCAATGATGGCGCGCATGCGGATGCCATTCGTGGAGCCGCAATCGACCATAGTGATGATCGAATCCTGCGCGACATCGACGAGACGGCGGGTCAGATAGCCGGAATTCGCGGTCTTCAGAGCCGTATCGGCGAGGCCTTTACGGGCGCCATGGGTCGAGTTGAAATACTCGAGCACGGTGAGCCCTTCCTTGAAGTTGGAGATGATCGGGCTTTCGATGATCTCGCCCGAAGGCTTCGCCATCAAGCCGCGCATCGCGGCAAGCTGCTTCATCTGGGTCGGCGATCCCCGCGCGCCGGAATGCGACATCATGTAGATGGAGTTGATCGGTTTGTCGCGGCCGTTCTCATCCTTTTGAACGGACGAAATCCGCAACATCATTTCCTCGGCCAGCTTGTCCGAACATTTCATCCAGACATCGACGACCTTATTATATTTTTCGCCCTGCGTGATCAGCCCGTCATTATACTGCTGCTCATATTCCTTCGCGAGCGCACTTGTCTCAGCGATAATGCGCGGCTTGGTTTCCGGAACGACCATGTCGTCCTTACCGAAGGAAATACCGGCCTTGAACGCCTCACGAAAGCCGAGCGCCATGATCCGGTCGCAAAAGATGACCGTCTCCTTCTGACCGCAATTGCGGTAGACGATGTCGATCATGTTCGAAATCTCCTTCTTCGTCATGAGCTTATTCACGACATCGAAGGGAATCTTGACATGGTGCGGCAGCAATTGGCCAAGGATCATCCGGCCAGGCGTAGTCTCGAAAATCTTCTGCACGCGCTGGCCCTCACCATCGAAGGTCCATGCCCGCCCCTTGATCCGCGAGTGCAGGGTAACCGCCTTGGCTTGCAAGGCATGTTCGATCTCACCGATGTTGGCGAATGCCATCCCCTGACCAATGTCGCCGTCGCGCATTAACGAAACATAATAAAGACCAAGCACGATATCCTGGGATGGCACGATGATCGGCTGACCATTGGCCGGATGCAAAATATTGTTGGTCGACATCATCAGCACACGTGCTTCGAGTTGCGCCTCGAGCGAAAGCGGTACATGCACCGCCATCTGGTCCCCATCGAAATCGGCATTGAATGCCGCGCAGACGAGCGGATGCAATTGGATGGCCTTGCCCTCGATCAACTTCGGTTCGAAGGCCTGAATGCCAAGACGGTGCAGAGTCGGCGCCCGGTTCAGCATGATCGGATGCTCACGAATGACTTCGTCGAGAATATCCCAGACTTCCGGTTTCTCCTTTTCAACCAGCTTTTTTGCCTGTTTGACGGTCGCCGATAGGCCCTTCGCGTCGAGACGCGAATAAATGAAGGGCTTAAAGAGTTCGAGCGCCATCTTTTTCGGCAGGCCGCATTGATGCAGTTTGAGATCAGGCCCAACCACAATGACGGAGCGGCCGGAATAATCGACGCGCTTGCCAAGCAGATTTTGGCGGAACCGGCCTTGTTTGCCCTTCAGCATGTCGGCGAGCGACTTCAAGGGCCGCTTGTTGGCGCCAGTAATGACGCGGCCGCGGCGGCCATTGTCGAACAAAGCATCGACGGCCTCTTGCAGCATCCGCTTCTCGTTGCGCACGATGATGTCCGGCGCGCGCAATTCAATGAGCCGTTTCAAACGATTGTTGCGGTTGATCACACGCCGGTAAAGGTCGTTGAGATCCGAGGTCGCAAAGCGGCCGCCATCGAGCGGCACAAGTGGCCTAAGGTCAGGCGGAATGACCGGGACTTCCGTGAGAATCATCCATTCGGGCTTGTTGCCAGAATGCATGAAAGCCTCGATGATCTTCAACCTCTTGGCGAGTTTCTTCGGCTTGAGATCCGTCGTCGATTCGGCGATCTCGACCTTGAGTCCTTCGGCGATATGCTTAAGATCCATGTTACGCAGAATTTCACGAATCGCTTCGGCGCCGATGAGGGCGGTGAAGGAATCTTGGCCATATTCATCCTGCGCTCGCAGATAATCTTCTTCATTGAGAAGCTGGCGGTCCTTGAGCGGCGTCAAACCCGGATCGAGCACGATATAGGATTCGAAATAAAGGATGCGTTCGATGTCCTTCAGCGTCATGTCGAGGAGCAGCCCGATGCGCGAAGGCAAGGACTTCAGAAACCAGATATGCGCGACCGGCGCCGCGAGCGAAATATGCCCCATGCGCTCGCGCCGTACCCGCGACAATGTAACTTCGACGCCGCATTTCTCGCAGATGACGCCCTTGTATTTCATCCGCTTGTATTTGCCGCACAAGCACTCGTAATCCTTGATCGGACCGAAAATCCGGGCGCAAAACAAGCCATCGCGTTCGGGTTTGAACGTGCGGTAATTGATTGTCTCCGGCTTCTTAATTTCGCCGAAGGACCAGGATAGAATCTTCTCCGGGCTCGCGATCGAAATCTGGATCTGATCGAACGCCTGCGGTTGCACGGCCGGACTGAAGAGATTCATGACCTCTTGATTCATTGCCATCTCCTGATGCTTGGGCCTGCGCGGTGCCGGTCAAAGGCCCCTTGCCGGAAATATGAAAAGCCAACGCCCGCGGGCCATTCCCGCAGGGCGGTTTCAACTATCCGCTCTATTCTGCCGCCTCGGCCGGGGGCAATTGGCTTTGCAGTTTCGCTGTCTGGGTAAGTTCGACATTGAGACAAAGCGAACGCATCTCCTTGACGAGCACATTGAAGCTTTCGGGAATGCCCGATTCAAAAGCATCGTCGCCCCGCACGATCGATTCATAAACCTTGGTGCGGCCGGCAACGTCATCGGATTTCACGGTAAGCATCTCTTGCAGCGTATAGGCAGCGCCATAAGCTTCGAGCGCCCAGACCTCCATCTCGCCGAAGCGCTGGCCACCGAATTGCGCCTTGCCACCGAGCGGCTGCTGGGTGACGAGACTATATGGGCCGATCGAACGCGCGTGGATCTTGTCGTCGACAAGGTGATGAAGCTTCAGAATATAGATATAGCCAACAGTCACCTTACGATCGAAGGCTTCGCCGGTGCGTCCGTCATAGAGTGTCACCTGGCCAGAGCTATCGAGACCGGCCTGCTCCAGCATGTCCACGATATCCTTTTCCCGCGCGCCATCGAAAACCGGCGTTGCGATCGGCACGCCGCGGCGCAAGTTTTCGCCAAGTTCGACAACCGCCTCGTCGTCAAGTTCCATGATTTCCGTCTTGGCTTCATAAATCTCGATCAATTTGTCACGCAGCGGCTTTGTGTTCTTGTCCCTCAAATAGGCATTCACCGTTTCGCCGACTTGCTTGCCAAGTCCGGCGCAGGCCCAGCCGAGATGGGTTTCGAGGATCTGCCCGACATTCATGCGGGAGGGCACGCCAAGCGGGTTCAAGACGATATCCACCGGCTGCCCGTCGGCGAGGAAGGGCATATCTTCTTGCGGCACGATCTTGGATACGACGCCCTTGTTGCCGTGGCGCCCGGCCATCTTGTCGCCAGGCTGAATCTTGCGCTTCACCGCCACGAAGACTTTCACCATCTTCATGACGCCGGGCGGCAATTCATCGCCGCGCTGCAATTTTTCGACCTTGTCGAGAAAGCGGCTCTCAAGGCCCTTCTTGGCTTCGTCATATTGCTTGCGCATGGCTTCGAGCTCGGCCATCGTCCGGTCGTTCTCGACTGCGAAGATCCACCACTGCGAGCGCGGGTAATCGTCGATGATCTCCTTGGTGAGCTTGGTATCGCGCTTAAACCCCTTCGGCCCGGCGATCGCTTTCTTGCCCGCGAGCACGTCCATGAGACGCGCATAAACGTTGCGGTCGAGGATCGCTAACTCATCGTCGCGGTCCTTCGCGAGACGCTCGATCTCCTCGCGCTCGATGGCTTGGGCACGCTCGTCCTTATCAACGCCATGCCGGTTGAAGACGCGCACTTCGACGATCGTGCCTTGCACGCCGGGCGGCACCCGCAAAGACGTATCGCGGACATCGGAGGCCTTCTCGCCGAAGATCGCGCGCAGAAGCTTTTCTTCCGGCGTCATCGGGCTTTCGCCTTTCGGGGTTATCTTGCCGACGAGAATGTCGCCCGCCTGGACCTCGGCGCCGATATAAACGATCCCGGCCTCGTCAAGATTCTTCAAGGCCTCTTCCGACACATTCGGAATATCGCGGGTGATTTCCTCCGGACCGAGCTTCGTGTCGCGCGCCAACACCTCGAATTCGTCAATGTGAATCGAGGTAAAAACATCATCCTTGACGATTCGCTCATTGAGAAGGATCGAATCCTCGAAATTATACCCATTCCAAGGCATGAAGGCGACGAGGACGTTGCGGCCAAGCGCCAGATCGCCGAGGTCGGTCGAGGGGCCGTCGGCGATGATATCGCCCTTGCGCACATAATCGCCGACGCGCACCAGCGGTTTCTGGTTGATGCAGGTCGATTGGTTCGAGCGCTGGAACTTCATCATCCGGTAGATATCAACTCCGGGCTTGCCGGCGTCGGTTTCCTCGGTAGCCCGGACCACGATGCGCGTCGCATCGACCTGGTCGATGAACCCGGTGCGCCGCGCCGCGATGGCGGCGCCGGAATCCCGTGCGACGACGGATTCCATGCCAGTGCCGACAAGCGGAGCGTCGGCCCGAACGAGCGGCACGGCCTGGCGCTGCATATTGGAGCCCATGAGCGCGCGGTTGGCGTCGTCGTTCTCAAGGAAGGGGATCAAGGCGGCGGCGACCGATACGAGCTGCTTTGGCGAAACATCCATGAAATCGACGCGTTCGCGCGGGACCATGACGACGTCGCCCGAGTGCCGGCACACAACAAGATCCTCGGTCAGTGCCCGCTCAGCGTCGAGCGGTGCATTCGCCTGCGCGACGTAATATTTGGCCTCCTCCATCGCCGAAAGATAAACCACCTCGTCCGTAACGCGGCTATCCTTGAGCCGCTGGTAAGGCGTCTCTATGAACCCATATTTATTGACGCGCGCGAAAGTCGCGAGTGAGTTTATGAGACCGATATTCGGGCCTTCCGGGGTTTCGATCGGGCAGATGCGTCCGTAATGCGTCGGATGCACGTCGCGCACCTCGAAGCCCGCCCGCTCGCGCGTAAGACCGCCGGGGCCGAGCGCCGACAACCGCCGCTTATGCGTAATTTCGGACAAGGGATTGGTCTGGTCCATGAACTGCGACAATTGCGATGAACCGAAGAACTCGCGCACCGATGCCGCGGCAGGTTTGGCATTGATCAAATCCTGCGGCATGACCGTATCGATATCGACCGAAGACATCCGCTCCTTTATCGCCCGCTCCATGCGCAACAAGCCGAGCCGATACTGATTCTCCATGAGTTCGCCGACCGAGCGGACCCGGCGGTTGCCGAGATGGTCGATGTCGTCGATTTCGCCGCGGCCGTCGCGCAGGTCGACAAGCGCCCGCATCACCGCGACAATATCCTCCTTGCGGAGGGTACGCACCGTGTCCGCCGCATCGAGATCCATGCGCATGTTCATCTTGACCCGGCCGACAGCCGAAAGATCATAACGCTCGGAATCGAAAAACAGCGAATGAAACATCGCCTCCGCCGTATCAACAGTCGGCGGTTCCCCCGGCCGCATGACGCGGTAGATATCGAATAACGCCTCCTCGCGGGAGCTATTCTTGTCGACGGTGAGGGTGTTGCGAATATAGGGTCCGATATTGACGTGATCGATATCGAGCACCGGCAATTCGGTGAAGCCGGCGTCGATCAGAGGCGCCAGTGATTTGACGGTGATCTCATCGCCTGCCTCGGCAAAGATTTCACCGGTCGCCGGGTTATAAAGATCGGAGGCAATATATTGCCCGTGCAGATCCTCGTCCTGCGCGCGCAGAAATTTGACGCCTCGCTCCGAGAGCAAGCGCGCGCTGCGCACGGTGAGTTTCTTGCCCGCTTCGAGGACAACTTCGCCGGTGTCCGCGTCAAGAACGTCGAGGGCGGCCTTCATGCCTTTCATGCGATCAGGCTCGAAGGGAAGACGCCAGCCATCCTTGTCCCGCTTATAAGTGATCGTCTTATAAAAAGTCGAGAGAATCTCCTCGCCGTCCATGCCGAGAGCATAAAGGATCGACGTCGCCGGAATTTTCCGGCGCCGGTCGATACGGGCATGGACGATGTCCTTGGCGTCGAATTCAATATCAAGCCAGGAGCCGCGATAAGGAATAATCCTCGCCGCGAACAGAAGCTTGCCGGAAGAATGACTCTTGCCTTTGTCGTGATCGAAAAACACGCCCGGAGAACGGTGCATCTGCGAAACGATGACCCGCTCGGTCCCGTTGACGATGAACGTGCCGTTCATCGTCATCAAGGGCATGTCTCCCATATAGACATCTTGCTCCTTGATGTCCTTGACCGATCTGGCGGCGGTGTCGGGATCGACATCGAACACGATCAGGCGCAAAGTCACTTTGAGAGGCGCAGCGAAGGTCATGCCGCGTTGACGGCATTCGTCGACATCATATTTCGGCGGCTCGAATTCATATTTAACAAATTCGAGCAAAGCCGTGTTCGAAAAATCGGAAATCGGGAAAACCGACTTAAAAACCGATTGCAATCCTTCGTCTGGACGCCCCCCTTCCGGCTCGTTGACGAGAAGGAATTGGTCATAGGAAGCTTTTTGAACTTCGATCAGGTTCGGCATTTCCGCGACTTCACGGATATGCCCGAAAAATTTACGAATACGCTTACGGCCGGTGAACGTCTGCGCCATATTATGAGCCATGTCGCTCCTCGCACCTCGTGTAAACAGCGATTTTCTCAAGCGAAAATTCGCGAGACCCGCATCCAGCCGGGACGCTGGAAGGGGAGAGCCTTCCTCAGCATCAGGCGCTCACGTCAACGCGAACACACTTGCTGGAAAGTCCGAACAGATTTTGCAAAACGAAATAGGTTTCAGCTCGGCGGCGGCCCCAAAATGAGGATGGAACCGCCGCCTTGCGAAACTTAGGACCGCCGCAACAGTCAAGCCACAATCACTTCAACTCCACCTTGGCACCCGCTTTTTCGAGCGCAGCCTTAATTTTCTCGGCCTCTTCCTTGCTCACGCCCTCCTTGACGGGCTTGGGCGCGGCTTCGACCAGATCCTTCGCCTCCTTGAGGCCAAGGCCGGTTACGGCACGCACTTCCTTGATGACTTCGATTTTCTTGTCGCCGATCGCCGCAAGGATTACCGTGAACTCGGTTTGCTCCTCCGCTGGCGCAGCCGCCGCGCCGCCAGCCGCCGGCCCCGCCGCCACGGCAACCGCCGCCGCTGCGGACACACCCCATTTTTCTTCCAAAAGCTTGGCGAGTTCGGCGGCTTCGAGCACGGTGAGGCTCGAAAGATCCTCGACGATCTTTTCCAGATTGGCCATTTTCTCTTCCTTCGATTGCGTTTTTCGATTGGTTCAAAAGATTTGTAAGTCCGTCAAGATGAAGACTTCAGGCGGCATCTTTTCCGCCATAGGCCGCAAACACGCGTGCAAGCTTCGCGGCCGGCGCCGTTGTGAGTTGCGCCAGTTTCGTCGCCGGTGCCACGATGATGCCAACGAGTTTGCCACGCAGTTCGTCCAAGGACGGCAGCGTTGCAAGCGAGCGAACAGCATCCACGTTGAGCGAGGTCGCCCCCATGGCACCGCCAAGAATTACGAGCTTGTCGTTTTCCTTGGCGAAAGCCACCGCAGCTTTCGGTGCCGCGACCGGATCGTCCGAATAGGCGATCAGGGTTGGGCCCCGCATGAGCTCGGAAATAGAAGCAACTTCAGTACCTTGCACAGCAATCTTAACAAGACGGTTCTTAGCGACTTGCACACCGGCACCAGCCGCGCGCATCTGCTTGCGCAGAGCTTGCATTTGAGCCACGGTTAAGCCGGAATAATGCGCGACAACCACCACCGATGTCGTCTTAAAGACATCGGCGAGGGACGCCACGCACTCTTTCTTTTCCCCTCTGTCCACGGTGTGTCTCCTTACGCGGGCGCGAAATTCTAAGAATTCCGGCCCGCAGGCTGCATCTGCCGCCTCGTCAACACGGGGGGCGAACCACCCGTCGAGGCGACGCTGTGCCTGTCCCCGGAACGGAAATGCCGCGCCGGACAGTGGGGTAGACCAAAATCGAAGGAACCAAAAAAGGCGGAGCCTTCCTGCAATCCAAAATTCTTGTCGTTACCCCGTCTATGCCGGCCCAAGATCGCCATTCCGGCAGGAAACCGGAGCGGCGGTCGAGAGATTAAGCTTGAGTTCGACCCAGAAGGACGACCCCTCACGCCGGCAGTCTCGGACAGGACATGGCCGGAAAGGACAGGCGTCACCGCCTATCCTCCGGCCTTACCCGCCGCGTCACGCAATACCCTTCGCCGGAAACGAAACTGCTCCCGAAGCGAAACTCGCAGGCACCTCGCAAACGCGGAAACTTTGTGGATTCGGGGCTGCTATTTCCGATCAACCCCGAAACCCCTATTTAAACTCATTGGTCTATCATGCCAAGAGCCGAAATACAATTTTCACCAATCCAGAAACGAATCTCTCAGACCGTGATCGTCGCGGGATCGATTTTGACGCCAGGACCCATGGTCGAGGAAATCGCAACCCTTTGGATATACGTGCCTTTGGCGCCCTGAGGCTTGGCCTTGGCCACGGCGTCCACGAAAGCGGCGATGTTTTCGACAAGTTTTTCCGGCGTGAAGGAGGCTTTGCCCACGCTCCCTTGGACAATACCCGCTTTCTCAACACGAAACTCGACGGCGCCGCCCTTCGACGCCTTGACGGCGCCCACGATGTCCATGGTCACGGTACCGACCTTTGGATTGGGCATCAGGCCACGCGGCCCCAAGACCTTACCGAGCCTGCCGACGAGAGGCATCATGTCGGGCGTTGCAATACAACGGTCGAAGGCGATGGTACCGCCTTGAACGGTGGCAACCAGATCCTCCGCCCCGACGATGTCCGCCCCCGCTGCCGTGGCCTCGTCGGCCTTGGCGCCGCGCGCGAAGACCGCGACGCGCAGATTGCGCCCGGTTCCATTCGGAAGATTGACCACCCCGCGCACCATCTGATCGGCATGCTTGGGGTCGACCCCAAGATTCATCGCGATCTCGACGGTTTCATCGAATTTCGTTGTGGCGCGCTCCCTAACGAGCTTAACCGCCTCGGCGACCGGATAAAGCTTGATCCGGTCAATTCCTTCGCGCGCCTTTTGCACGCGTTTTCCGATATGTGCCATCGCCCTACCCCACAATCTCGAGGCCCATGGAACGGGCGGAGCCCTCAATCATTCGCGCCGCCGATTCTATCGAGGCACAATTGAGATCGGGCATTTTTTTCTCGGCAATCTCTTGAATCTGCGCTTTCGTGATCGTGCCCGCGAAGCCACGGCCGGCGGTCTTCGAACCAGACTGGATACCGGAGGCCTTCTTTAGAAAGTAGGAAACCGGTGGCAACTTCATCTCGAAAGTGAAGGACCGGTCCTGGAAGGCTGTGATCACAACCGGGATCGGCGTCCCTTTTTCCATCTGCGCCGTCCGGGCATTGAATGCCTTGCAAAATTCCATGATGTTCAAGCCGCGCTGACCGAGCGCGGGACCGATCGGAGGCGAAGGATTGGCCGCCCCGGCCGGCACCTGAAGCTTCACGTAGCCCGTGATCTTCTTTGCCATTGCCATACTCCCATACAATGCCGGCCCTTGCGGCGCGGCGGTTGCGGTCGTGGTCCGGCGGGGTTCCGCTAGGCA
>Ga0302320_10005277_pt1 | contig 29079 bp, 32 predicted proteins | sample Bog_T0_3_FD_202130 | JGI IMG/M metagenome (GOLD analysis project Ga0302320, IMG submission 202130) | Peat permafrost microbial communities from Stordalen Mire near Abisko, Sweden - Bog_T0_3 | ecosystem: Environmental > Terrestrial > Soil > Wetlands > Peat | place: Sweden: Abisko, Stordalen Mire...
GCTGAAAGTGGATGGACTCGGCGAATGCGATCACGGAGCCATCGTCCAGTTCTACGAGAAACTCGCGAAGATCGAAGTGAAACGCACCAAAGCATAACCGGCAGGCGCGAGTGCCGGTCGATGAGTCTTCTACATAAGTGGTTCCAGGAGAAAACAAGTATGCCTAAGTTTGCTGCAAATCTTTCAATGCTGTTTGGTGAAGTGGACTTCCTCGATCGCTTTGAGGCGGCTGCCAAGGCTGGATTCACCGGTGTCGAATACATGTTCCCCTACGCGTACAAAAAGGAACTGCTCGCGGAGAAGTTAAAGAAGAACGGTCTTGTACAGGTTCTGTTCAACCTTCCTGCCGGTAATTGGGAGAAGGGTGAGCGCGGTCTTGCCTGCCTTCCCGACCGTGTGAATGACTTTCGCGAAGGGGTTGCGAAAGCCGTCGAATATGCCACCGCCTTGGGTTGTAAGCAGGTAAATTGCCAGGCCGGGCTCACTCCGACAAACATCAGTCCTCTTCAGGCGCATGACACGATGGTTAGCAATGTTCGTTTTGCGGCAGGCGAGTTGAAAAAGGCTGGCGTCCGTCTTCTGATTGAGCCCTGCAACACGCGCGACATGCCCGGCTTTTATCTGAACTACACGGCGCAAGCTCTAAAACTCATCGACGATATTGCTTCCGATAACGTCTTCGTCCAATACGACGTTTATCATGCCCAAGTTATGGAGGGCGACCTCGCCAACACGATTGAGAAGAATCTGGCGAAGATAGGCCATATTCAGATCGCGGATAATCCCGGAAGGCACGAGCCGGGAACTGGCGAGATCAATTACCCCTATCTGTTCGCCCTTCTTGACCGCATCGGTTATACCGGTTGGGTTGGCTGCGAATACAAGCCTGCGGCGAAAACCGAAGCAGGATTGGGCTGGCGCACCGCTGCTGCCGGAAGGTAAGTTCGACACACGGCGTATGACGGAAAGGGCAGCCCATGGGCTGCCCTTTCTAAAACTCTTCGGACGATAACTTAGATGATCGTCACGTTCTCTGCTTGCAAGCCCTTGGGGCCCTTTACAACGTTGAACTGCACAGCTTGGCCTTCTGGAAGACTCTTGAATCCGCTCGCCTGAATTGCGGAAAAATGCACGAAGACGTCTTCGCCGTTCTGGCGGCTGATAAAGCCAAATCCCTTTGCGTCGTTAAACCACTTTACTGTTCCTTGTTCCATGATGTTACACGTTCCTTTTGGTAGTCAGGCTGAGTGAGTTGGAGGGATTTTCTGTGCAGATACGAATTCAAGAGCAACGCCCAAGACGCATATACTACCCGCGTCCGTCCAATTCAATTGCGTCCTGATGGTAGCACGCCATGTCGGTGATGTATACGCGCGAAGCCAAGATAAAAGTCAAGTCGTTAAAGACAATGAGCAATCAGGAGACGCACCAGCACGCGATTCCCCACAAATCGTCAGGCGGCCTCGCTCGGTCCATGGCATTTAGTTCTGACCAATTCCTTCAACCGGCGGAGCTTATCGTCGGACAGGGTGGCATGATTGTCGAAAGCCAGTCCCGCGACGAAGGATTGCTCATCCTCCGTCATTTCATGCAGAAGAATGTTCTGGGCTTTCTTATAGAGGGCATCAACCTCGCTCTGACGATCAATCGCCATTCAACTCTCCTCCATTCCACCGATGTCACTATCCTAGGCTTGTGCAGACAAGTACGCTGCGTTAATTTTTGGCGGTCACAGGCTCGGCTCACTTGGCGGCACAGCGCCGTAAGACCTCAAGTATTCCCGAGACAAGCACTGCGGGGGTCGGCGGGCATCCGGGAATGTAGCCGTCAACGGGGATGAGGGCGTCTACAGCGCCGACGACGGCGTGGCCACCTGCAAAAATCCCGCCGCTGCATCCGCATGCACCCACCGCCACCACTAATTTCGGTGCGGGAACCGCCTCGTAGGTGGCCTTCACGGCGTCGGCCATATTGCGAGTAACAGGCCCCGTGACCAGCAGCATATCGGCATGTTTGGGAGAGGCAACAAAATGAATTCCGAAACGCTCCACGTCGTAATAGGGATTGGTGAGTGCGGTAATCTCCACTTCGCATCCATTGCATGATCCAGCGTCCAACTGGCGGATGTTTAGGGCTCTTCCAAAAAGGGCCTGAATCTGGCTGCACACAATTTCCGGATCTGGCGTGGGAAAGGGGATCTCTGCGTGCGACTCGATATCCCACTTACGCACCAGCCGGTCTTTCGCCTGACCGCAGCACCAGATACTCTTGGCAGCAACCACCGCTCCTTGGCTAGGCTCGAAACACCTCCCACAACCGATGCACTCGCCGTATGAGAGCACGAGATGCGGACGCGAATCGCGTTCTTCAATTCTGAACGCAGCCGTGGGACAGATCTCAACAAGGCTCTGCGCGATAGCGGATGTCAACCGGTCTGCGATCACTTCAGGCATGCGGCTCCCATCGCTGTTTCCCAGCAGTTCTTCCACTGGGATTACCCGGTTAGGTTGGCGCAGACTTCGCTCGATCACTTCGAACATCATCGATCACACCCGGAATAGGAAAGATTGAAACTTTTGTTGATCAGCGGAAAATCGGCAATGATATTGTCCGCAACCGCAAAAGGCATTGCCGGCCAATTCTGGAATGAAGGCGACTTGATGTGGCAGCGGGTGAGGTACTCGTCGCACCCTTGCACCCAATAGTAGAGTTCGCCTCGAGGCGACTCCACCGCCGAATATCCCTGGAACTCGCCTATGGGCCGGAACGTTTCCAAGACTCTGCCGGAAGGCAAGGCAATCGCAGTCTCGTGAATGAGGTGAGCCGAGGTTGCGGCCTCCTCAACACGTATCCTGGCGCGCGCCATTACATCGCCGTACTGGGTGACGGGAACTTCGAAGCGCATCCCCGTATAGCTTGCGTAGGGGTGATCGCGACGCACGTCCAAATCTACACCACTGGCACGCGCAACGGGCCCAACGACCGCAAGTTCTCGCGCTGCTTCCTTTCGAAGAATTCCTGCCGTTTCAAAACGATTCTGGATGGACGGAGTTTCGAGAATCACTCGCGCAAGATCGGAAAATTGTCGGGCAGCCGCCGAGACAGACTGGGCTAACTCCAGAATTCTTTCGGAGTCGATTGGAAGCCGTAGTCCGCCGGGAACGGCACTTCCGCGCCAGTATCGCGTCCCGCAGCACTTCGATGAAGCCTGAAGAAGAGACTCCTTGATGTTGACGGCGCAGGCCGCGCCCACGCTGAATCCAACGTCGGTACACAGCCCCCCGACATCGCTGATGTGGCAGACGAGCCGTTCAAACTCCAGTCCGATGAGTCGAATTGCCTGGGCTCGCGGGGGCACATCGGCACGGTAGGCGTTTTCCACGGCTTGGCAGTAGGCAACCGCATGAGCAAAACAGTTATCTCCGGAAACCGATTCGGCAATCATCGGTCCTGCATCAATGCGAGTGCCCTCAAACAACTTCTCCGTGCCCTTGTGCGTGTAGAAATGGCGTAACTCAAGGTGCAGAACGGTGTCTCCAACCACGCTGAAGCGGAAGTGTCCGGGCTCGATGATTCCTGCGTGTACGGGGCCGACCGCAACCTCCGCAATGCCCTCGCCCTGAACTTCCAAAAAGCGGTACTCACGATTCGACCAGGGAACGTTTTCTACTGGATCGACCATCGGATGAACGCCATCAGGCCAGTTGTCGTGGAAAATCAGAGGGCGCAAATCGGGGTGCTCCGATATTTCAACGCCATATTCGTCGTGGAGTTCCCTCTCATACCAGGCCGCCGCAGGTATCTCGCGCGAGATGGATCTGATACGGCCGCTCACCGTGTGTACGATTTCCAGATAGGCCGGGTCCGCGACGTCAAAAACATAGTGGACCAGCTTTTCACCGCCCCGTCCCAAGCTTCCAAAGAGGGTGACGAGCCGCGCCGGTTTGCCATCCTTGCCAAGCGGACGTTTGATCTTTGCCAAGTTATCCATGCGCAATGCCCCGGAATTTTTCTCTTCGTCTTTCATCGCAAGACCGCCATCGCGTCCTGAACCACGACCGTAAAGATATGTGGGATTCGCACTCCGAAGTAAAGGAGGCAAGCACCGGCAACGCCCATCACTCCATACTCTGAAGCGTGTATTTTCCCGGTGGCGGGAGCTTTGCTTGAAGCGTCTCCACAGAGCATGTGGAGGAGATAATAAGCAAATCCGCCAAAGACCACTGAAAGAACAACGAGAAACAACACCGCCACGGTGTAGCGCGCCTGGGAGAAAGCCTCGCTCAGGATTGCAAACTCGCTGACGAAAAGGCTGAACGGTGGAAGTCCAACAATGGCAAGGCTCCCAACCACCAGCGCGATACTGGTTCGCGGAAGCGTGCGCGCCATGCCGCTAATGCTGTCCATGCGCAGGGTTCCGAGGTTTTCGCGAATGTTGCCGGCGCAAAAGAAGAGAAGCGACTTACCTACCGAGTGGTTGAAAATATGCAGCAGCGCGCCGAATAGTCCCAGCGGCCCGCCCAAGCCCAGGCCGATTGCAATGATACCCATGTGCTCGACGCTGCTATAGGCCATCATGCGTTTCAGATTGCGCTGCACTAGGATGAGCAGGCCTGCGACAACCATCGACAACACGCCAAAAATGAGCAGGAGTGTGTGAGGAAAAGCAGCTCCCGCGGCATGGGAAACGATCGCGTCATAGCGAATCACGGCATACATCGCGCAGTTGAGCAAAACGGCAGAGAGCAGGGCACTGACCGGCGTCGGCGCTTCGGCGTGGGCGTCTGGCAACCAGCTATGCATCGGAACAAATCCAATTTTCGTTCCGTACCCAACAATCACAAAGACGAACGCGAGCTTCACCAGATGCGGGTCAAGACCTATGCGGGGAACGGCTTCCATCAGCGAAGCCCAATCCAAGGCCGCCGCCGGATTCATGCCTGCTTTTACTGCGGCAAGATACAACACGATGGTTCCGAATAGGGCAAAAGCAATTCCCACCGTGCAGACCATCAAATACTTCCAGCCCGCCTCCACCGCGCCTTTCGTATTGTAAAAACCGACAAGCAGGGCCGAGGCCAGCGTGGTCCCTTCCATCATGATCCACATAAGGCCGAGGTTGGCCGACAGACAGACGCTGATCATTGTGAAGAGGAACAGAAATACCAGGGCGTAAAACCATCGCGGTGAATGGAACCGTCTTTGTCCGGCGTGCAGCAAATAGCTTGACGCGTAAACAAGTACCAGTCCGGAGATGAACGCAATATTGATAAGGAAGAAGGAACTCAACGCGTCTGCGCGAAGATAGCGGCCCGCCCGCAAAGCGCCATGTTCATGAACCTGCCAGACGATGACCGCGAGCGAAGCGACTTCCAGCCCGCCAATAAAAAGCGCAACGCGAGTGGCAACCCGGGAGTCGCGGAAAACCAATACCACGCAGGCCCCGAGAAACATAATCAGCAACGGTGTAATGAGGATCATTCTCTCAACCTCGAAGCCGTCGCAGCTTGGACACGTCAAGGTGGTCGAACGTGTCGCGGATACGGAAGGCGAAGACTCCCATCAGGAGCAACCCCATTAGTAAGTCGAAGAAGACTCCGATCTCGATGACCAAGGGCATTCCAAATGTCGTCGTCAAGGCCGCCAGAAAGATACCATTCTCAAGCACCATCAGCCCAAGCATTTGCATGAGCGCCTTTTTCCGGCTAACCATCAGAAACGCACCGGTGAGAATCAAAGCGATAGGCGCTGCCAGAGCGTCTTCGGACACATGTACCGACTGCCCATAAGACTGAACCGCCACGTAGGATAAATAGATCATTGCTGCGGCGATAAAAACCGATTGCGTGGGCGTCGTCGAGGCTTTTACGTCACTCGATGTTTTCAGGTGGCCTACCAGCCCAAAGAAAGCGCGAGGAATTGCGATCACCTTAATGACCACTATCAATACGCCGATCACGTAGGCTTCGACCAGCCTCTCACGGAATCCCGTGGCGAACGCTTCCCCGGCGATGATTGCAGACTGCACGCTGAACAGCAACACGCTGGTCGAGACGCGGCGCGAGACGGCCATCAGGAGAATCGTCAGAAACAGAAAGACCGAAAATGAATCCAGGATTCTTCCGGTTGCAACTTCCACTAAGCCCACGTTGTTACCTCTTGGCTAAAAACGTAAAGATCACCGCCAGCACGCTCACGGCGGATGCAACTCCCAGAAAGTCTGGCACAAGATACATGCGTAGCTTGGCCATCCCACTCTCGATCACTGCCAACAGTATGATTAGCAGTCCTATCTTGGCGCAGTACAGAGGGAGCGACAGCGCTACGAATCCAACGGAAGCGCCAGACGCCATCCCCCAGGGAAAAAACAATGCGGCTAACAGCGCCAACATCGCGTGAAGCTTGATGGCGCTCGCCCACTCAATCAAAGCCAGCCGAGTTCCGGAATATTCGAGGATCATCGCTTCGTGAATCATCGTCAGTTCCAGATGTGTCGTGGGATTATCCACGGGCATCCGTCCCGTCTCGGCTATCACCACCATGCCAAGAGAGGTGAAAGCGAGAATATGCACTGCGGAAACATTGAAGAAGTTTTGCTGCAGCGTCCAGCTCACCATGCCCGCGATATCGGCATGTGACGCAAGAATGGCGATCGCGACAAATGACAGCAGAAACGGAGCTTCCGCCAAGCAGGAAATTAATGCTTCGCGGCTCGCACCCATGCCGCCGAATGCGCTGCCCCCATCGAATGCGCCAAGCGAGAGAAAGAATCGTCCTATGGCAAGCAGGTAGACGAACAAGAAAAAGTCGCCATGGGAAGCAAGCAACGCGGCAGGCTGCAACAAAGGGACGAAGGCCACGGCGCAAATCGTGGTTGCAAACAAGATGAAGGGCACCACGCGAAATACCGCGGACGCAGTCGGCGGCACGAGATCCTCTTTGCGGAAAAGCTTGGCGAGATCATAGTATGGCCGCCAGATGCTTGCTCCCTGCCGGCGTTGCAGAAACGCTTTGCACCGCGCGACGATGCCGCGCACCAGCGGAGCTCCCAGGATTATAAGGATCGCTTGTAAGATGTTTAGCGCAATCTTCATTTCTGGAACCTCAAGAATGCGAGCAACAAAACCAAGGTTAGGAAGATGTACAAGAGATATACCTGAATATTTCCCGTCTGCATCCGCCGTAGCCCGCGCGCCGCGGAAAGAAACAGCTCCACGAATGGCCGATAGATGCTCTTCTCATAAGAAGTGGTGCGAACCGAACGGTACGTGACAGACGCGGGAAAGTAGGGCTGATCCGGCGGGAGTCTATCGACTTTGCGATTGGGCTTGTAAACCGACGAGAAAACAAAGCGAATCGGTTTCGAAAAAACGGTCGATGTGTACTGCATCCGCGTGGTCAATCCGGGCAGGCCGCAGGCCCATGTCCGCGCTATCCGCTCGCGACGTTTTAGGAGTCCAGCAGCCATCGCCGCCCCCAGGACAATTGCAGCAGCGATAGGAAGGATGCGGGCGATACTCACGGTTTCCAGTGGCACCCCGGCCCCGGGGACTAGGGTCTGTACCAGTGACACCAACGGACGCAGAAACAAACCCGGAAAAATTCCAATACCAAGGCAAGCTGCGGCCAACAGGCTCAGCCCAACCCGCATGGCCGGCGGTGCCTCTTGAGCGTCTTCCGCCGCCGCACTGCGAGGGCGTCCCAGGAAAGCCACGCCAAAAACTTTCACAAAGCACGCAGCGGCCAACCCGCCAATAAGAGCAAGAATACCCACCGTCAAGGGAAGAACAATCTGTGCCCTGGTGTCACTCAGCACAGATCCGGCAAGCAGGCTTCGAAAGATGATCCACTCACCGACAAATCCATTGAATAGTGGCAACCCGGCAATGGAACAACATGCGACGAGCAGGGACAGGCCGGTAACCGGCATTCGACGCTGAAGGCCGCCAAGGTCTTCCAAATTCACCGTATGAGTCGAGTCCGAGATAGCTCCTGCCCCGAGAAACAAGAGGCTCTTAAAGAGTGCATGATTGAACGCATGCAACAGCGCACCCACCAACGCGAGGCCTGCCCATAGCGGCGCTTGGTGCGCCAGCAAAACCAGTGAGACCCCCAGTCCCAGGAAGATGATGCCAATGTTTTCCACGCTGCTATAGGCAAGCAAGCGCTTCAGGTCGTTCTCGGCGATAGCATACAAAATGCCGAGCAGGCCAGTAACCGCGCCAACGGCCAGAACCACATACCCTGACCACCAGGATGGACCGCCGCCAAGAAAGTCGAAGACAAAGCGCACAAACCCGTACACCGCAGTTTTCAACATGACGCCCGACATGAGCGCAGACACAGGACTAGGAGCAATGGGATGGGCTCGAGGAAGCCAGATATGGAGAGGAATCATGCCTGCCTTTGCCCCAAACCCCAGAAAGGCCAGCAAGAAAACCATGGTCCGGATTCCCTGCGGCATGACGCTTCCAGCGCTTCTTAGCGATGCGAAATCCAGACCGTGAGAAAAGGGTAGAAAGAGCAGAAAGCTCCCTATTACCGCAGCCGCGCCAGCGTGCATCATCAATAGGTAGAGAAAAACGCTATGACGCCGCTCGGTAGAATCCCCCTCCATCAGGATTAACCCTGCCGTGAGCAGTGTCATCAACTCCCAACCGATGAGAAACGCGAAACCAGTCGACGCGGTTACAACAAGAATCATCGAGGCCAGGAAGAGCGAGAAAAAAGTCCAAACCCAGTTCCGCCGCTTCTCCGCATAATGTAGGTCAAAATATTCGATCGAGAAGATTGCAACCGGGACTGCCACGGTGCAGATCAACAGGAGAAAAAACGCACTGAGGCGGTCGATTCCAAGTGCCAATGGAAAAGGAGAAAACGCGGAAAAATCGAGGCGTACGGTAGTCTCCCGCCAAAAACAGAGCGCCGCCACAATACAGCCCATAACGTTGGAGCCGACGATCAGCGCGATAGCAAGACGCCGTGTCTTCCCACCCAGGCTTGCTATCAGAATGATCGGGACGAAAAGGCCCAGCGTTGCTAATAGAAAACCAAACGCCCATTCGATAAAAACTACTTGCATCGGATACCCTTTACCGTTGGCCTTTCACTTGAGCGATAGATACTCCGCCCTGAGTTCATCTAGCACAGAGGTTCGGGTACGAAAATGCTAGTTGCTATCCTGATGAGTTATAAGGTCTCTGAGCCAATCTACTGCAGCCGCATGGTGTGCGGCAGCCTTGAAAACTCCGTTCTTGAAGTTGGCAACCTGCCGGGGAATGCGATTGGCTGTACTCGTATCCTCTGAGTTCTGAATATTACTTGTCAAGTGGTGAGCCGCTTGACAAGTGGCCTGGCGCTTACGGAATCGCTGGCATAGCCGGGGTGCGCTTAGCTAATTCTTGCGATACCCCGGGGTGGCCCGTTCGAGCATTCTTCTTGGCTTGAGTGGGAAGCAATGCTATCCACCCCTTGCAGTTCTTGAAGTTGCTCCTGTTGAAAGAAAATCCGAAACCCTCCAGCAAACTCCCACTTTTAAGCATCGGGAAAATCTGCGGCGAGAGTAGTCGGCTCCCACGCATCAAGGTCATGATGCAATCGATCCAGTTTGCCGCGAATCATCTTGAGCGCGTCCTTGCCCAGCACCAGGTGGAGCGGCGGCTGGGGAGATTCGACCGCCTGAATAATTGCGGCAGCGGCGCGCACCGGATCACCCGCCTGATTGCCATCGAGGCCTAGAACAAACTTGCGATTGGCGCCGGCGGTTTCGGCATAGTCCGCAATCTGGTGCGGACTGGTTTTAAGGGAGCGTCCAGCCCAGTCGGTGCGGTTGCATCCGGGTTCAACCAGAAGAACTTTAATGCCGAGCGGCGCAACCTCCATGGCCAATACTTCGGAGAGCCCTTCAACGGCAAACTTGCTCGAATTGTAATAACCCACGGCCATGTAGCCGACGAGCCCGCTGTCTGAAGAAATGTTGACGATGAAACCGCTGCGGCGTTTCCGCATACCGGGCAATACGGCGCGCATCATGGCGGCCATGCTGAAGAAATTGGTCTCAAACATGGCGCGGATTTCGTCGTCTTCGCCTTCTTCAACCGCCGCCACGTAGCCATACCCGGCATTGTTCACCAGCACGTCGATACGGCCAAAAGTGGCTTCTGCGCTTTTCACGCACTCGGCAATCTGGGCCCGGTCGTTTACGTCGAGCCTGAGAACCAGCGCGCGACCGGAATGGCCCTCGACAATGTCCTGAACCTTCTGCGGATCGCGTGCGGTAACCACCGCGCGATAGCCGCGTTGAAGCACGGCCTTAGCTATTTCCCGGCCAAAACCGGTCGAGCATCCTGTAATGAACCAAACAGGCGTTTCCTGCGGCGGCATGATTGTATCTCCTGATTAGGTGGGAAGTTCGCTCCGATTATGCCCCAGCAAAAGCATCGACGCAACCCGGGTACCCACGGTGGCGAGCAATCTGCCGCAGGTAACTTGCTCACCTCGCTGTGCCTGCGGGCGCGCCCTTTTGGCTCTTGCTTCGCGTGGCAGGTCTGCGATAGATTCGATGGGCATTTATCCGCAGTTTCTTATGGAAGTTACCGCTCTCGGGGAGGGCACATGCTTAGACGGAATTTTCTGGTAGGTTCTGGCGCTCTTGGGGCTGGCATGATGGCCAGCGAACTGATTTCTTCAGGCGCGGCTTACGCCTCGGAACCGCGCGACGTAAAAAAAATAACCAAGCGGCCAATCCAGATTCGGATGGGCGGCTACGGGCCCGCGACAACCGGCTTTAGCCTGGCGTTGAAGAAGATCGGCGACCGGCTGAAAGCCAAGTTCGGCGGCGACATCGAAGTCAAGTACGTCTATAACATCATGGATCTCGGCTATAAAGCCGAAGACATTCTGTGGCTAGTCGAGGATGGGATACTGTCGCTCGGCTACCAATCCAGCAGTTACCTTACCGACCGCGTTCCTGATTTGGGGATGGTCGATCTTCCTTTCATCTTCGACAGCAACGAAAAGGCGCGGGCGGCCATGGACGGCGCGCTCGGCAAGGCGCTCACTAGCAGGATCGAAGCGCAGATGAACTATCACATCGCAGGCTATTTCGAGAACGGCTTCAGGCAAATCTCCAACCGCCTGCGCACGATCCATCTCCCAGCCGACATGAAGGGAATGACAATTCGCGTTTTGCCTAGCAAAATTCAGGCTCGTACTTTTGAACTGCTGGGCGCCACTCCGCTCATCATGGACCTGACGGAAGCGATCCAGAGAGTCAAGGCCGGAACGCTGGATGCCCAAGAGAATCCGTTCTTCAACACAGTCACTTATGGCGTCGACAAGTATCATCACTTTCACACCGTGAGCAATCACTTCTATCTCTCCAGACCCATTTTCATTAATCGCCCGCAGTTTGATGGATGGCCAAGCGAATTAAAGGCCGAGATGACGGCAGCCGTTCAAGACGCGGTCACCTTCCAGCGCGGCCTCCACGAAAAGGAAGAGCTGGACGCGGCAGCGACAATCCTCAAAGGCGGGGGCGAGATCACCGAGCTCACGTCAAAAGAGCATGACGCATTTGTCTCAGCCGTACAGCCATTGCATCGCGAAGCCCGCGATCTCTATAGCCGGGAGATGATGGCGCTGATAGGTCTATAAGCGCTGGTTCGATACGCGACGAGAGGTTCATCGACGGATTATTTCAGGGATATAATGAACGCCGCATCCTACTGCGTATGGAGGGCTTATGGAGCTTCGGCAACTGCGGTACTTTGTCGCTGCGGCTAAGTACTCCAATTTCACGGATGCGGCGAAGCATGTGTTTATCAGCCAGTCGGCGCTGAGCCTGCAAATTGCCCAATTGGAAGACGAACTCGGGGTGTTGCTATTTGTGCGCAAGGGCCGCTCCGTGCATCTGTCTCCGGTTGGCAGGATGTTCTGGGATGAAGCTAACGCAGTGCTTTCCCGTGCCGAGAAATCCATCCAGGCCGTGCGCGAGGCGAGTAAGGGAATCAACGGAATCTTTAGAATTGGATTCCAGAGCTCGCCGGCGCGAAGGGTCTTACCGCGGATCGCAGCAGAATTTCAGGCAAACCATCCAAAGGTGGCCCTTCACCTTGAGCGTTTCACCTATGCGGATCTCGCCCGGGCGCTGGAGACCGGTGCCGTCGATCTTGCCATCATGACCGCGTTCACGCCGAATGTGCTTGCGACGAAAGATTTCTTCCTGCACAAGATGTACACGGTTTCAATGTGTGCCATCATGCCTCGCGCCCATCGCTTGAGCGGTGAGTCACAAATCAAGGCGGGCGATCTGGCGGGCGACCCCTTCATCTTTATGGCGCGCTCCCGGAATCCGGAGTTGTTCGACGATGCCTTACACCTACTGGCAAGCGATGGTATTTCGCCCAACATCGTAGCCCAGCCACAGCGGATGGAAGAGGTTGTGCTTTTCGTCGAATCGGGCATCGGTGTTTCCATTGTTCCCCGATATGTGAAGAGCTACGGAACTTCCCCTAACCTCTGCCTCGTCGACCTATATGAGACCAAGAGCTATGACGTGGTCGCAGCATGGATGAAGGGGAACTCGAGTCCACTGATTACCTCCGTTGTCCAACAACTCGATGGCATGGACTTTTCGAGCTTGGTGTTTGAGTGAGCCCTGCTCACCATCATGCCGCCAAAGAGCAGCTTCCGTGCGGCGGCGAAATGCCTTCTACTCTGACGTGATCGATACTCCTAATGTCCTTATTGGAAAAAACAATTTCATGCCCCACCTTGGTTGGGTAGTATCATCACTGCGCCAGGAAGAGCCGCTAGGCCACGTATCCTGAGTGCCGTGGCGCGACAAATAAGTCTGAGGTGGAGATCATGAAAAAGACAATTAACGTAGGCATCATTGGAACGGGTTGGTGTGGTGGCATTCGCGCGGTTGCTTGCTCGACGAGCCCCTTTGTAAACGAGTTGCATATCGCCGAGATCAAAGAGGACCGGCTCAAGGAAGTTGCCGCCCAGACGAATCCGGTTACGTCGACTACCGACTATCGCGAGTTGATCGACAATAAGTCGATCGATGCGATCATCGTTTCGGCGACGCCCGAGACCACGCACTATCCGATGGCGAAAGCTGCCCTCGAAGCCGGAAAGCATCTGCTTCTGGAAAAGCCGATAGCGATGGATCTGGAGCAGGCCGATGAGTTGATCTCGATCGCGCGCCGTAAGAATCTCTCGTTTGCCATTGGGTATTCGCAGCGATTCAATCCGAAATTCGCTTATGTGCAGCGCTCCATTCAGGACGGCACGATTGGCCAGCCCATCAGCGCCCTGGTGAGCCGCCACATTTCGCGCAGTCTTGGCAAGAAAATCGGTGGACGCATCAAGCTGTCTCCGGCCGCGATGGAAGCGACTCACGACATCGATTTCGTTACCTGGTGCTTCGCCCCGCGCAAACCGATTCGCGTCTATGCCCAGGAAGTGAAGAAGATCATGGGCCCCGAGTACAACGTGCCCGATTGCGTATCGATCATGGTCACGCTGGACGACGGCGCGGTGTTCACCATCAACGCTGGTTGGGTTCTGCCTCCCGCCTATCCGAATTTCTCCTCCACCTGGATCGAGTTTGTGGGCAAGGAGGGCGTAGTTATGGTCGACGATACCCATCGCGATGTCTACGTCTCCACTATGACTAAGGGAATCCAGTTCCCGATTTCAACCATGCCTGGCGAGAAAGTGAATCACGTTTACGCCGGCCCCATGGAAGCGGAAACCATCCACTTCCTGGAGTGCATTGCGCGTGGCCGCCAACCGCTGGTGACCGCCGAACACGCACGAATGGTCATGCAGGTCTACCAGGCAGCGGACCTTTCGGCGGAAACTGGAAAGCCGGTCGATCTCATTTGCGAAAACTCCGCCGTGCTCGTTTAGCCGTCGGCAATTCAGGGAAGAATATTGAACTAACGAGTCCAGGTTCCCGGACGGAGGAATAGTGGATACACAGAGTGAGGTTCATTCGGATAAACCAACCGGGGCGGTGGCCCCGGTTGGGCAGAAACCGACAAGATTCCGTTGGTTCATCCTGGTCCTGATCAGCTTGATGTATCTGATCTGTTACATGGATCGCTCCAACATTGCCGTGGCCCAACTTGAAATCGCAAAACAGTTTGGGCTAAGCAAGGGCAAGATGGGATTGATCCTGGCTGCTTTTACTTGGGCGTATGCAGCCGCGCAGATCCCGGTAGGATGGCTGGGAGACCGCTTCGGGGCAAGAAAAGTGCTTACGTGGATCATGGTGTTCGTGGGCTTGTCTCCGATCATGACGGGGGCTTCCATGGGTTTCAATTCCTTGCTTGGCGCGCGCATTGGCCTGGGCCTATCGGAAGCAGGCGCCTTCCCTGTCGCCAGTCGTGGTATGCAGATGTGGTTTGCAAAGTCAGAGCGTGGCCGCATTCAGGGAATTACGCATTTGTTCAGCCGGCTTGCCGTGGTCGTCACGCCTATCCTCTCAATCGCCATCCTGGTTGCCTGGGGCTGGCGCATGATTTTTTATATTTTCGGCATGTTCGGCATTGCGTGGGCAATTGTCTTTTACTTTATCTATCGCGACGACCCCGCGGATCACAAGTATGTTAATCATGCAGAAGTAGCGCAGATACGGGATCTGAAGGCAGACAGCGTTTTCGCACCCTTGCCGGAGCGGAAGCCGGTGCCCTGGAAGATCATTCTGGGCTCCAGAAACATGTGGTACATCGCAATTGGCTATTGCTGCTTCTTCTTCGGAACCAACTTCTACCTGACTTGGTATCCCACGTATTTGCGGGAATACAGGCACATGTCACTGAAGTCGCTCGGCCTGCTCGGCACACTTCCCCTCATCGCAGGTATGCTCGGCGACGTTGTCGGCGGATCGCTGTCGGACATTATTTACAAAAAGACGGGGAATTCCAAGCTCGCCCGCCGTATCATAGCGGCACCGGGGTTCCTGCTGGCTGGAGCTTTCGTGATACCCGCAGCCAGAACCGACAGTGCAGTCGTTTCCGTGCTTTGCCTGGCAGCGTCGTTCTTCTCGCTGGAGTTGGTGATTGGACCGGCTTGGGCTGTTCCCATGGATGTTGGCGGTCAGTTTAGCGGCACGGTGACGGGCATTATGAATATGGCCGGCGCTCTGGCGGCCTCGCTCACTGCAATCGTTTACGGAAGCTTATTCGAAAGAGGAATGTGGATTGCTCCATTCATTGTCACCGCAGGAGTCATGACTTTGGGTGCGCTGATCTGGATATTCCTGATCAACCCCGAACAATCAGTTGTAGAAGTCCGAAGCCAGAGCTAAGAACACTACAACGGTCACGATGCCGGAGAAGGTCCAGCATCGTGACCGCCGTTTACTCCAGAGCAGCTAAAGTCTGCAGAGTATCTCAAATACACCGCCAGACGCTGCCGTGTCCCCAAACTCAGCCGAGTACTTCCCTGTAATAGTCAATCAAGTCCACAGGTGGTGGTACGTGTCCCATAGCCCGCAGAAATCCGGAAACCTGGCCACGGTGATGGGTTCCGTGATTGGCGAGATGCAGCACAAGCTGCCAGATTGGGTTTACAAATGGATTGCCTTTCGAATCCTTGTAGGAAATATTCTGCTGAATGGAGTCTTCAGTCAGCAGAGTACCCCATTGTTTCCACCGCTCGAGCAACGCCGGCCAGTCATTCCTGAGCACCTCCAGATGCATATCCTGCTCCGGAACCATATAGCGTGCCGGGGGATTTCCTTGGATTCGGCCAAGCCAAGCTCGATCAGCAGCGTAGACGTGAACAAGGGTGCCAAGAACGCTGTGATCGGCGGTGGCAAAATCTCTTGTCAGTTCTTGCGGACTCAGCGTACTTGCAGCTTCAACCAATCTGCGGCTGGCCCAGGCGGTGTAGTTCAAATGGTGTCGGAGTATGTCTACCGTGGTTGCCATAAGTGCGAACCAGTGTACACCTCAAGCAGGCGCTCCGAAAATCAGCGTCAAGGCCAATGCCGGGCAAATTTTCGGAGGATGCCGTGGCCACGGTGTTTTCTGTTGGATAGGTGAGACAGGCGAGGTATGCTACCTGAACCGCCTACAACCTTTCACGCAATTGCGTGGTGTATTCGTGCTTTCTGAGTTCTGAGTTGGCGAATGCGAGAGTGGTGTTTTCCGGGACCGAGTGGAAACAGAATGATTGAATGTCCGATGCAAAATGCTCTCGCTCAGGCTTGATAGGCTCCGGCCAAAATATTAGGAGAAGTAATTATGGATGATAATGTAACTGAACCTTGTCCCGGTGCGCCGGAGGGTATGGAACTCGGTAAGCGCAGCGGCTATCGATGGACGATTCTTGTGATGCTCAGCCTAATGGCGCTCATCACCTTCATCGATCGGACCAACATCTCCATCGCGGCACCACGGATCATGAAGGAATTTAACTTCACGAAGACCCAGATGGGCCTGGTGTTTGCGGTGTTTGCCTGGGCCTATTCGCTTGCTCAAATTCCTGGGGGGTGGCTCGGCGATACCTTCGGACCGCGAAAGGTGTTAACCATCGTGGTGTTGTTCTGGTCGCTGATGACCATGGCGACTGCCCACGCTCTTGGTTTCGCCTCGATGCTTGCGATCCGGTTCATCTTTGGCCTTGGTGAGGCCGCCTGTTTCCCTGCGGCAACGCGGGCAATGCAATTTTGGTATCCCAAATCTGAACGTGGCTTGGTCAATGGAGTCACACACAGTTGCGGCCAATTTGCTACCACGATTGTGCCTCTGCTTGGTGTAGCGATCATGACCGCCTGGGGATGGCGAGCCATCTTTCATCTCTCCGGTATCGTCGGCATAATCTGGGCTCTTGCTTGGTACTTCATGTATCGCGACCGGCCGGACGATCACAAGCGGGTCAATGCGGCAGAGTTAGCTTATATCCAGGACCGGGCAAACGGAACCAAGGCTGAAGTAAAGAAGAAGGTCGCCATTCCGTGGGGCCTCATTTTGCGGTCGCCCAATGTGTGGTTCGTGTCGTTGGCATACTGCGGCTACATCTACGGCGCTTACTTCTTCTGGTACTGGATGCCGACCTACATGATGGAAAGGCAGCACATTTCACTGAAAAACATGGGCTTCCTTGCCCCGCTGCCACTGTTCGCCGGCGCCATTGGAGTATTGAGCGGCGGCGTCATTACCGACTTCATCTACAAAAAGAGCGGCAACCTCAAGTGGTCTCGCCGCGTTGTCTGCATCGGAGCAATGGCGGGTGCCGCTCTTACCATGATTCCAGTGGCTCTACTGTCTAAGCCAGTTCCCGTCGTGTTATGCATGATCGCCTGCAACTTCTTCATCTCGCTGAGTACGGCACCATCTTGGGCCGTCTCAATGGATATAGCCGGAGGCTTTAGCGGTTCGGTTTCCAGCGTGATGAATATGGTGGGTCAGGCGTCGGGCTCGCTTTCGGCAATCCTCTTCGGCGCTCTGACGCAGAGAGGTATGTGGCTGGCGCCTTTCTACATTACGTCGGGAGTGATGCTGGGTTCTGGGCTGTTGTGGGCGTTTGCAATTAATCCCGAACGGGTGGTTACAGACAAGAAAGCCTAGCCGTGTGGCCGAGGAAACCATTCACGGAGCACGCCAACCGGAAAAAACTGGCGCGCACGCTATAAGAATAGGAGATGGAGTAGAAATGGCTTTGCATAATAGCAGTGAGGTGCGGACATCTGTTTCCGAACTATCGGCATTCATCGCCCGGATTCTAAAATCCGTAGGGCTTCCGGAGAAAGACGCCCAGAGCGTAGCGGCGCTCATGGCGGAAGCGGATGCGCGAGGCTCCGACGGACATGGTTCTCTTCGGCTGCCTGCGTACGTCAAGCGGATCGAAGCGGGCGGCCTCAACATCCACCCGAATATGCGGCTGCTAAGGGACGAACCGGCCACCGCGTTGCTCGACGGCGACAACGCCATGGGGCATCTGGTGATGACTCGGGCCGCTAACCTGGCCATTGAAAAGGCTCGAAGCTGCGGTATTGGATGGGTGGGTGTGCGCAATAGCAATCATGCCGGACCGGCTGCGCTGTATGCGCGGATGCCGGTGGCCCATGACATGATCGGGCTTTACATTGCGATTGGAAACGCCAATCACCTTCCTCCCTGGGGTGGTACCGCCATGCTTCTCAGTACCAATCCAATCGCAATCGCCGTCCCAGGCTTACGGCACCCGTCTATCGTGCTGGACATGGCAACAACCAATGCTGCCTATGGCAAGGTGAAAGTGAAGGCACAGCGCAATGAACCTATGCCCGAAGGCTGGATGATCGATCGCGAAGGCAAGCCCTTGACCGATCCCAAAAGAGCGCACGAGGGATTCCTGTTGCCGGTGGGCGGGGCAAAGGGATATGGCTTGGCGCTGATGTTCGGGCTTCTGGCTGGAACCCTTAATGGCGCGGCATTCGGAAAAAATGTGATCGACTTTAATGCGGACTTCGTGTCACAGACGAATACCGGCCAGGCAATGGTAGCTCTCAATATCGCGGCCTTCGCGGATGTCCAGGCTTTCAAGCAGAACGTCGACGACATTTGGGAGCAGATGAAATCGTCTCCGACGATGCCCGGCTTCGATGAAGTTCGGCTTCCCGGAGAACGATCCGCAAAGGTTTATGCGGACAATACGGCGAACGGTATTGTCCTGGCTCAGGCGCTTCGTCAGTCCTTGGACGAGCTGGCGGATCGGCTGCATGTCGTACGCCTGTAGCGAACGATCAGGAACCGGAAGCGCAGGATTTGCAAACAAATTATGTCTTTGTAATATAAGGAGAAACAATGAGAGGCCGTAAAGCAAAGAGAATTGGACTTGCCATTATTGGTGCTGGACGGGTTGGCCTGATTCGTGGTCTGGTGGCGGCACGTCATGCCCAGGTCGATTGGATTGGCATTGCGGAAATAAAGCCTGAGCGCGCCAAAGTTGTCGCAGACGCAGTCGGCGCTGATTTCGTCACCAATGACTACCGGGAGCTATTGAATCGCAGTGAAGTCACTGCCGTGATTGTATCGACCGATGAGCATTTGCACGTCGATCCGATTCTGGCAGCATGTGAGCACGGACATGCGTTAATGATCGAGAAGCCGTTGGCCACCGAGCTTTCCGATTCCGAGCGCGTACTGGCTGCAATTCAGGCGGCTGGCGTTGACGCGGTGGTCGGATACACTCAGCGTTTTCGCCGTCGCTGGTTGGCGGCGAAGGAGAAGGTAAGCACCGGTCAGTTGGGCGATGTAACGCTGGTCTCCTCGCGCGCTTTCATGAACCGTCTGGTTGCCATCGATAACTACAAGCGCACCGCTCATCCCGAGAGAATCTCGCCCATGGTGATCTCCGGTACTCACGCCTTGGATATCGTGATGTGGATGATGGAGAAAAAGACTGCGGTCGAAGTCTATGCTCGATCCGTCGACAAGGCTCTGGGACCGAATTGGAATGGAATCGATGCCACCGCCGGCGTGATTAGCTTCAGTGACGGTTCCATCTATCAGGCAACGATTTCCTGGGCATTGCCGATCGTTTGGCCGGGCGCTGTCTATAGCCTCGACGTGGGCATTGTCGGCACCGAAGGCGTCTTGACGATTGACGACACCCATCGCGATATCGTGCTGGCAACCAGCAAGTCGCAATCCGAAGGATACAACCCGGACGAGACCCGCCGCGTCGACTTTATGGGCAGCTATCCTCCAGGGGATATTGCACTCGGCGAGTTGAGAGGACCCATGCGTGACGAGACCGAATCATGGCTCAACCGCGTTGCCCTCGGTGTACCAACGCAGCATGCAACCGCTGCCGAGGCACATAATCGCCTGATGTTGACGAAAGCATTCGATCTTTCCGCGCGGCTTGGAAAACCAGTCAGCTTGCCCATCCGGGCGGAGCAGGATGTTTACCCAGATACAAAGTCAGAAAAAGTCAGCGTGTAAATGGAGTTGGACAATTAGCTTCTGCAGCAGCGACCGGTGCCGAAGAAACTCGGCGCCGGTCGCAATTTCAAGGCGGAATACCCGGAGAATTCGTGAAGAACAACTCTGCAACTATCCTCAAGATCGAGTCAGTACCTAAGTTTGAAAGAGGCGATGGGGTGATTTCGACGCTTCTGATTGGCCGGGAACGAGCACCAGACACGGTCTTCACCTCAGGATTTACCTCGTTTCCCGCAGGCCGGAATGCACCGGTGCATACCCACAATTGCGGCGAGCAGGTCACGCTCATGGAAGGCGAAGGCGAGGTCGAGGTCGATGGCCAGACTACGCGCCTGGGCAAATACGACACCACGTACATTCCCGCTGGAAAACCTCATCGCTTTAACAATGTGGGTGCGTCTCCTCTGGTTATTCTCTGGATCTACGGCGCTCAGCAGGTCACGCGCACCTTTGTGGAAACCGGAAAAACGGTAAATCACCTTTCGGAGGGCGATACGGTGAATCCAAAGTAGCCTCTGGCGCGCGTCTGCAATCGGAACCCGCCATGAGGGTCCGACTGCAGACGCTGGGCAATACGCTCCTCACAGAGCACAAACAGCCCGACGTACCCGGCAACCCGATGCTCTGGGTTACAAACATCTGCATGAACCTTCCTCCTTTACTCTTCTGGCAGTGGTTTGCCTTTCGTTTTCGGCAGGAAGGGGAAAACCAAAATACCTAACAAAAGCACTACGCTGACGCGAACGCCACCTGTGCGGAAGGCCTCTACATTGCCACCCAGACTGCGTGTAAGTTGACCAATCGTGAATGGGGGGCTGTGGGAGTTACACTTACAGCATCTATGGAGCAGAGCTGAAGTAACTTGTGGCCGCCAGATAGGCTTCCCTTGCACTCACGTTGTGTCGTTTAGCCGCTGCCGACTCAGCCAGTGTGCGCAACTCCACGCCAGCCTGGTGATAGGCCGCCCAGGCAGACTCGAAATCGCCGGTCTTGATTTTGGAGACAATTGCCAGCAGTTTGCCAGGTTCGCCAGCGCGATAGTATGAGTGTCCAAGGGAAATCTGGGCGGCAAAGCCGAAGTCCGCGTCAGTAAAGGGTGAGATGGGCGTTGGCTCTTGCGCCAAAGTCTGGGCAGGCGCTCCATTCACCGCGATGGTGCCTGCGACGGTGGTGATGCCCGATGCGAGGAAAGAACGCCGATTCATTTGCATTGACCTTTCTCTTCAGTCATAGGCAGGTTACGAGGCTGAAGGCTCCGTCATTTGTGACGTTAGAATGTCCATAATCTTTCAGGCCTGAGCACAAACTTGAGCCAGCCTTCCCATACGTCGGTCCAGGCATGGGTCACAATGTTGATGCGCAGATTTCGTCGCCACGCGGCCAGTGCTCCGTACAGAACTCCGAGCACGCTGATCACGATCACGTTTTCCCATCCCTGATAGCTGTGAAATAGGCCAAAGACCAATCCTTGGCCCAGCACGGCCAGCACAACGCTTCCACTCAGTGCTTGGAGCTGCCGCTGCAGATAGCCGCGAAAGGCCATCTCTTCGCAAATGCCCGCGGTGACGGAAGCTCCCATCCAGACAAGGATCTCAAGCAGGCTTTGCGGCAGTAGACTATCGACGGTCTTAGCGCTGCCTGCGCCAGGCAGCCCGGATAGCAGCCAGCGAACACCATAGGCTGAGCCCTCCCACAGCATCCAGAACGGCAGAGCAATCCCCATGTCCACCGCAATGCTCTTCCATGAGTTCCAACGCCCGCCCGAGAGTGTTCTCAGATTGCCGCCACCGTGATGGACACCGCCCCAACAGTAATAGAGAAGCGCCCAGTCCATAAAGATTGCGGTCAGGTAGATGGGAATGGCTTTACTGTGGCTGGCAAGCTGGCTGGATGTTGCTCCGCCGCCTCCAGTTGGTGCGTGTTGAGCTAGAGCCCCAAGCACAACCACGCCGGTCCCAATCAGGAGAAAGCCCAAAAGATGTGTCCACGAAGCGATCTGCCGCAGCCTCTGGCCCTGCTCCGAATTCGTTGTTTCGAGTGACTCACTTGACGGCATGACGCTTCTCCCTTCTTGTGGGTCTCTGCCGCTTGCTGGCGATCTTGCGCAGTTCTGCCAGTGTCTCCTCTCCCCAGCGCAGGTGCGCTTCCAACTCCAACTGCCCGAAGCGCGCTGCCATCTTCCAATATGGCGTGTCTGGATACTGCTCCTGGGCGCTGACCGCGCCTCCTGTTTCCGTGAACTTCCGCACCAGCGGCCGCGTCATCTCGACCATCCGTCCCACGTATCCAATCAGGATCTCCGCTGGAACCTGCGCGCCGAAGAACAGCTTCAGTAACAGTTCATTGCGCGGAATCTCCGGCTGCGGCTCAACTGCCAGCCAAGCCGTCAACCGCTCGCGTCCCGTCTTTGTGATCGAGTAGATATGCCGGTCCGGCTTGCCCTTTTGCCGTTCGGTCTTCGAGGTGACGAGACCCTCAGCCTCCAGGGCCTTCAGATTTGGATAGATCTGCCCATAGCTCTCGTTCCAGAAAAAGCCCACCGATTCGCGGATCGCCTGCCCCAGATCGTAGCCAGACATGGGCGTGATCGTCAGCAAACCGAGAAGCACTTCCATGCTCGAACTTGTACGTTTTGCCATATGGCTAATACATATATATCTATTAGTAAGATATTGTCAATCGTTCGCCCCAAACGGAAGGTCGCGTCAACCCTTGCCTTGGTGAATGTGGATCATGGTGTCTTACGGCTCTACGGTCTACTGGTGCGCCGGGTGGCGAAGCTGGTGGTATGTAATCCGCGCAAGAACGCGCTGCTGAAGTCAGGGAGCAAGAGCGATGCCATCGACGCACGCAAGCTGTCGGAGCTATTGCGGGTGGGAATGTTATCCCCGGTCTATCACGGCGAGCAGAGCGGGCTGGAGGTGCAGCATCTGGTGCGCAGCTACCAGATGCTGACCGAAGACACGACGCGAGTGATGGGCTGGTTGAAGGCGGTGTTACGCGGCCTGAACTGGATTCACAACCACGAGTTGAAGAACTTGTTCAAGGCAGTTACTACTATGGCCAGCGTCTGCCAGGGTGGGTTTCGCGAGTTCTATCTTGGACTTTTATAGAATCCGCCCAGCGTGAAGGCTACCCGATCAGTCCCATGCGCTTCCCAACTCTACTTAGCACTTCGAGCGCCTGACTGAGTTCCGCTTCCGTATGCGTGGCGGTCACGATGGTGCGCACGCGAGCCTTGCCTTCCGGAACCGTTGGGAAAGCGATTCCCGTACCCATAACTCCTGCATCGAAGATGGCTTTGCTGAAGTCCATGGTGGCGCGCCCATCGCCGATGATGATTGGCGTGATGGGGGTTTCACTGGCAGGTGTGGTAATGCCGCCAATGTTGAAGCCAAGCAGTCCGAGTTCCTTCTTGAAAAAGCGGGTATTCGACCACAGGCGCTCGATCAGTTCGGGCTCGTTCTCCAGCACGTCGAACGCGGCGATGCAGGTGGCCGCGACCGCAGGTGGATGCGAGGTGGAGAACAGGAACGGGCGGGCGCGATGGTAGAGGTACTCGATGAAGTCGCGCGTGCCGCAAACGTATCCGCCCAGCGCGCCGATGGCCTTCGAGAGCGTTCCCACCTGGATGTCCACGCGTCCGTGTACGCCGAAATGGTCCACGGTGCCGCGTCCGTTGCGGCCGAGGACGCCGGAAGCGTGCGCGTCATCCACCATCATGATTGCGCCGTACTTTTCAGCAACGTCGCAGAGGCCTGGTAGCGGGCCAATATCTCCATCCATGGAGAAGACGCCATCGGTGATCAGCAGCTTTTTGCCGGGTAGTTTGGCGACGTTTGCGAGCTGCTCTTCGGCGTGTGCCACGTCCTTGTGGCGGAAGACGAGAATCTTGGCGCGGGAGAGACGGCAGCCATCGATGATCGACGCGTGATTCAGTTCATCGCTGATAATGTAGTCATCCTTGCCGAGGAACGATGACACGGTTCCAGCGTTGGCCGTGAAGCCTGACTGGAAGACGACGCATGCTTCCGTGCCCTTGAAGCGCGCGATCTTCTCTTCGAGTTCCATGTGGATCTTCATGGTTCCCGCGATGGTTCGCACGGCGCCGGAGCCCACTCCGTATTTGCGCGTGGCTTCCAGCGCCGCTTCGCGAAGCTTCGGGTGCGTCGTCAGTCCGAGGTAATTGTTCGAGGCGAGATTGATGACCTTGCGTCCATCGAAATGGCAGACCGCCGCCTGTTCGTCGTCGAGCACGCGCAGCTTGAAATACGTGCCCTTTTGCTTCAACGCGTTCAGCTCATCGGAGAGGAATGAGAGCGGATTGATACGAGTCGTGGTCATATAATTCCCTTCTATAACGCTCCGGCGCCGTCGGTATAGAGCAGGATCTTCGAGGCCTTTCCGGAGTTCAGCAGCTCCATACCCTTGGTGAAATCAGAGATTGGCAGGCGGTTGGTAATCACCGGATGCAGTTCCAGCTTTCCAGCCTTCAGCAGCGCGGTCATCTGGTACCAGGTCTCAAACACCTTGCGTCCATTGATGCCAAGCACCGTAGCGCCCTTGAATATGATGTCGCGCGCGAGGTCGAGTTCCATGGGACGCGAAGCAATGCCAAGCAGGCTAACCCGTCCGCCGGTGCGGAGAATGTCAAAGCCTAGCCGGACCGCATCCCGGTGTCCCGCCATCTCCAGCAGCACGTCTACGCCGTAGCCATTCGTGTGATCGCGGACAATCGTACGCACGTCCTCGGTAGCGGGATCGAGCACGAGATCGGCTTTCATCTGCAGCGCAATGTTGCGGCGATATTGGTTGATCTCAATGGCGAACACCTGCGCCGCGCCGCAGGCTCGCGCCACGGCAATGGCAAACAGGCCGATCGGGCCGCATCCGGTGATGGCAACGGATTTGCCCGCCAAGTCGCCCGCAAGCGCAGCATGAACCGCATTGCCCAGTGGATCGAGGATCGAGGCGTACTCCTGCGGAATGGCGGGATCGAGCTTCCAGACATTCAACTCGGGGATCGCGACGTAATCCGCGAAGGCTCCATTTTGATCGATGCCGATGATCTTGACGCTCTGGCAGATGTGAGCCTGGCCGGTCCGGCACTGCAGGCACTTGCCGCAGGCAACGTGCATCTCGGCCGAGACAAAGTCACCTTCTCTTACGCTTGTGACCTCGCTGCCAACGGCAGCGACATGCCCGCAGAACTCGTGTCCGGGAATCAGCGGCGGCACGATGCGCCCCTGCGCCCAAGGATCCCAATTGTAGATGTGCAGATCGGTGCCGCAGATCGAGGCGACCTTCACCCTCACCAGAACATCGGTGGCGCCAATGGCCGGAACAGGAACCTCGCGGATCTCAACGCCCGCTTTCGGTTCGCTCTTCACAACGGCCGACATCAATTTCGACATAACTGATTGCCTCTCGAATGGGCCAGTACAGAGTCCAAGCCCGAAAATCCAAGTAGAACGGAACCCTTGATTTTAACACCGCTTGCGTGGCGGCCCCTGCGCGGGATCAGTGCCGCGAACCTGGAGAGAGTTCCTGTGCCGTTGGCACGGCAGCCAGAGGAGCAACCGGATAATTCTGTGTTCGTCAAGTAAATAAACGAGAAAATCTATTGACAATCAGAGTAACTAGCCACAAAATATGCTACTAGTACTTGATTGCGTGCAAGATGTAGGCATCTGTTGCAAATGTTTGCGTATACCTTCAAGGGAGAGGGTTCCAATCAAGCACTACGGCACTGGAAACAGTTCCGAACCTGCGAGGAGGCTAGGCCTCGGTTTCTCCATTGTTCAGTCTCCGCGCCTCACGCGGGGACTTTTTCATTTAGCGCGCGTTGATGCAGCTCTGCACACGTGTTACAAGAAGACAGGCAATGGTGCCCACGAATGCCGACGGCAAAACGCAAACACGCGAAGGCGCAAGCGGAAGTAGTCATTCCCGAGAAGATCTACTTCCGCATCGGCGAGGTGAGCGAATTGGCAGCGCTGCCGACGTATGTGCTGCGCTTCTGGGAGACTGAATTTTCGCAGCTGAAGCCAACCAAGAGCAGCACGGGCCAGCGCATGTATCGCCGCAAAGACGTGGAATACGTAATGCAGATTCGCAAGCTGCTTTATGAGGATGGATTCACCATCGCCGGGGCGCGGGAAAAGCTGCGCGAAGAAGTGCGCTCAATCCGGTCGCAGAATGCCACGGTTGAAGCTCCCAAGCCAGCTCTAAACAAAACCTCGCATGAATCCCAGGCCGCACTGCCATTTCTTGCGCCGGTAAACGTGCCCCGTGACAAAGATGATTTAAGGAGACTGCGACAGCAGCTCTGCGACGTCCTCAACATTCTTTCATGAGGCTGCAGCGGAGCCGTTCAGGCTGGCGTGCCTGCGATGTATGCCTCCAGATGGCGAATGGTTTCGCGCTGTTCGGCGAGTATCCAATTTACCAGGTCGCCGATGGAAATCAGGCCGACCAGACGATCTTGATCCAGCACCGGAAGATGGCGAATCCGATGGTCGGTAATAATCTTCATGCAATCTCCCACGGTATGTGACGGAGAGATCGCAATCACCGGTGAACTCATGATCTCGGCAACGGTGGTTTCTTTCGACGAGCGGCCTTTGAGGATCACCTTGCGCGCGTAGTCACGCTCTGACACGATGCCCATAATCTTGTCATCGAATATCACCAGCAACGCGCCTACCTTTTTTTCCGCCATCATCGCAATCGCGGCATAAACGGTATCCGATGGTGACACGGAACAGATCAGCCCGCCTTTCTGCTCCAGAATTGGACGAACCGACTCGGAAAGTTCCATTAGCGCCTCCTGCGGAGCAAGCATCATACCCCGATTCCAGAGATGCTCGTGGCGGAACTGCGCAAAAATGCATGCAAAAAACGTCAGGCGGCGGCACACTGCTAAACTTATAAGCAGAACGTAAGTAATTTTCGAGAGGCACAATCAATTAACTTCATCCCACCCATTGCCAGCGGTCGCACCCACGAACAGAGCTGGCTTGAAACCTGGGTGGGCCTGATTTGATTTGAAGACTTGTTCATGCAGTTCTTTTCGCTCGCTCAGTGTGTCGGATATGTAGCGTTCGTCCTCGGCACGTTCGCTTTCTTGCAGAAGAACGACCGTCACCTCAAGATTCTGAACGGTGCGCAGTCACTGGTTTACGCAGTGCATTTCATGCTGCTGGGCAATCTCGCGGCGGCTGCCAGTTCAACGACTTCCGGCGTTCGCAACTTTATCGCCCTGAAAACCCGCTCGCCGTATGTCGCCGCGTTGATCATCGCCGTGAATGTGGCGGTTGGGTGCATATTTGCGAAAAGCGGATGGGGATGGCTTCCGGTGATCGGGTCATGTGCGGGAACCATTGCGATAGTTACATTGCGAGGCATACCCATGAGATTAGTGCTACTCGGGGGTACCTCGCTTTGGCTGGCAAATAACATACTGAGCGGATCGATCGGAGGCACAATGCTTGAGTGCGTTATCTTGACGGCGAACGCTACGACGGTGTTCAGGCTTCTGAGCTCGCGCTCCAAGGCAAGGTTAGCGGATGCGTAGCGTATGTTAGTAAGCCGTTGTTGGAAACGGAAGATTCCTCGCCTCTCCACGCCGATGAATTATACGTATATCCCCAGGGTTGGAACTGAACCAACTCTGATTTCATGACGGGATCGGCTCCCGCCCTGCCGGCTCAGTTAGTGTCGGCGCTGCTGATCGTTTCGGGTGTGGTCCCCCCAAGGGAGGAGTTTACGTTACCGATCACTAGGCCCCCTTTCTGCGCGTCGGGAGCCTTCGTCTGGTTCACCCGCACTACAAACTCCACATGCCCTGGCGCCTCATCCGTTCCTGGCATCACTTCCGCCGGTCCGCTCACGTATTCGTAGTATCTGACGCCTACCTTGCGATCCAGCAGAAGCTGGATCTTCTCAGCGCGTTTGCGGGACACTCGCAGGTTGAACACGCCTGCCTCATCTGTGTAAACGGTCTCGCTACCGATACGGACCGGCACGTCAGCCACTGGCCTCCCTGTGCCCTGCAGCCTTACCTGTCCCGTAATCAGAAAGTTCCCTAAGCTTGAATGAGACTGCGGAGCCTGCACGCTTCCGTTGGCGGTCGGATGGAAATAGAAGGTCTTAACTTCATACCCATACAGCAGACTGCCATCGGGTTGAACATAAGTGTTGACGCTGAACTGCCATCGGGACAGATTGAGATGTCCGTTGACGTTCATCGTTTGCTTAAAGCGCCCTCCCCCAGTCGCCAGTGGGGCAAAGTCGGTGGAGTAGCCAATGTTTACATCAAAGCGGTCCCAACGTAGACCGCCGCCGTAGCTTATGGTCCATCGCCCATTCACGTGCGTGGCAAACTCGGCCAACTTCACGCGCCGGTTCAGATTCTCCTCTGCATGAAAAGTGAGCATGGGCATTGGATTGGTTGAATGCAGGGGCAGAAAATAATTCCCGCTCAGATGCACGGTATTGGTCAGCCGGATCGACACCAAGAATGAGGCCGCCGAGGCGTAAATCCCTCTAAACCTACTCTCGAATACGTTGGTGCCAACTCCAAGCGCATGAAAGGAGAGCGTCCCCCCGGCCATATTCGTGGCCCCACGCACGGCAATTCCGTCATTGCCCGAGGCAGGCGGTTCTAAGTAGTTGTGACGCTCCAGAGTCAAGCTAGCGGTCTTCCTTGGGTGCCAGGTCACGTCGGCGTTTTCCCGATCTTGCTGCGCATATCTGAACTGCGGAAGCGTTAATAGCTGAAACCTTTCCCCGGAATAGCGATATCCACTGCGGACTTCCCATTGCTTGTTTCTGTAATTCAGCAGCCCTTCTGCATGTGGCTGGTTGCTGCCGGTACCTGCGGCAAAACCAGTTTGCAACTGCTCGGTCTGGTACAGCGCGCCACCAAGAATGGTCTGCTGGCTGCTGAACAAGGCACGCCCGAATAACAGGAATCGCCTCTTCTGGTCAAGATAGTGGTCGATAGAAACAGCGCCAAGGGCAATTTGTGAGGTAAAGAAGAGTACGTTGGTTGAAGCATAGCCACCACCGGCCAGGCCTCCAAAGAAACCAATGCGCGTAGCCGGGGTTGGTGCATATTCAAATGAGG
>Ga0302320_10005278_pt1 | contig 29077 bp, 17 predicted proteins | sample Bog_T0_3_FD_202130 | JGI IMG/M metagenome (GOLD analysis project Ga0302320, IMG submission 202130) | Peat permafrost microbial communities from Stordalen Mire near Abisko, Sweden - Bog_T0_3 | ecosystem: Environmental > Terrestrial > Soil > Wetlands > Peat | place: Sweden: Abisko, Stordalen Mire...
GAGGTACACGGGGTCGCCCCTGCCTGCGACGGCTACGACTGCGCCAACCGGCCTCAAAGTGAACCTTAAGTACACAGGGACGGGCAGCACGACATTTGGCCCGACATCGGTTCCACCCACAGGGGCAGGCAATTACGCGATCGCCGCAACCGTCAACGATGCTAACTACAATGGCACCGCGATTGGAACACTGGTCGTGACCAAGGCCACTCCCTCGATCAGCTGGTCCACTCCAGCAGCGATCACCTATGGCACTGCTCTGAGCGCAACACAGCTCAACGCCACATCTCTTACGCAGGGCACGTTTATCTATGGTCCGGCAGCCGGAAGTATCCTGGCGGGTGGTTCGCAGCAGCTTTCTGTCACATTGAACCCGACTGATACCACTGATTACACAACCGCAACGGCAGCTGTAGCGCTGAAGGTAAACCAACAGTCGCAGACGATCAGCTTTTCACCCAGCACCCTTACTTATGCATCCGGGGTAACGTTTGGATCTCCCTCGCTTTCAATGAGCGCGACAGCTACCTCCGGACTGCCTGTCACTTTGAGCCTCGTTGCCGGGCCGGCAGTGCTAAATGGTAACTCCCTAACGGCAACCGGTGCCGGCAAAGTAGTGATCGCCGCGAATCAGGCTGGAAACGGCAATTATCTTGCTGCACCGCAGACGACTGAGAACATCACCGTAAATAAGGCATTGCCTGTTAGCGCGATTACGAGCAATGCTAACCCGATCCTCTTACAGAATTCTGTCACGCTGACCGCGACCAGTAGCTCGGACGCGGGCACTCCTACCGGCACAGTGACATTCTTGGATGGAACCGCTCCACTGGGCACGGGGACGCTCACTGGTGGGGTGGCCACATTTACCACGACGAGCCTAACCACCGGCACACACTCGCTTAGCGTGGCATATAGCGGGGACGCAAACTTCCTGGCTACCTCCAGCAGCCCACTCACGCAGCTTGTTCAGGACTTCGCCTTCACCATTTCCGCGCCGTCGGCCACAGTGACACCTGGAAGTGCGGCGGTATTCTCTTTCACGGTGGGGCCGATGCAGGGAACGACATTTCCGTCTTCGATCATCCTCGCCCTGAGCGGATTGCCTGCCGGAGCTACGTATAGCTTTTCGCCCGCTACCATTGCGGCGGGAGCGGGCGCAACCGCGGTGACACTTACTGTGGACATCCCGCAGGCACAGGCCGGGGCGAAACCGGTCATGCTCCATCCCGGTACTCAGCTTGCAGTAAATTACCGCGGCGGTTCGGACGGCCGCAAGACGGGTCGTCTGGCTGCCAGGCTGATGCCATTCTCCCTGGCGTTTGTCATGCTACCGTTTTTCGGAGGGCTGCGCCGCAACGGAAAGCGGCTGCGCCGGATGGTGTGCGCGTTGCTGCTGCTGACCGCAGGCATGACCGCGGCGTTTGGGATCAGCGGTTGTGGCGGCTCCGCCAGTGGTAACTTTGCCCAGGCGCAGCAAAATTACGCCGTCACTGTCACTGGTACCTCGGGCGCGCTGTCGCATTCCACCACGGTTACGCTTATTGTTGAATAACAAGGTGATGGATGAAGCGACATCGATCGATTCGCCCCGGTTTATTTTTTGCGGCCGCATGCTTGTTAATGAGAGCCGCAGCCTGGGCGCAGAGTAACCCCTCATCGACAACGCCCGCGCGGATTTCCAGCGACCTATCAGTAACTTACTCTTTGGAACGGGCGAAGGTGGCACCAGGAGGATGCGGCTGTTTCTGGCTGCAAGGAGCGGGGCTGGACGCCGCCGCCACATTTTGGAACGGCCTGGGTGTGGCCGCCAGTTTTACCGGCGAACATGCCGGGAACATTGCGCCAGGCGTGGATGTGAACCGAATAGTTTTCACGGCCGGCCCACGCTACACCTATACCGCCTGGAAGATTGGTACTGCCGCCAACGACAAACGGCAACTACAAATCTTCGGACAAGGTCTGTTTGGCTATGTGCACGGCTTCGGCGGCGTCTATCCAGCACCAGGTGGCGTAACCTCCAGCGCTGGATCGCTTGCCATTGATGCGGGGGGTGGACTGAATCTGTTCTTTACCAAGCGACTCGGAGTCCGCATGCTTGAGGCGGAGTACGTAAGATCGGCGCTGCCCAACAATGCTTCCAATACTCAGAATGACATGCGCCTTTCCTTCGGTTTCGTGTACCACTTTGGAGCCAGCGCGACGAAGCAAGTCACACATACCCCACCTGTTCAATAATCGGGCGAATCCTCACGCAGACATGACTATCGTATTTCAGCTCGCATGTAATTTCAGTTGTTCCGCTTAAGCGGGTCCGAGGGGATTACCTAAAATAAGAAAGTGTCTTGAAGTATAATCGAGTCAAGATTCTGTGAGTCCGATTCTGCTCAAAGAACGGGTACTGACGGTGCTGAGCATTCTAGTACCTTAGACGTTGTATTCCATTCTCAATCCTAACTATTCTGGAGCTCGAAGCTATGGTTACCAATATTCGCGAATCTATTAAACGAAGTGTCTCCCCTCAGTCTTATCAAAAATTACGCCATTTGAAATGGCGTACTAGCTTCTACATGCCTCATTTGCTCGCCTCTGTTTTTGTTCGGCGTTCTCCGAAGGTAGATGGCTTTCCGAAAGGTTCCGTTTCCGAGTCGTTCTTGCGACAGATTCGCGATGTGAACGTGTTCGCACCAACGAAGATGTGTAATGTAATGACTTGGCATGGCAGCGACAAAGGGCGCGGTTGGCATAACTACACGACTATTTATTCTTCACTATTCGCCAGCCGTTTCAATGAACCGTTCGTAATCCTGGAAGTCGGTTTGGGCACTAATAATCCAAATCTGATTTCGACCATGGGAGTGGCGGGGCGTCCTGGTGCATCCTTGCGTGGATGGCGCGAACTCTTTCCCAATGCACTTGTTTATGGCGCAGATATCGATCGCGACATTTTGTTTGAGGAAGATCGGATAAAGACTTTCTTTGTTGACCAACTTGACAGCGCTGCTATTGTCGCACTTTGGTCGCAGCCAGGTTTGACGGCGGGCGCAGACATCATAATAGATGACGGGCTTCATCGCTTTGATGGGAATTCGTTGTTCTGCGATCATTCATTGGAGCATCTTCGCCCGGGTGGACTTTATGTGATCGAGGATATCAGCAATACGGAGCTTGACGAATGGCGCAAACACTTGGACACTGTCTATTCTAAAAGATTCCCGGATTACGAATTCGCGCTCGTTGAACTCCCGAATCCACTTCAGGATTGCGACAATAATTTATTGATTGTTCGCCATCGCCCAAGATGATTCATTTTTGATTCAGCCTGTCTATTGCCACTGCTCTACACTGGCGTCAGTAGGAGCAGGTGCAGCGGTTTGTCCTTGGTGTGACCGATACAGACGATTTGCCCTCGGTCATTGATACTGAAGGCATTCGAAAGAATCCACGGCGAGCCCTTCGGCTGAAGAGCATTCAGGTCGGTCATCTTGCCGTCCGTCCACAAGAATGGATGTCGTCTGGTAGCCGAGATATTAGATGCTCCCACTACGTCGCCGTGGTTGTTTATCCCTGAGGCCTCACTCGGATCGTTTCCCAATGTACCGAGATCTTGCATCGTGCCGTCGGTATAAATAAAGGCATGAACGCCATCTGGAGTTCCGCCAAATCCGGCAATCTGGCCGCGGTCGTTGATGGCCCGCGCGCTACTGCTAAATCCATGGGGCAGAGTCCCGATATCCATTATCTTTCCATGCTTCCATAAAACCGCATGATTGGCTTTTCCTTCTACGTCAGCCGCGCCAACGATCACACCGCTATTGTTGATAGCATACGCCGCACTCGATTTGCCGGAAGGAAGTGCGCCCAGGTCGGAAATCCCGGAACCTGAAATCATAAACGCATGGCGGGCGCCGTCGGCAACAGTTGCTGCTCCGACCGCAATACCTCTGTCATTCAAATTGAAAACGCGGCTATCGCGCCCGCCTAATCCAGGAAACTTCTGGATGATTCCACCGCGGCGGACAAAGCCCTGCGTAGTCGACTGGCTGTCAACAGGATTCTTGCTCGTGTTCATCCAGCCGGCAATATCACCGTGGCGATTGATCGCATGCGCGACCGTGTTTGGATAGCCTGGTACGTCCTCAATGTTCGAGGTTTGACCGCCGCTCCATAGCGCCGCATGCACAGTGCCGTCCGTCTTCCTCGTCCAATAAGCCACCGTGCCATCGCTATTCAACGACACATTTACATCATCAGCAATGGGTTCAAATTCGCCAAGATCGTCGATTTTGTAGCTTGGGGAAACGGATCGCGCAGGCATCCCCGGCTTGTTATCCGGCTGTACAAGGACGGCGTGAGCTCGAGCGATAGCCAAGCTGCAGCAGATTGCAAGTACGATCGACATGCGAGTCCGGAGGCACTGCACTTTAAAGGTATCGATACGAGAACTGCAGGATGAAAATGGAAGGATAACTCGCATGTAGAAGATGATACTGCAATGTTTCGCGAGAACGAAGTGCGTCTCGCTTGCACCGTCCTGGGTGAATTCGGGAATTCCCATTGCCGGAGGTATGAAGGCCGAGTCGATGTTTCAAATCGAAGTCGACGGAACAGACGATTTGGTAGACGTGCACTTCCAAGTCATCCTTCACGTAAGCATTTCAAATCGAGGACCCAAAGTAGGAAATCTGGGACCTCTCAGATTCTGAGATCAAAAAAGGCTGATCAAATCGCCATTCCGCGGAATATTCAAAGCGACAAGGTGAAACAATAGACTCTAATGCTGTCGAGGGAATCCGTATTGGAAACGCCCGCCAAGCTTTGGCCAGTGATTCTTATCTAATTCAAGGAGATCGACTTTGCATGAAGAGATTTGCGGCACTTTATTTCTTGATATCCATACCACTGTTAAGCCAAAGCAATAGCGGCGAACTGCGCCTTAAAGTGAACGATCCCTCAGGTCACGGACTGAAAACAACGGTTCAAATCCTCAGCATTGGAAATCAATATCGAAACGCCCTTACGACAAACGACCAGGGAGATCTGAATGTGCAGCATCTTCCATTCGGCATTTATCAGCTCAAGGTCGAACAGCCGGGCTTCGCAGCGCAATCCAAAGCGGTCGAGATTCGCACGCTGCTGCCAACCTTATTGAAGATCCAGCTCGAGCTCACCCCAGTGAACCAATCCGTTATTGTCACGGCTGCAAATACATTGATCGATCCCGACCAGGCGGGCTCTGTTAATCAGATCGGTGCCGGGTTCATCCAGAATCGGCTCGGCTCTGTTCCCGGCCGAGACCTTCAGGACTTGGTGAACTCGCAGCCCGGCTGGCTCTATGAAGGCAATGCCGTCTTGCATCCCCGCGGCTCGGAATATCAGACGCAGTTCGTGGTCGATGGAATTCCCCTAACGGACGATCGCTCTCCCAGTTTTGGACCGGAGATTGAAGCCGACGATGTGCAGTCTATGAGCATCTATACAGCCGGCATTCCCGCCGAGTACGGTCGCAAAATGGGCGGAGTCGTCGAGGTCAACACCCAACAGGATTCTGATCCCGGCTTTCATGGCCAAGTTTCTCTGTACGGTGGTAGTTTTGACTCCGCCGGGGCATTTGCAAAAGCTCAGTTCGGTTGGGGCAAGAACACTCTTGGAGGCAGTGGCAACGGCAGCCGGACCGATCACTATCTAAACCCAGTTGTCCCGCAAAACTACTCGAACGCCGGAACGATCGGCGACTTCTCCATCGCTTATCGTCGCGAACTTGACCCTGGCGACTGGCTCAGCTTGAGCGTGAGACATGAAGTTGCCCGCTACGACATTCCGAACGAGTTGGTGCAGCAGGCCGCCGGTCAGCGCCAGAATGCCGACAACATAGAGACAATGGGCATCGCCTCTTACCAGCACACTTTTTCCGTCAATGCACTTGCCGAACTGCACGGAATGGTGCGCGACAATTCTAACGATTTTTACTCTAATCCCACATCGATTCCGGCCTATGTCGAACAGCACAATTCATTCCGCGAGGGCTATTTGAGGGGAAGCTTCGCCTACAATCACGGGCGTCAGGAATTGAAAGCGGGCGTGGAGACCGATAATATGTTCCTCCACGAGAACACCTGCTACACGGTCACCCAGAACGAAGATAGCGATGCCATTCCCGTGCGGAGAATACGACCGCATTCCATGGATTCAGGCGCCTTTGGAGCATCATGCGCGGCCGTCGCGGACAAGGATGATCCTGCCTTCATCTTCCAGGATCAGCGTTCCGACCTCGAGCAGGCGGGATTTATTCAGGACCTCATCCGGTTGCGCAACTGGACGATCTCTTCCGGCCTGCGTTGGGATCATTATCAACTTTTGCTTAATGATCAAGCTCTCCAGCCGCGCTTCTCCATCTCGCGCTACTTTTCCTCTGCCAGCACAGTGCTTCACTTCTCCTACGATCGCGTCTTCCAAACGCCGTCGTTTGAGAACATATTGCTTTCTAGCTCAACCCAGGTTGAGTCCATCGACCCAGTCGATTTTCTCCGACTACCGGTGAGGCCTTCCAAAGGCGACTACTATGAGGGCGGCCTCAGCACTGTCTTCGGTCGTCATGTCAAACTCGACGCAAACTACTTTCGTCGCTTCGTCAATAACTACGCCGACGATGACCAGATCGACAGTACCTCAATCAGTTTCCCCATATCGTTCCACAAATCCATCATCTATGGAGCGGAAGGCAAGATTACTGTACCCGAATGGCATCGCTTTTCCGGATTTGCGAGCTACTCGTATCAGCTCGGCAACGTCTGGAACCCGGTCACGGGCGGCCTCTTTCTTGGTGCGGACGCAGACGCTGCAGCCTCCACCCTTACCGGTCATTTCCCCGATTCTCAGGACCAGCGCCACACCTTTCGCAGCCGCACGCGATATCAGATCATACCGCGCTTCTGGGTCGCAGGAGGGGTTCAATACGATACTGGGCTACCCTTCGACTTCGATGGAGACGAGAGCGTTGCTCTCGCTCAATACGGACAGCAGATCATCAACCGCATCAACTTTGATCGCGGCCGTATCCTGCCTTCCTTCCAGGTCAACGCCTCCGCGGGCGCCGATCTCTACCACAGTGATCGCATCAAGATGCATATCCAGGCAGATGGTGAAAACCTAACGGATATCCTTGACGTCATCGACTTCGGCGGCCTGTTTTCCGGTAATGCAATCGGACCGTCCAGGAGCTTTTCCCTGCGCCTGGCAACGGATTTTTGATTTTTCGATCGACTCAATGATTCTCCGATTCTAGTGTGTGACCCATGAATAACTGGAACCGTTGGCGCTGCAAATGACAACGGCTGTAACACTGCCGCCGCCCTTGTATTCGCCCATGTAGGTTGGCTTGCTCGCATCGCCGACCACTGCCTGCTGACCTTTGTTCTCGGACTTACAACTCGGCAGTGGAGTTCCTGACGCGCTATAAACGACAGAAGGGGCGTATGACTTGGCGAAGACCTTGCCAGGAAACAGTGCGTTTCCACCGGCATCTATCGTCACGCCACCCATCAGGTTTTCAGTCGACTGCGTCGCGGAGGTGGTGTTATTCCACTGCCTGAGAATCGGAGGCGGCGTGGGAAAGTATATCGGATTGCGAACATTGGAGAATTTGTTTCCGGCCACCGTGACATCTGTGAAGTTGGTAGCTTTAGCTATTCCCCAAATTCCAAACCCGACACCGCTGATATTGTTGTCGAGTATCTCCACACCCGAAGAGACTGGAATTGTGTTTGATGTACCCAGCGTTATTCCGCCGCATGGGTGTCCAGGATTTGCCGTGATCACATTGTTGAGTAGGGAAATGTTGTAAACCGGGCCCTTTTCTCCACCGTCGCCTGAGCCAAGCTCAATCCCCGCGCAAGCCCCGCTCGAATTGAACATGCTGATCGAGTTGCTGGCAATCACCGTATTGTTGAGCGTAGGAGTCGCATCAAATGTCCCGGCATGTGTCTCGTCTTCGCCGGTGGGATTCGTGGTCGCCAATACAGTAAGGCTATTCGCTATTACCGTGAGATCCGTTTTGTTGTTTCCAGCATTCGTGAACCCGCTGACAGCTATGTTGTTCAGCCCGGTGAGGCCATTGAAGCTACCGTTGCTGAGTTTGCCCACATAAGCGGTGGTGCTGGCCGCGCTGGTCACAGTCGCGCCAGCGGGCAGATCCTCTGAAACCCCGAAAGGATTCACAAAAGTGAGCGTAGTCGCAGTTGACTCGGCACAGATGAAGGTGCCATTGTTTCCTCCGTTCTTGGCACCCGCAAGCGTAAATGCCCAATTTTGGAATCCGTTGGAAGCGCCTCCAGAGAAGGCTCCAGTGACGACAATTACCGGCGGCTCTGCGGATACTCGAGGCTTGAAAGTCACACCCGTAAGGGTTCCGCCGGACTTCTTGAATTCCTGTGCAGTCTGCCGTATTGCTCGAGTCAGAGGGTTGGTAATAGTCGGAAAACCAGCCATGTAGATGGCTTTTTGGTTCACTCCGGTTCCAGGTACCCCGATCTGACCGGGAATCGAAACCACGTTTCCAATGACTGAGTTGTTCTGTGAGGAAAAGTAATTAGGTGCGCCAATGGTGATAGAGCCATTGATGATGGAATTTTGACCTATCGTCATGTAAGTCCCGATCATCTCCCCAAGCCCCTGGGTCGTCCAAACATTTCCAGTTACAGTAGCGTTCACGAAATCTCCAGACAACTCCCCCCCATAATTCGTTCCGTTGTCATTCATGTGATTTCCGGTGAACGTGAATCCCGTAATCCACCCTGCACCTCCGGCCGATATCTCAGCCACAAAGCCAAAGCCATCGGGTGGGATAGTCGTATTGTCGAAAATATTGTTCGATATATCGAGCTCAAACTGAGAGGTTCCCGGATAGTTCGTGTAGTCGAGTGTCTGGATTGGTTCAGCGTGATTCTTTTTCAACCCGGTGCCCCAGCTCTTGAAGTAGTTGTTCCGAATCACAATGTTGCGATCAAATCCGCTGGAGACAATCACGTTGCCGCCCGAGTCGAGGAATTTATTGTTCAGAATCGAAACGTTATAGGGGAGCGGATAACTCTTCATGCCCACGAAAAGCACCGGAGCGCTGTTCCAGTTCTGAAAAGTAATATGCTCAATGGTGATGTCGTGTACCGCTGTCACTCCGTTGTTGTTGTTGTCTAGGCGCACTGCGGATCGGCAATTTGCCAGCCAACAAGGATCCGCAGCCTTCGTGTTCGCCGCATTCCCATCCAACACACCATTCTCAATCGTCACATGGTGCGCCGCAGTCTTGCCGACATAGGTTGTGAACAGCCCCGCATTCATCGAACCGGTGTATGGCGCAATTTGGAATGTGCTTCCGCCTAGGTCGATGACATTATTTCCAGCAACAGTAATTCCCTGCATCACAAAGGTTTCCGCCTGTGTCACCTTTAGATTGTGATTTGCGCTCAATACCACCTGCGTCGTCCAGTTCGTGCCACAAGAGGGATCTACATCGATTTCTCCTCTGCTTTTGCCCAGAGCCGCATCGGCAGCGTTAATCTTGGCTCCGCAATCGTTCCCCTCAAACTTGGAAGCGTCGAAAATGCCTTTCCCCACTTGCCCATTTGCAGCGTCGGCTCTAGCTTGTGCCTCGGCTATCGCTGAGGATTCATCGTCCAAGTCCGCCAGATCACAATCCAGCGAATTGGATCTCTGACAGACAACGCCGCCATGATTCTCTCCGGGCAAGGCATCAAGCGACCAGGTTGCAGAAGCATCTTTGCCATTTGCTTCGATGCTGATCGGTTCAACCGGGGAAATGCGCTCGTATGAGCCATCATAATGACTCGCGGCAAAGGCAGGAAGGGCCGCGCATTCGAGAACGCAAAAGATCGCTGAACAGATTAGTTTTCTCATCGTCATAGCTCCGGGCGAATTTCCCTTTTACCCTTTGGTTCGATGCCGAAAGTTCTCTTGAAGGAAGCAAAGCGCTGTGTCTACAACGGTTTCATTCTAATTGGAAAGTCTGATTGCAACGCTAATTCGCCAAATCTACATGGCTGTCGACTGGTCTGGCAAGATCGGCCTGGGTGTTGCCTTTTGCAAGTTGGAGGGAGCGGGACCGTCGTCTTCCCCACGCGGTTATGGGGCTTTCATAGAACCGGAAAGACAATCCACTGAATATGACGACAGCTAGAAACGTGGCCGGCGCAAGAGTTCTATTGTGGTGAAAATGTATGGCGAGTCCGATCCTGTTCCCCAATTCGAGAGCTATCGGGTGAAATAGATAGAGACCGTAGCTGATTGCCCCGAGGTAAACCGGTATCGGAGACCCAAATATTTTCTTAAGCCATGTATCCTCGCACAGCAGAAGGTATGCGATGAGACTTCCTCCGATCAGGTTGATGAGTGAGTAGCCGATCGAATTGAACAGAATCGAGTTTGCCCATCGGTGAAACGAGGGAAGAAGGGAAAGAACAGCAAAGACCGCCGTACTTGCAATCAGCATCTTTCCGGACCATGCGCCCAGGACTTTTGTCTCGCGGTCATCTTCCAGCAGCAGAGCTATCATCGCTCCTGCTGCAAGCCCATCGAGTTGGAACGGTGTAAGGAAGAAGATTGGCCAAAAGGAACTGACTATCGGCGTAGCGGCGCCGCGCAGGATTGGTTCTCCTATGAGAATGACTGCGAGCAAGACCAATAACTGAGACCGAGTCAGAAAGCGCACGGCGAATGGCCACAGGAAATAGAACTGTTCTTCAACAGCCAATGACCACAGCACCCCTAAAGTCCCGGTACTACCCCGGTGCAGCGTCTCGCCGATATTCGCAAGAAAGAAAACCTCATAAAGGCCGACCTGCTTCCAGGCGACAGAGCCGAGGATTGCCGCAGCTACAAAGGCGATCAATAATGCGGGCAGAATGCGAGTGGCACGCTTGATGTAAAACGGAGCCCAGTACGAATTGTCTGTCCGGCTCCGGCGAAGGATGCCTGTGATCAGGAGACCTGACAGAACGAAGAAAAGATTGACTCCCGCCCAGCCGATTTCGAAGAACTCCACATGAACCGCGAAAACCATCAGAAATGCCAGAGCCCGCACTCCATCAAGTTGCCCGATTCTCGCACCCGTTGGGATAGAAGCATTTCCGTCCAATGAGATCTCACTTCCTCGGCTTCGTCGGTTTCCGTCATTATAGACAACCGAGGTCGAAGACAGCGTTGGCTCTGAATGTGCGCTGTGGTGTCTGGAAATGGTGGTGGTAATTCATCCGGGCGCTTTAAAGATTAAAGTAATTGAATTCGATACGGTTTAGAGACGTGGTCCATTCTGAAATTTTAACCGCGGTGAGGTTTAGTCACCGCGGTTTGAGGTTTCACTTGAATTAAGTTTCTCTTTCATTCTTCGCGTGCGAGCTAAGACTAGAAGCTGAACCGCAGCGACCCCTGCATGCGCCTGCCCTGATTCAGCAGAGCGGTATAGCGGCCATAGCTACCGGGGTTGCCGTAGGGGTTGTTCGAGACACTCGCCGGATCGAATCGAACCGAGTTCGTGACGTTGAATATCTCCCATGCAAACTTCACTTGATACTTTTCAGTGACTGCAAATGTTTTGGAGATTCCGGTGTCGATGCTGAAGTATCCGTCCCCTCGGTAGAAATTGCGCTGCCCCGTTTCGCTTGCATATGGGGGACGAATGTTGGCAACGGCCTGCGACTGGCTCTTGAAGGCGTTGGGTTGGCCGCCGCTATCGTGGGAGTGTCCGCCGGATGGAATCGGACCAGTTGCCACGTTCCAACTCTGGTCGGCCCAGTCGGTATTCCAGCCCAGCCCGTCGATTGAGCCGAACGGCAATCCACTGGTCCAATGGGTCAGGCCGGTCAGGTTCCAGCCACCGATGAATGCGTCCGTGAGGTGATTCACGCCGCTCCCGAAGAGCCGGCCCCGTCCGAATGGCAGAGCGCCCAAGGCGTTCACCGTGATCGCGTGGTGTACATCGTAATCGGACACCCCGCGATTGCCCTTGGGGTTATAGACGTTGATGATCTGGCTGAAATAGCCGCCAAAGCTGGTTGCCGTGGGACCTGTCCGTTCGGCATCCGAACCAAGATCGAGGGACTTCGACCACGTGTAGTAGGCGTCGAACTGCATTCCGTGCGTCTGCTGCTGATGCAGGGCGAACTGCAGGCCATTGTAACTGCTGGTGCCCATCGAAGACCACACGTAAAGCGAGGAGTACTGTGGATCGAAGTAGCGATAAAGCTGGTTGTCCGGCGTCAGGTAATCTGGAACCGCGTCCAGCACAAAAAGCGCCGACGACTCATTGCCGCGGAAGCCGGAGAATAGCGAGTATATGTTCTGCGTCGCGGTCAATCCGCCGCCTGCTAGCCACGGAAACATGTTCTCCCAGTATGGAATCTTGGCCACACTGGTGACGGGCGTGCCCGCGTCGCTCATCTTATCCAGCGCGGCCTCGGCGGTAAAGTAGTCGGTGCCGCTTTGCGGATCGGCAAGGTTCGAAGGAGTGGCAACATCGCGCATCTGGAGCAGGTGGCGGCCCATGCGTCCGGTATAGGTTTCTTCCATGCTCAAGCCTTTGTGCAACTGCGTCTGTATCCCGAAATTGAAGGCATAGGAGTAAGGGCTGGTCAGGCTCTGGTCCGCGCCCCAGGCTAGCGCCAGGTCATTGCCGGGAATGACCGGGGTAGCGCCGGAGACGTTGATCGACGGGATGATGCTGGTGGGTACCGTAGTCTCCGAGGTGTAGCGTGGTGCGGTATCTGCATCGGCGGCCCCAACCGGAGCCTGATCTCCGGTGACCAGGCCGAACTCGCCGGACTGATCGAACGAGTCGACTATGCCTTGTCCGAAGTGATCGTAATAGACGCCGAACCCGGCGCGGACCGTGATGGCATCCTTCGGCTGGTAAGCAATGGCGAAGCGGGGTGCGAGGTCCAGCTTATCCATACTCCAAAAACCTGGTTTGTTATTGGCGCGGCCGCCCTGGATGAATCCAAACGTGGGCTGTACGACTTCACCTTTGGAGGCGCCCTCCCAGCGATTATTAAGCCATTGCCCCATGTTGACGGTGGGCACTACTTCCTGGCCATTGCGTTCGTAAGGCACCTGCAACAAGGTGTGGCGCAAGCCGACTGTCAGAGTCAGATTGGGCCGCAATTTCCAGCTATCCTGGCCGTAATACTCGAACTCGTTGGTAAGGTAATGATGGCTGACCCACTGGCCCGGAGCTAGCGCGCTTAGCTGTCCGTTGGAGTAGCTGTTGTTGTAATACTCGGTCGCAGAGGTGATCATACCGACAACATCGGCAATGGCAATATCATAGGCACTGGCGTAGTTGTTTGAGACTGCGGGAAGTCCGAAGGCTCCAGGATCAAGGCTCGAGCCGGTACCGGCAATAGCGCCATAGCCGAGCAACTCGTAGGTGACGCCGGCATGGTTGTAAAGCGTTGCGTTCGACGAGCGGTTGTTCAAGACGAGCCGGTAGTTTCCGCCGAATTGAAAGGTGTGCTTGCCCTTCACCCAGGTCGCGTCATCTGCGATGTTGTGCGTGGGCACCGTGACGATGGACGAAGTAAAGCCGGCCCCGGTGAGTGTGGCAATATCTTGGAAGGTCACGTACGGACCGTTGGTGTCACCACGGTTAGCGTATCCTTGGCGAACCAGCCCGTAACGCGCATTGTTGACAAATGCGTTAGAGATCGTCCACACATCGCCCGCGGCAATGCCCTTGGAGTTGTCGACGAGGCTGTAGTTAGGCCCCTGGCCGGGGAACTGGATAGGACCGGATTGGTGATCGCTCTGCAAGTTGCCGCGAACGAACAGGCGGTGCTTTGCACCGAGGTTATAGTCGAGCTTGGCGATAATCGTATTGAGATTGATGGGATTCGGCGAAGCAAAAGTATAGGAGGCCAAGTTGTAGCCGTCCGTCAACTGCGTACCGTTGGGGGTCGGGAGTTGTGCGTAATAGGCTTCTGCAGCCGGGTCGACGCCAGGGCCCAGGGGACAGGAACCATCCGCGGAGCAATAGGGATCCATCGAGGCGATTTGTGATGGGGTCAGCGTGGTGGTGGTGCCGCCCGAGTTGATATAAGTCACGTCCCCGCCGCGAAAGGCGGCCATGGGAACTTCCTGCGTGACTTGCTGGTCCTCCGCGGTTCGTTGGCCCTCATAAGCTGCGAAGAAGAAGAGCTTGTCTTTCTTGATCGGGGCGCCGAAAGAACCGCCGAACGTATTGCGTAGCAGCTTGGGTGGGGTGTTCGGATCACCGGAACCAAGCTCGGCCTGCTTGTTGAACCAGTCGTTGGCAACCGTGTTGGTTGGGCGGTAATAGCCATAGACGCTGCCGTGATATGCATTCGTTCCGCTGCGAGTAACGAGCGAGACCTGCGCACCGGAAGATCGGCCGGAGTCCGCATTGGAGTTGGTGGTCACAACGCGGAACTCCTCGACTGAGTCTCTCGTGGAACGCAGCACGCCGCTGAATGCATAGCCCGCATTCTGGTCGTTATCGTCAACGCCATCCAAGGTGACGTTGCTCTGATCGGAGCGCGCGCCATCGACGGCACCGCTGCGACTGTCTGTACTCTGTTGCTGCGTCGTCTTGTCTCCTAGGAAAAGCACACCTGCCTGCAGACTGAGCAGATCGAGGACGTTGTTGCCTTCGAAAGGGAGGGACTGGATCTGGTGATTGTCAAACGGCGTTCCGATGGTGGCGTCGGATGAATTGAGCGTCGAACCAGCACTCTGAACTTCGATCGTTTCTCCGGACGCCGCCGCAACAGTCAGCTTGAAATCGGCCGTTTGCGCCTGGTTGACAAGTAACTCTGTCACTTGCTTCTGAGACGAAAAACCCTGCGCCGATACCAGGATCGTATAAGTGTCCGGCTTGATTTGTTCAAAGGCGTATTCGCCATGTGGCCCGGTGATGCGCTCCGCCTTGAATCCACTGGCGGGATCGGTGAGTGAAACGTGCGCATTGGGCAATGCAGCACCACTTTGGTCGAACACAACGCCATGGACGGATGTCACAGCAGTCTGAGCGCCGGCGAGAGCAGCGATAGACAAGATCAAAATGACTTGACAGAAAATGCGCATATGCTTCATGTATCTTGGCCTCCAAATAAATCGATCGCGCTGTCCCGGACGACGGAACCTCAAGATAAAAAGGCAGGGAGAGAACTCGCATGCCGTGAGGAATCGTTGGTTGAAGGTTCCTTTAGGCCCCTCGGGGTCGAGGCTGAATGGAATCTGTCTATCGAATGATTCGTGCTTGCTTCAATGGCACGGCAGGGAATAGCCGTTGCGGGATCGTGAAGTTAACGTTGCACAGCGGGTAATAGGAATCAATAGGCATAAAAGAATTCGATTCCGCCTAAACATGCTGGTTATGGGCGCGGCGGAAATCATGTCGTGCACTGCTGAGGCTTCTGAAACGTTGCGTGCTCGGTCACAACAATAAAATGCAACAACTTAGAGCAGTTCTCCAATGAATGTGGCCCGTCTGGTTGCAATTAAGGCGGCCCTTTCTTGAGGAAACGGCCTTTTATCATCGAGCTTTCGGCGGACAGCAATTGGAGAACTGCTCTAGTCGAGGCGATTCCGGTCTTTTCTTTCGAAGCATGAGGATTGCATAAGGCTTCGACGAATTTGCATTGGTCTACCTTCGTTTTCCGTGCTACGCTCGATTCAAGTGATTACGCGGCGATCAATTCGGTTGATCTCGATAAAGGTACAGCTGCGCATAAATCACATGGACGTCTGCTGCGGACCACCGAACCTATACATCTCAACCCTTCGCTGACGCGCCCCGGGGTGAAGAACCCTCGGCGTGTCTGTGCAAACAGCAGCCGGGTTTCTCCGGACAAGCCAGGCGTGCGCAGATTCATGCGTGCGTCAAGGGGCAGGGTGTATATGGAATCGACAACGCTTTGGACTGAGACTGTGCCCGGGGGGGCGACCTGGTCGCATGTGCTGAAGAGGGGCACAGCATTGCGAATGACCGATGTGGAAGGGGGCGCGAATGTGGCGGCTTACTTCCTCAACTTTGAGATCCCGGCGGAGCGCTTCAACTTGCCGGATACACTGAAAGCGCAACATACTGCGCGACTGACGAAGGGCCATGCGCTGTACTCCGACATGGGGCGGATTCTCTGCTCGATCACTGAAGACACAGTGGGCTGGCACGACCCTCTTTGCGGAATCTCAAACGGTGCGCAGGTAGAAAAGAAGTACGGCAAATTGAGCTATCAACAAGCACGCAACGAATGGCATCAAAATGCGCGCGATGGATTCCTGATTGAGCTTGGCAAGTATGGCATGGGGTCCCGCGATCTGCATGCGACAGTGAATTTCTTCAGCAAAGTGACGGTAGATGACACAGGCGATTTGCGATATAGCGCTAACAATTCGAAGCCGGGAGACTATGTGGAACTGCGCGCCGAAATGAATGTTCTGGTGGTGTTGAATACTTGTCAACATCCGCTTGCGCCCGGCGCCGCGTACGCTCCTCGGCCAGTGGAGATCAGTATTTCCAAGGTTTCGCCGCCGCGCACCAATGATCCATGCCGCATGCTCTGTAGCGAGAACACTCGCGGTTTTCTTCTGACTGAGTTATTTTTCCTTTAGCCGGATGGGCGAGGACTAAAAGTGGCCACATCAATACTGCAATCCAGTCAACTCATGCCTCATGACGCTCTGCATAGCTTTGTGGTGGAGGCGGGAGATCCCTTTCTTCTTGAATTAGACAAGGGGCAAGTTGTGCGCATCGTCGATCTCGAGGGCAACCAGGCCGTCGATACATTGTTCTATAACGCCCACGATTATGCGGACCGTTACAGCGCGCAAGATACGATTCGCGAGCAGGGCAATGTTTACCTGACCACCGGCACTCAACTAATCTCGACAAACGGCAACGTGCTGCTGACGATTACAGCCGATACCTGCGGACGGCACGATACCCTGGGCGGAGCCTGCGCCACGGAAAGCAACATGGTGCGCTATGACCTCTCAAAGGGCCACATGCACGCATGCCGGCAGAGCTTTATGAAGGGCATTCAGCAATGGGGTCGCGGGCTGGAGAAGCGAGACATAACCAGCAACATAAACTTTTTCATGAACGTTCCCATCACGCCCGAAGGCGGCTTGACCTTTGAAGACGGTGTCTCCGATGCCGGCAAGTATGTGGAGCTACGCGCGGAGATGGATGTGCTGATGGTGGTCAGCAACTGTCCGCAGTTGAACAACCCATGCAATGGCTACAATCCGACGCCAGTGCAAATTCTGATTTGGGATTCGAATGTTCACTAAGGTTCTGGTTGCCAACCGGGGCGCGATCGCCAGCCGAATTTTACGAACACTGAGCAAGATGGGCATAGCCTCGGTGAGCGTGTATTCCGAGGCAGACCGCAGCGCGCGACCGGTGTTGGATGCCGACGAGGCCGTCTTCCTCGGCCCATCACCGGCGAACCAGAGCTATCTCTCCATCGACCGGGTGCTGGCTGCTGCGAACCAGACCGGCACCCAGGCGATTCATCCCGGCTACGGGTTTTTAAGCGAAAATGTGGAGTTTGCAAGGGAGTGTGCACGGCGCGGCGTTGTTTTCATTGGCCCCAGAGTGGAACACATTGAGGCCTTCGCACTGAAACATACCGCTCGTGCGATGGCGGAAAAATGCGGAGTCCCTCTTCTACCGGGAACAGCCGTGCTGCGAGACTTGGACGAGGCGCTGGTACGGGCCGAGCGGCTGCGTTATCCGGTGATGCTGAAGAGTTCAGCAGGCGGTGGCGGCATAGGCATGCGCGTGTGTGCCAGTCCGGACGAGCTGCGCGCAGCCTACGAATCGGTGGTGCGACTCAGCCAGAACAGCTTCCGCGACGGCAGTGTTTATCTGGAGAGATTTGTGACGCGTGCCAAGCACGTAGAGGTGCAGATCTTCGGCGATGGCAAGGGCGGGATTCTGACGCTGGGCCTCCGCGACTGCTCGGCGCAGCGTCGTCACCAGAAGGTTATCGAAGAAACTCCTGTTCCCGGACTCGATGCTGCAACCGCGTCAGCCATGCTGAATTCGGCAGTATTGCTGGGCAAAGCAGTCAACTATGCTTCGGCCGGGACAGTCGAGTTTCTTTACGATGCGGAGACGCGGGAATATTTTTTTCTTGAAGTGAATACGCGCTTGCAAGTAGAGCACGGCGTCACTGAACAGGTCACTGGGCTGGACCTGGTAGAGATGATGATCCAGGAAGCAGCCGGTGAGCTGCCGCCGCTTGACAGCTTTCGTCGCGAGCCTCATGGCGCATCTATCGAAGCGCGCATCTACTGCGAAGACCCGGCCAAGAACTTTCAGCCTGCACCTGGGAAGCTGTCGCAGGTAATTTTTCCACCGGCGGATGAAGCTCGCGTCGAGACCTGGGTCGAGAGCGGGACAGAGGTTACGCCGTTCTACGATCCGATGATTGCGAAAATCATTGTGACCGGGGCAGACCGTCACGAAGCCGTCGCCAAATTGCAAACTGCGCTGGCACATTGTTCGATCGATGGGACCGAAACTAATCTTCGCTACCTGCGTGCGGTAGCAGCCTCCAATACGTTCGTTTCTGGAGGCATTACAACATCGTTCCTTGGCACGTTTGCAGTAAGCAGGCAGGCGTTCGAGGTGCTTGAGGGCGGAACGCAGACCACCATTCAGGATTATCCCGGAAGGCTCGGCTACTGGCATGTTGGTGTGCCGCCCTCTGGGCCGATGGACACGCTGGCTTTCCGCTTGGCCAACCGGCTGGTAGGAAACGCGCCCGAAGCCTCCGCGCTTGAAATGACCACGATGGGTGCGCGGCTTCGCTTCGACTCCGATTGCACGGTTGCAATTACCGGAGCCGATATGAGGGCCACGCTCGACGGAGCACCAGCCCCGTTGTGGCAGAGCTTTCCCGTAAAAGCAGGCAGTACGTTGAACTTTAGCGCGGTACAAGGCGCGGGTACGCGCACTTATCTTGCAATAGCAGGCGGCATCGACGTGCCACGATTTCTTGGCAGCCGCGGCACATTCATGCTGGGCAAATTTGGCGGCCACGGTGGGCGTTCACTGCGTGCCGGCGACGTGATCCACTTGGCTTCAGCGACCAATGCGACGCGGACAGCCAGTCTCCCCGCCGCACTTATACCCGCATACGGCAGGGCCTGGGACATTGGCGTCCTCTATGGTCCGCATACGTCGCCGGAGTACTTCACCGCTGGCGATATCGAGATGCTGTTCAGTTCGGATTGGCGCGTCCACTACCAGTCGGATCGTACCGGCGTGCGCCTGGTAGGCCCCAAGCCTGAGTGGGCGCGCAAGGATGGAGGCGAGGCGGGACTTCACCCATCTAATATTCACGACAATGCTTACGCCATTGGTTCAATCGATTTCACCGGCGATATGCCTATTCTGCTTGGCCCCGACGGCCCGAGTCTGGGCGGGTTCGTTTGCCCAGCCGTGATCGTCGAGGCAGAGCGTTGGAAAATGGGTCAGCTCAAGGCCGGCGATACTGTGCGATTTCGTCGCCTCACTTTGAAACAGGCCGCAACGCTCGAGGCTGAAGTCGATCGAGCTGTGGAAACTCTTGAAGGAAGCTTGCCTGTTCTGCCGGAATTGGGCGCGCCCGAACCGGCGGTCCTCAAAAGCGTAGACACACGGCAGCCGGCGACGGTCTATCGTGCCGATGGCGACAAGTATCTGCTGGTCGAATACGGCGAGCGCGTTCTCGATCTGGGCTTGCGGCTGCGCGTGCATTTGCTCGAGGGAAAACTTCGCGCCGCATTGTTGCCGGGCATCATCGATATCACTCCGGGCGTGCGCTCATTGCAGATTCACTATGACAACCGCCGCCTGCCGCGAGAAGAGCTTCTGTCCGCGCTCGACGACTTGGACCGCGAGATACCCGAGAATCCCGAGATCACCGTGCCGTCGCGAATCGTCCACATGCCGCTGTCGTGGAACGATCCCGCAACGCAGTTGGCACAGGCCAAATATATGCAGTCAGTGCGGCCGGATGCGCCCTGGTGTCCAGACAATATCGAATTCATCCGCCGGATCAATGGGTTGGATTCGGTGGAAGATGTGCATCGCATCGTCTATGAAGCCAGCTACCTGGTGCTGGGTCTGGGCGACGTTTACCTTGGCGCCCCGGTTGCAACGCCGTTGGACCCGCGACACCGCCTGGTGACCACCAAGTACAATCCGGCGCGAACGTGGACGCCTGAAAATGCAGTCGGCATAGGCGGCGCATACATGTGCGTGTACGGGATGGAAGGACCGGGCGGCTACCAACTTGTAGGTCGCACGGTGCAGGTTTGGAACACGTATCGGACGACCAATACATTTGTGGCTGGTGTGCCATGGTCGCTGCGGTTCTTCGATCAGATCCGCTTTTATCCCGTCTCAACGGAGGAGCTTCAGGATTTGCGCCGTGACATTTTGCATGGCGTCTTTGAATTGAAAGTGGAAGAAGCGGACTTCAACCTGATTCGCTATCAGAAGTTTCTCGATTCGATAAAGCAGGAGACTGCAGCCTTCAAAACACGGCAGAGTCAGGCCTTCCAGGAAGAGCGTGAACGCTGGCGTGTGAACGGCCAGTTGGAGGTCGCCGGCCTCCCGGACATGCCGGACCCGGATCAAGAGGAACACGATGTGCCGGAGGGTTGCGTGGCCGTGAGCGCGCCAATGACGGCGAGTGTCTTTCAGATTTCCGTTGAGCCGGGACAGCGCGTGGAAGTTGGACAAAAAGTGATAGTGCTCGACGCGATGAAGATTGAAATGGCGATCAGCTCGCCTGCTGCTGGCATCATTGAAACGATTCTGTGCAAGAGCGGTCACATGGTGAGCGCTGGACAACAGTTGGCCATCATCCGATTGAATTGAAGCAAGTGAAAACAGAGAATTGCGTCCGACGATAAAGGAAGTGAACCCCGTGGACATCACCACATTGGAGAGCGCCTACCGCGCAGGCACGCTGACGCCGGCTGCTCTGGTTGAGCGGATCTATGGCGAGATTGAGGCGCAAGGCGAGCAGCCGATTTGGATCACTGTCGTTCCCAAAGAGAGCAGCCTCGCCCGCGCCGCGGAACTTGAGACGTCCCCATCCCGCAGTACGCTGCCCCTGTTCGGCATTCCATTCGCAGTCAAGGACAACTTCGATGTGGCCGGCTTGCCCACTACGGCAGCCTGCCCGGAGTTTTCGCACGAAGCCGAAGAAACGGCCACTGTTGTAAAGCGTTTGCTCGATGCGGGCGCCATACTGATCGGCAAAACCAATATGGATCAATTCGCCACTGGGTTGGTGGGGACGCGTTCTCCATACGGAATCTGCTCCAGCGTGTTCAATCCTGAATACATTTCCGGGGGATCGAGTTCGGGCTCGGCAGTTGCCGTCGCGCACGGGCTGGTGAGTTTTTCGCTGGGCACGGACACGGCGGGGTCGGGGCGCATTCCTGCGGCCTTCAATCAACTTGTCGGCCTCAAGCCCACACGCGGATGGATCAGCACTCAAGGGCTGCTGCCCGCCTGCCGAACATTGGATTGCGTTTCGATTTTCGCGGAGACCTGTGCGGATGCAGCGCGTGTTTTCGCAGTCGCGCGCGGCTTCGACAACGCCGACCCATATTCGCGCCCTCCTGTCCCGGGGCAAGGCGCCGCACCTTGGTCTGTACCCGGAGCGACGAACGCTTTTCGTTTCGGTGTTCCCACTGAAGAGACCCTGGAGTTCTTTGGCGACGAGGATGCGCGAGCCCAATTCAATGCCGCAGTCGAGGCTCTTACCGCGCTGGGCGGCGAACCCGTGAGCTTTGATTTCGAGCCGTTCCGCCAGGCCGCCAGCCTGCTCTACAGCGGCCCCTGGGTTGCCGAAAGACTTGCGGCGCTGAAAGATTTCATCGCAGAACATCCAAACGCGATGGAACCAACAGTTGGCGGCATCATCTCAGGCGCGGCGCGCTATAGCGCTGTAGAAACCTTCGACGCAGCCTATGCGCTTGAGGCTCTGCGCCGCAAGACTGCCCCCGTGTGGGAACAGGTCGATTTCCTGCTGCTTCCCACAGCGCCGACTCACTACACCATCGCCCAGATGAAGCAGGCGCCGGTTGAATTAAACAGCAGGCTTGGCTATCACACAAACTTTGTCAACCTCCTCGACCTGGCAGCGGTAGCTCTACCAGCTGGTCTTAAGCCTGATGGTCTGCCATTCGGCGTGTCGCTCATCGGCAAAGCATTCACCGACGAAGGTCTGTTGCAAATTGCCGACCGGTTGCATCGCAAACTGGCATGCACGTTGGGAGGATCACAACGCGCACTCGCTGGCACTCCTGAGATTGCGCCACTTTTCGCTCCCTACGGTTGCATCCTTATGGCTGTCGTTGGAGCGCATCTCACGGGTCAACCTCTGAATTGGCAAATGACGCAACGTAAGGCACGGCTCCTTCGTGCGACTCGCACAAACGGGGACTATCGGCTTTACGCTGTTCCCAACACAACGCCTCCCAAGCCCGGGCTGGTCTATGAGCCTGGATTCGGCGGCCAGGGCATCGAGGTGGAAGTGTGGGCCATGCCGGAAGACACGGTCGGCAGTTTTCTGAATGCGATTCCGCCGCCGCTCTCATTGGGAACATTGCGGCTTGCCGACGGATCGACAGTGAAAGGATTTTTGTGCGAGCCCTCAGGAATTGTCGGAGCGCTGGAGATCACGCATCTGGGCGGCTGGAGGAAATATGTTCAAGGGTTAACTTAGCACTGCGCGTCCAAAGTCCCTCACTCTGGTCGCGATTCCTATTCATCGTCATCGTCGGAATCGTCGTCAGCGGCGGCTTTGTCGCCTTTGTCCCCTTCGCTCTTCTTCTTAAGCTTTCCGTCCAGTGCCTTTTCAATTGTGACGTGAAAATCCATGTCGGCAGGGTCCTCATGCACCTCAAACCTCGCCAGCGGTACCCCCTCCCGATCCACCAGAAACTTCGTGAAATTCCAATGGATATCGCCTCCCGGGAGACCCTGCTTGGCGTCGGTAAGAAACTTGTAAAGAGGAATCTGGTTCACGCCGCGCAACGACGCTGAGGCAAAAACTGGAAAGCCTGCGTGCGCTGCATCGCGATAGTAAGTGCGCAGAGCCGCGGGGTCTTTCAACTCTTCGCCGCCAAAATCTACCGACGGAATGCCGATCACCACCAGGCCCTTATCCGCGTAGTTTTTTTGCAACTCGTTGAGTGCGCCGATCTGGTCGTGATAGATAGACTGGCTGGCCAGGTTGACGATCAAAAGCAATTTGCCTTTGTAAGTCGAGAGCGGAGTTTCCTTTCCATCCAGATCGACGAGCGAGTAATCATAGATGGTCTTTTTAGGCTTGGGTGCAGGCTTCTTTTGATCCTCAGCCTTCTGATTTACAGCCTTCGGTTTCTCGGCAAGTGACGTCAGACCGCGAAAGGACAGCATGGCCAGCATCAGAACGAGAGAGAAACGCTTCATCCGGGAACCCATGATTTCATTGTGGCATTCCGCGTCTAAGGCCAGATAAGGAAACTGCGTCTTCAAAGTAGTTTTTCTTTGCCGCATTCATTTTATTTTTAGGGCGAGCACTTGGCGGCAGTTCGAATTTGACCTTGGGGCAACGCCTACGCTCGGAATCACGCAACTAGCGCCGACCAACGCAAACTAGGTTATGATGAAGCTCAACTCACTCTCCCGAGACTCTTCGGAGAACATTGCGCGATTCCCCAAATGGCGCTGAAGCGTGGACTTTCAGGACATTCACGATGGATTTCGAGCAACTGAGAACATTTCAGCAGGTTTGCCGCCTCAGCAGTTTCTCGCGCGCAGCAGAGAAGCTTGGGGTGACGCAACCAGCCATATCCGCGCAGATAAGGTCCCTCGAAAAGGAGGTGGGAGCGCGCCTGTTTGACCGCGACGGCGGCAGGGTGACGTTTACCGCAGCGGGCAGGTTGTTTGAGCCCTTTGCGGAACATTGCCTTCAGTGTCAAAGCCATATCATTATGGCCGTGAATGAGCTCTACCGTTCGGCGCGCGGTGAAGTATCCGTAAGCGCAAGCGAGGCGACCAGCCTCTATGTACTTCCCCCAGTTTTTGGGATATACAAAAAGCAGTACACGCGCGTGAATCTGAATATTGTTCGCTCTGAGCATTCTCGATCGCTTGAAGCTGTGTTCAATCGCGACGTGGATTTTGCGATTGTTTCTCTACCCCTCAAAGATTCGCGGCTTGTTGTGCAACCGATTCACCGCGACGACATTGTGCTTGTCGTTGCGCCTACGCATCCTCTGGCCACGCGCGAGATGGTGAAGCTCGATGAAATGATGCAGTTCCCCATGCTGTTGTTGAAGCATGGTCGCCAACGAACTCAGCTCAACAACTTCTTTCACCATCACGAAGTGCAGCCGCGCATTGCGATGGAACTTGATTCGAGCGAATTGCTGAAACGCATGATCGGCGCTGAACTCGGTATGGGATTTCTGCCGCATACCAATGTTCTTGACGACGAGCATTCCGGTCTGCTGAAGGTTGTGAAGGTTGAAGGGATGAGGCTGCATCGCGAGTTGGCATTGATCTACCGCAAGGACAAAACGCTTACACGCGCAGCACAGGCGTTCGTCGAGACGGTCTCCGGGAAGAGCGGCCCAGTGGCTTATCCGCCCATGCGCATACCGAAGAGCACAAAACTGGCACGCGAAGCTTGAAGCAAAATGATGCCAAATCGCAATGGTTGACTCTGTATCACCCCGTACCATGTCTTGAACTTATTTATGAAAATCTTGCCGGCACTGGAGTCCACATATGTCTTTGAATCGTCTAGCAGTTCGAAATTGCTCGCTGCGACGCCTTTTCCTGGTGGTCCTTGCATTTACTTTTTCCGCCTGTTTGTTTGCTCAAGATCCTAAGTTTCCAGCCAAGACGGGGGTCGAAACGCCTGGCATTCAACGAGACATTACCGAACTGCCGCCTGTGGCCACGTTCATCGTGAAGGGCCATCCAGACTGGCTCGCGGTCACGGACGACGCGGTTTGGGTAGCCAGTTCCAACGTAAATCACGTAGTCCGCCTCGACGCCACAACCAATCAGGCAGGAACCATCATCACCGTTTCCAAGCCCTGCTCGGGGATAGTCGCGGATTTTGGGAGCCTGTGGATTCCAAGCTGCGGAGATCACACGCTGGTCCGCGCCGACATCAAGACAGGCGCGATTCAAGCCACGATCCAGGCAGGGCCGGCCGATTCAGAAGGCGGCATTGCCACCGGCGCCGGAAGCGTGTGGCTCGTCACTTCCAAAGCCAGCGAACTCGACCGCATCGATCCAGCCACCAACACCGTGATCGCGAAAATCACCATCCCGCCGGGCTCCTTCAATCCCATTTTTGCAAACGATTCGATCTGGATAAGTTCCAACCAGGGCAATGTGCTGGTCCGCGTTAACCCTGTCACTAATTCTGTTACGAGTTCGACGCCCATCGGCCCCATGCCACGCTTTCTCACCGTCGGCGCGGGTTCGGTGTGGGTCTTGAATCAGGGGGACGGTAGTATTTCGCGAGTGGATGCGACCAGCGGCAAGTTGATCGCGACGATCCCAGCGGGTATCCCAGGATTTGGGGGCGAGATCGCATTCGGCGCAGGAGCGGTATGGGCCACCGTCTTTAAGTTCCCCATCACCCGCATCGATCCCGCCATCAACAAGGTAGCTCAGCAGTGGCATGGCGCGGGCGGCGACAGCATCCGCTATGGACACGGTACCCTCTGGCTCACCAGCTATTCCGGCGAGAAAGTTGTACGGCTGGCGGTGCCTGCGAATCCCTGATTTTGAGCACTATTCGCAACCCCTCGAATTTGTTTATACGCAGCATAAAAAATCCTAATCCTGATTGAATCCTTGTTCGCCACGGGATATGGTTCGACCATGCAGAGGTACCCTTCCGCTCTGATATTCCGCGTAATGAATCGAACTAATTCGACCCATCGCAAAAGCAGCCTGCGCGCATCTTTCCTGAGTTGCGGAATCGCATTTTTGGCGCTGCTGCTGACGTGCCTGCCCGCGCGTTCGGTTGCGGCAGCTCCACCTACGTTCACTGTAGGCTGGTCGGTTTATGCCGGATGGAACCCCTACTTCTACATGGCCAAGTCCGGCATTTTGAAGAAGTGGGCAGACAAATATGGCGTCGTCATCAAGGTGCAGCGATTCGATTACGGCGCCTCGCTGGACGCCTTTGTCGCCAAAAATATTGACGCCTGCACCATGACCAATATGGAGGCGCTGGACATGCCGGCAGCCGCTGGCGTCGATTCGACCGTAGTGCTCGTCGGGGACTACTCCAACGGCAACGACCAGGTGCTGGCGCGCAACAATCTCACCCTTGCGCAACTTCCCGGCAAGCCAATTCTGCTGGTGCAAAAAACCGTCTCCGAGTATCTGTTGGAACGCGCCATGGTGCTGAACGGCCTCGACAGCCAGCTCCCCAAACTGAAGCTGCTGAACACCAGTGACTCCGACATTGTGGGCGCCTATTTGGGTGACAAGAGCAACCAGGTTGCCGTGACCTGGAAGCCGTTGGTATCGGAGATTCTGGCCCAGGATAGCGGCGTGAAGTCGCTGTTTGATTCCTCTCGGATTCCGGAGGAGATTCTCGATCTCCTTGTGGTCCGTACCGAAGTGCTCAAGCGGCCAGACGGCTCGGGAGTGAAATTTGCAAGGGCGATTGCCGGCGCGTGGTATGAGACGGTAGCCCAAATTGCGGCGGCTAACGCTCAAGCCATCAGTGGAAGCGCCGCAGCTTCAGGCGACAGCGTCGCTTCATACAAGGAGCAGCTGAAGACTACCTACCTCTATTCCACTCCCCAGGCGGCGGCACAATTCTCCCAGAGCGGTGACCTGAAGCAAAAAATGGATCTTGTTCGCCAGTTCTGCTTCCACCACGCGTTGCTCGGCCAGAACATCCAATCTGTAGATGACGTTGCCATTCTTTATCCGGACGGGGCCATTCAAGGCAAGAAGGACAGGGTGCGGTTGCGGGTAGACGCAACCTACATGCAACTGGCTGCGCAGGGGAAGTTGTAGGAATGGCGCAGTCCTTCCGCATTGCAGACCTGACCGGAATCCAGGTGCGCCCAGCGCGGCTCTGGACCCATTCGCTTTCATGGATTTTGTTTGTGGCGGGGATTGCGTTGTACGCGCATTTCTCTATAGTCCGCCATCGCGAAAACCCAGAGGATCGTGTCATCCCCTCTGCCACGCAACTGGTTCAAGGCATGAAGGCTTCCGTGCTTGAACCGGCCGAGGAAGACGACCCTCTGGATCCGGGCGCGTCTTTGGTTCAACAAGTTCGCCACAGCATGATCTGGAAGGACACGGTATCGAGCGCGCGGCGCTTCCTCATCGCCCTTTTGCTGCTCGTTCCGGCCATGCTGATTGGCCTGCACATGGCGGTATTTCCTTATGCAGGCGCATTTTTCCTGCGTTTTGTGCTGTTTTTCGATAAGATAGTAGCACTGTCGTTATTGCCTATTTTGTTTATCGTGTTCGGCATCGACGAATGGTCCAAGATTATGTTGATGGTTATCGGCGTTGCCCCCACGCTGATGCTGGACGCATACAACATTTCCGGTGGCGTGCCGCGCGAGCAGATCGTGAAAGCCTTCACGCTGAAATCGACGAATCTCGACGTGGCCTACAGAGTGGTTCTCAAACAGGTACTGCCGCAGTTGATCAACAGCGTGCGACTCAACCTGAAGCCCTTGGCGCTGTTTCTTTTTGCTGGCGAGATGATCGCCTCGACGGATGGGCTTGCTTACCGGATTGCCATCATGCGCAGGCACATGGGAATGGACATTATCATTCCTTACCTGCTCTGGGTCGCTCTACTGCTGTTCATGCTTGATGCGTTGCTTCGGTTTACCAACAGGAGACTTCACCCGTGGTATCAGCCGCTCTAAGACTGATCGAAGACATCGCACCAAACTCCGCACCGCGGCGTACGGAGATTGAACTGCGCGATGTTTCGGTTTCTTATCGGGCCGGCAAAGAGGGCCAAAAGACCGTCCTTTCAAAGTTGAATCTGAAAGTCGCAGCCGGTGAGTTCGTTGTAATTCTGGGTGAGACTGGCTGCGGCAAGAGTACGCTGCTGCGCCTTATTCTGGGGCAGGAGTTCCCCACCGCTGGAGCCATCGAGGTCGATGGCAAGCCGGTAACCGCGATCGACGCGCGTTGCGGTTATGTGCCGCAAAAGTATTCTTTGTTTCCCGACCGAACCGTTCTCGGCAATGTAATGTATGGACCAGAGAATGCAAAAAGCCGGTTCCTGGCGCGGCTGCGGCCTTCGTTCTTTGCTTACCGGCGCAAATTGCGTGCGGAAGCTCAAGCGTATCTGGTTCGCATGGGCTTGCGTCCGCAGGATATGGACAAGTATCCTCACCAGCTTTCCGGCGGCATGCAGCAGCGGGTTGCCATCGCACAGGCGCTGCTGATGCATCCGCCAGTGTTACTGCTGGACGAGGCGTTCAGTGCATTGGATCCATCAACAAGGGCCAGTCTGCAGGAGCAATTGCGGGACGTCTGGCTGGAGTTAAAACCAACCGTGGTCTTTGTAACGCACAATACGTCTGAGGCACTATTACTGGGCACGCGGCTCATTCTTCTGGGACGCCATCGCGAGGATCGCGCCGGGGAAACCAACCTGGTGCTCGACATGCAAATTCCCCCGTCCAAGCTGCCGCTTTCAATGCAAATGCAGACCCGCGAATTCCAGGATTTACTTGAGCACGTAAAACAGCTCGCCTACAAATCCTCAAGCATGAACACCGAAGATGCGATTGCGGATCGCATTGTTGAGGAGGGCAATCTGGCATGAAACACTTTGCTCTGATCGGAAGCGCGTTTGCATTCACGCTCGGCATTGCCTTCGTCAGTGCAGGCCGGGTTGCGGCATCAGACGATGCGCCACCTCCGTCTTCGCCCAAGTTCTACGCATCCAGGGTAACGGACATCCTCAACGACAATTGCCTCTCCTGCCATGACGAAACGGCAAAAGGCGGACTGCGTCTGGATTCGTAT
>Ga0302320_10005282_pt1 | contig 29061 bp, 24 predicted proteins | sample Bog_T0_3_FD_202130 | JGI IMG/M metagenome (GOLD analysis project Ga0302320, IMG submission 202130) | Peat permafrost microbial communities from Stordalen Mire near Abisko, Sweden - Bog_T0_3 | ecosystem: Environmental > Terrestrial > Soil > Wetlands > Peat | place: Sweden: Abisko, Stordalen Mire...
GCAGCCTCGAAAATGCATCTGACTGTCACTGAGTTCGTCACCAAGGCTGCTTTGGCTTTCGCCTCCAAGGTTCACAAGTAGACCGAGACCGTGTCTTCTGGACCTTAAAAGAAGTCCGAAGCCTCTCCCCCCACCACCCCCATTCAATAGTCGGGGCCAAGAAACGTGGCAGGGTGGCGTATATATGCGCTCGGACATGATTGTCGGCGGGATTATGGGCTAGCCTTCCCCCCAGCTATTAGCAGCCACTTTCAGTGCGTTGAGGCGGGAGTGCAGCACAAGGCCGTCGATTTTGCTCCACAACCTTTGGACATCCGTGCACATAGGTGGGCTGTGCGCAAAAGTGTGAGCAAAATGGCCGTTTTAGCCCCTGCCCCGCTCTTTCTCAGAGCGTGGCGTCCCCACGGGGATTCGAACCCCGGTTCTCACCGTGAAAGGGTGGTGTCCTGACCGGGCTAGACGATGGGGACCCAACTGCGGAGCCGGGCAAGCTACCGCATGGGCAGGGCCGCGCAAGGCATTTCTTGGAAATGAAGATGACGCATTTTTTCCTTTCGTACGAGGCCGGAATTGCCTGGGGTAGCAAGCGTCACCCCCATGAATTTTGACGCCATCGCCTCATCCCTCCCAAAAAATGCCGTAACCGCGATCGACACCGTGGCCCATCCCCGCATCGCTTCGGGGAAGGTGCGGGAAATCTTCGACCTCGGGGACGCCCTTCTGCTGGTTGCGACCGACCGGCTTTCGGCATTCGATGTCATCCTTCCCGACGGGATTCCCGGGAAGGGAATCATCCTCACCCAGATGAGCCTCTGGTGGTTCGAGCAGACCAAGGGAATGATCGTCAACCACCTGCTGCCCGACCAGGCCGGCGAATTCGCGCGGCGGGGAATCCGGGACCGCGACCTGCAGCTGAGGAGCATGGTCGTCCGGAAGCTGAAGCCCCTGACGATCGAGTGCGTGGTCCGCGGCTACCTGGCGGGCAGCGGCTGGAATTCCTACCAAAAGGACAGGACCGTCTGCGGGCTGAGCCTGCCTCCGGGCTTGCGGCAGGCCGACCGGCTGCCCGAGGCGATCTTCACCCCGACGACAAAGGCTCCGAAGGGCCAGCACGACGAGCCCATCAACGATGCGCAGGGCGAGGCGGCCATCGGCGCGGATCTCTACCGGAAGGTCAAGGCCGTGAGCCTGGCCCTTTACAAGGCGGGCCACGACCGGGCGCGCGGGGCCGGAATGATTCTCGCCGACACGAAGTTCGAGTTCGGCACGGATCCGGCCGGATCCCTGGTCCTCATCGACGAGGTCCTGACACCGGACTCCTCGCGGTATTGGCCGGAAGACGAATATGCTCCGGGGCAGTCGCCTCCGAGTTACGACAAGCAATTCGTGCGGGACCACCTGCTGGCCCTGAAGTGGAACCAGCGCCCGCCGGCGCCGAGGCTGCCGCAGGACGTCATTTCGCGGACGCAGGCAAAGTACCTGGCGGCGCTGAAGAACCTGATCGGGTGAGGGGCCGGTCAGAGCGTGACGTGTTCGACCGGCGCCGGAACGCCGCGGCTCGTGCGGATCAGTTCGCGGCGAAGCCAGTCGAGGGCCGCGTTCACGGCCCGCGGCTTTACAGTCCGGCGGGGCCCCGGCCAGCTGAGCTGCCTCGACCAGACCCCCTGGGGCGCGTGCAGGGCGACATAGATCGTGCCGACCGGGTTTTCCTTTGACCCGCAGCAGGGACCCGAAAAGCCGGTGATCGCGACACCGTAGTCGGCCCCAAGTTTCTCGGCGGCTCCGGTCGCCATGGCAACCGCCGCCTCGGCGCTGACTGCACCGTGCTGCTGGAGGATGCTCTCGGGAACGTCGAGCATGAGCATGCGGGCGTCGTTGGTGTAACAGATGCAGGCGCCGGCGAAAAACTTCGACGCGCCGCAGATGTCCGTGAACGAGCTGGCCAAAAGCCCTCCGGTGGCTGTTTCCGCGACGGCGACCCTCTTTTCCTGCGCGCGGAGCAAGTCCGCGCAGACCTTGGCAAGGGAGTCGTGTCCGAAGCACATGAAGTCGTCGCCCAGGAGCCGGGCGCATTCCGAGGCTATCTCGTGCAGCTGCGGCAGCCTGATTTCCCCGGTCGGGCAACTGAGGCGGCAGTCAACCTGGTAGGCGTGCGCGCAGTAGGCGATGCTCAGGGAGGGGCCGTAGCGGTCGAAGATCGGCTGAAGCTTGGTCTCGAGAAGCGACTCACCCACCCCGGCGCTGCGCACCTGGACATAGGCCTCGCAATCGAGCAGGAGGCCGAGCGCTGCAAGGCGCGGCAGCACCTGGTCGCGGAACATGGGCTGCAGCTCATTCGGCGGACCCGGGAGCATGCACAGGACCTTGCCATCCTTCTCGACCCAGAGTCCGGGGGCCGTGCCGTTCGCGTTCGGAAGGATGTCTCCATGGTCGAAGCGATAGGCCTGCTTCAGGTTGTTCGGCGTCATCTTCCGGCCGAGAAGCGCAAACCGCTCGGCGATGGTCCGCTCGATGTCGTGATCGAAGACAAGCTCCAGGCTCAGAACGCCGGCGATCGATTCGCGCGTGCGGTCATCGCAGGTGGGGCCGAGCCCCCCGGTCGTGATCACGACATCCGCCGAGGACCAGCTCTCGCGGAACTGCTGGGCGATTGCACCGGCGTCATCGGTGATGGTCACGTTGCGGCGAAGCATGACACCCCGCCGTGCCAGTTCCTCGCCGATGAATGACAGGTGTCCGTTCGGAGTCAGGCCAAGCAGCAGCTCATCACCCAATGTCAGCAGCTCATAGCGCACTTGGGCGAGCCGAGGGGCATGCGGAACGCCGGATCGCGGGTCGGTTGAAATCATACTTTGTACCCAAAAATTCTAGGCCTAATGTTGAAAATTGCCACTCGGGGAAAACAATCTGGAGAAATCGCTGGACAAAGCGGAGTTGAGCGCGGGGGGCGACCGCTTATAGCCTACAGACAACGGATGGCTCCTTCAACCCAAACATTTGACCATGAACACCTCCATAGACCCGGGTGAGGCCCCGTCCGGAAGCCTGAAGGAGAAGGTGCGCCGCCTGCCGGACCGGCCGGGCGTGTACCTCATGAAGGATCGTCTGGGCCGAATCATCTATGTCGGCAAGGCGCGGAGTCTGCACAAGCGGGTGTCGTCGTACTTCCAGGCGGGCCGCTCACGGGTCTCCCACCCGAAGATCCGGGCGCTGATCGAAATGATCGCGGATTTCGACACGGTCGAGGTCAAGTCTGAGCCGGAGGCCCTGCTCCTCGAGGGCAAGCTGATCAAGCAGTGGCGGCCCCGCTACAACACGGACTTCACCGACGACAAGCGTTTCCTCCTCGTGCGCGTCGATCCGGCCGAGGAATTGCCCCGGTTTCGCCTCACCCGAATCCGCAAGGACGACCGTTCGCACTACTTCGGTCCCTTCGCCCACAGCGGGCTCCTCCGAAAGACACTGGCGCAGATGCGGCGGCAGTTCGGCATTCTGCTGGGCGATTCGAACCCGCAAAGAATGCCCGACGGAACCTGGCAGCTCTACGCCGACGTACGCCGGGAGATCTACGGCTTCCCGAACCAGGTGAGCCGCGACGAATACCTGCGCCGCGTCACCGACGCCTGCGATTTTCTAAAGGGCAAGTCCTGTGAGTGGCTCGAAACGCTGCGGGTCGAAATGGCGGCGGCGGCGGCCAGGCAGGAATTTGAAAAGGCGGCGGATCTGAGGGACGTCATCTTTGCCATGGAGAAGACCCTGGCGAAAACGCGGCATTTCGAGCGCATGGATCCGACTCGGATGACGGGGGATGAAACGGCGATGCGGCTGCTCGGGGAGGCCCTCGGCCTTAAGGCGCCCCCGGCCACGATGGAGTGCTTCGACATCTCGCACATCTCCGGCACCTATGTCGTCGCCTCGATGGTCCGATTTGCGGGGGGCAAGCCGGACAAGGACCATTACAGGCGGTTTCAGATAAAGAGCTTCGTCGGCAACGACGATTTCCGGGCAATGGAGGAGGTGGTCGGGCGGCGCTTCCGCCGCCTTCGCGACGGGAACCTCCCTTTTCCCGATCTCGTGGTCATCGACGGCGGCCGGGGCCAGGTCGCCGCGGCGCTGAAGGCATTCATCGCCCTCGATCTTACGCCGCCGCCGATCGTTGGCCTGGCGAAAAAAGAGGAGACAATCGTCTTCCCGGACGAGCGCGGGCCGCTCGACCTTCCGCTCAGCCACCCCGGTCTCCAGTTGCTCCAGCGGCTGCGCGACGAGGCGCACCGCTTTGCAAACACTTACAACGCCGATTTGCGCTCAAAGAAGATCCGCGAGTCGCTGCTCGATGATTTCAGGGGGCTGGGCGATGTGCGCCACGGGGCGCTCATGGAGCATTTTGGCGACATCGACCGGCTGCGCGGCGCGACCGTGGAGGAGATCGCCGAGGTGCCGGGATTCGGACCGAAACTCGCCGGAGAACTCCACTCTTTTCTGAATCGTAAAGCGTGAGGGGGCTGGTTTCATCCGGTTCGTATGAGACTCCCCGTTAGGCTAGGCGCCACCCTGGCGGCGGCGGCCGCAATCGCATCCGCTCATGCAAACGTCACCCTGGCTCCGCTATTTGCCGACCACGCGGTGCTGCAAAGCGGCAAGCCCCTCCCGGTGTGGGGGCGCGCGGATCCCGGCGAAAGAGTTACGGTGAAATACCTGCAATATGCGGCGGACGGCCTGGCGGATCCGGACGGACGCTGGGTGGCGCGGCTGCCGGCCATGCCAGCGCAGGCCACGGGTTCCGAACTTGTCGCGACAGGGAAAAACTCCATCCGGATACAGGACGTCGTCGTCGGGGAGGTCTGGCTCTGCTCCGGGCAATCGAACATGGAGTTCACGGTCGACGACCCCAAGAGCGCGGCCTTTCGCCTTCAGAATGCCGAAAAGGAGGTTGCCGGGGCGAACTATCCCCTGATCCGCCAGTTCAAGGTCGCGCGGCAGGTTTCCGCGACGCCGGCGGACACCGTGGGCGGGGCATGGGCGGTCTGTTCCCCGGGCACCGTGGGCCAGTTCACGGCGGTCGGGTATTTCTTCGCCCGCGACATCTTCCGCCGGTTTGGGCTGCCGATCGGCATCGTCGACAGCACGTGGGGTGGCACGCCGGTCGAGTCGTGGATGAGCCCGGCGGCGCTCGCGAGCGATCCCGCCTTTGCGGTTGTCGGCGAACGCTGGAAGCAGACGCTCGCCGGATACCCCGCCAAGAAGGCCGAGTTTAACACGGCCCTGGCGGCGTGGACGCGCGAAGAGGCCGCGGCCACCGCAGCGGGAGAGGCACGCCACGCCGCCTTCCTGAAGGCCCACCCAAGGCCGCGGGAGCCCAATGGGCCCGGCGGTTCCTGGACTCCGACCGGCCTTTTCAACGGGATGATAAACCCCCTTCTCCCCTACGGAATCCGCGGAGCCCTCTGGTACCAGGGCGAGTCCAACGCTAATTATGCTTCTGAATACCACAGGCTCTTTGCCTCGATGATCACGGCCTGGCGGTCGCATTTCGGCCAGGGGGATTTCCCCTTCTACTGGGTGGAGCTCGCTTCCTACAAGGCGCCGACCGACCCCACCGGCGAGTCCTGGGCCTGGCTTCGCGAGGCGCAGACGCAAACCCTGAGGCTGCCGGCGACGGGCCAGGCGCTGGCGATAGACATCGGCGACCCCGAAAACATCCATCCGGCCAACAAGCAGGAGGTCGGGCGCCGGCTCGCCTTGATGGCCAAGGCCCTGGTGTACGGCCTTTCGGTCGATTATTCCGGACCGGTCTTTTCCCGGGCGAGCGTGGAGGGGAATGCGATCCGGGTGCATTTCGATTTTGCGGACAACGGCCTGACCGCCGGCGGAAAACCCCTGCAGTCATTCACAATCGCCGGCGCGAACCGGAAGTTTCATCCGGCATCCGCGTCCATATCCGGCAGCACGGTCCTCGTCCGCTCGGCCGAAGTGCCGGTGCCGCTCGCCGTGCGCTACGCCTGGCAAAACGCCCCGGAGGCAAACCTGTTCAACGGGGCGGGCCTTCCCGCCACGCCCTTTCGAAGCGACAACTGGTGATTCGGTCCGGACGTCGTGGGTCAGTTTGCCCGGCCCACAGCCTGAAGGGCCCTGCGAAGCTCACGCGCATCGTCTGGGCGTTGGGAACGGCGGAACGCCAAGGGGCCCAACGCCGGTCTTGATGCGCGTCTTGGCCTTGCGAGCAAAGGCCCGGAAGGCTGTGGGCCGGGCAAACTGACCCAACAACGCCTAGTCGCCGGACTGGCCGGGAACCTCGTAGATCTCGACCATGGCCGTGCCGCTTGCCCCTGCGTAACTGCTCACCTGGGCCGTGTAGAGGCCCGGCGGGAGCGTCACCAGGAGGACGGAATCGGCGCTGCCGCTCGGCAGCGCAAAGGCGTACGAAGCCGTATCAGCCGTGGGGATGCTTATGCCGCTCGCGACAGGATAATTGTTGAAACTGCCGGTCGCCGGGGTCCCCCATACCTCGTTTTGCGCGATGACGCTGCCGGCCTTATTATAAAGGCCCAGAACCGGATCCAGGATGCCCGTGGTTATCCCGAAATTGGCCAGGGTCGGCCCAATTCCCCGTATCAGAAGCGTCTTTGGCGTGGTACCCTGCACCACAAATCCGGCGATCAGGGGGTTACCCGCGCTCACCGGGCCGTTTCCCGAGAGGTTGAAGAACCGCTGGAGCACGTCGAGCGGAGCCGGATCCGCATCATAAGCCTCCAGAAGGACCGATCCGCTCGTACCGTCGCCCGACGTGACCTTGACGGTGTAGGAGCCCGGATCGAGCACGGTGAGGACCGCGCAGTCCGCGCTGCCTTGCGCGAGGGAGAAGGCCCCGAGGCGGGTGAACGTTTGCATCAGGGACGCGCTTCCGTTCCAGCCTTGATTCGTGAGGATCACCCGCTGGTTCTTGTCATAGACCTGCAGAATGGGCTGATCGAGGAATGGCGTCACATTCAATGCCGCAAGGCCCGGTCCTACGGCCCGCAAAAGGACGGCCTTGGGAGACGGCCCCACAATGCTCAGTCCGGCGGTGAGGGGACTTCCCGCTGCTACCAGCGCCCGGCTCGAGAGATTGATCAGGCGCGAGGCGGGTCCGGTCGCCACCGTCGGGGCGCTTCCGGAAATGACCATTGTGAAGGCCGGCACGTAGGCGTTCGGAATGGTCGTCGAACCGCTCGCATTGGTCAGGGTCAGCACGGGCGAGTATGTTCCCGGGGTCGTCGGCGTCCCTGAAATGATGCCGGTTGTCGCGTTGAGGGTCAGTCCCGGGGGAAGGCCGGTCGCCGCGTAAGTCGTCGTGCCATTGTTGTAGGCACCCGCAATCTGGTAGTAGAAGAGCGCCCCGGAGACAGCGTTGACAATGGTCGAACTGCTGAAGTCCGGAGGCGGGACCTGGAAGAGCGCCTGGGTGATCGGGGCAAGCCCGAGCGATCCGTTTTCCGAAGTGGGCACGACCGCCAGGGCGCGGATGTAAAACTGGGCACTGCCCGGGAGGGGCGATTCAGTCGGGATCGTATACGACCAGACCTCGTTGCCGCCTCCTGAGAGGGAGGTCTTCGCCACCGCCTGCGCGTAGGTCATGGCTCCGTAGCTGCCCTGGCCAAGGGTCGTCCAGGTGATGTCGTCGAGCGAGGATTGGAAGATGACGGCCACCGGCTCCGGCCCCGGACCTCCACGCGCCAGGGCGATCGTCTGCAGGTCGTTGGAGATCCCGATCGACTGGACGATGGGAGTTGTCGAGGCGGTCAGGCGGGCGAGACCGTTGCGCACCTGCCCGCCGATATTGTCGAAATTGCCGGCAACATACAGTTTCCCGTCCAGTTGCAGGGCGAGCGCCGTCACCGCCCCGTCCGGATTCGGGTTGAAGGTCGTGTCCAGCACACCCTTCGAGCTAAAGCGGACGAGATTGTTGATCGCAGTGCCGTTGACCGAGCCGAAGCTTCCGCCCGCGATGATCGTTCCGTCGCCCGCCAGGGCCAGGGTGTTGACCGTGGTGGACGCGGTCACAGAGGCCGGGAAGGTGGGACTCGTGAAAGTGGAATCCGCGGTGCCGTCGGAATTGAAGCGGTATATGGCGCCTTGCCGGAAAGTCGGGACGCCGTTGTACCAGGCGCCGCCGAGCAGGACTTGCCCGTTGGGCTGGAGAACGAGGGCACTGGGTAAAAACGAATACGGATTTACCAGGGTGCTCACCACCTGCGGATTGAAGCCGGCATCGACCGACCCGTCGGCGTTCAGTCGCGCAAGAAAGGAGTGGTTGGCGCCTCCGATGACCGTTCCCGGTGGGTAGGAGTTTTGGGTCGGCCCAACGCTCGTAAATGTGCCGGCGATAAGAATCTTGCCGTCCGCCGGCTGAACGATGACCGAGTTGACGGATGCTCCGGCCACATTATTGGTCACCGGATCGTAGATTGCCGGATTGAAGGAAGTGTCCACGCTGCCGTCCGTGTTGTACCGCGCCAGACTGTTTCTGGCGACGCCTCCGACGGAGGTGAACGTCCCACCAATGATCACCTTGCCATCCGCCTGCTGGACCGCGATCGCATTGACCGGTCCGTTGGGGAGGTTCGAATACGTCGTGTCGACCATCGAGGTCGTTCCGTCCAAATGGACGAAGTATTTGGAATAGGTGCTGACGACGGTCCCGGAAGAATTCGTGGTGAGCCCGACCCCGTTGAACAGGCCGCCCAGGAAGATCGTGCCGTCAGGCTGCACGGCGATCGCGTTGACCTGCGCATCCGGATTCGCGGCGAGTGTGCTATCGAACGCCGTGTCCGAGAAGAGCCGGACGGCATTGGTCGCGTTGACGCCCCCGATGTTCACGAAATTGCCGCCCAGGAGCACCTTCCCGTCGGGCTGGAGGGCGATCGCGTCGATCTGCGCATTTGCGCCCACCCCGGGACTGAAGGTCGTGTCGAGGGTGCCGCCGCTGTTGAATCGGACGACGTGCGTCGCCTGGGCCTGCGTCAGCGAGCCCGCCTGGGTGACGGTCGTGAAGGCGCCGGTCGCCAGGATCTGGTTGTTGGAGAGGAACTGGACACTGTCCACGACCCCGTTGAGGCCGGCCGAGAAGGTGGTGTCCACGGAGCCATCGGTGTTGAGCCGGGCGATGTTGCTCCGGGGCGAGCCCCCGACCGAAGAGAAGATCCCCCCGATCAGGATCTGGCTGGTCGTCGGATTGATGGCCAGCGAGTAGACGCTTCCCGGCGCGGCGACGGCCGGGTTGAAATTCGTGTCCAGCGAGCCGTCCACGTTCAGGCGCGCAATCCCCAGCCGCGTCGTCGGCGCCGTGATCGTGGTCACCGGTCCGGTCGTTGTCTGGACCGTCGTGACCGTGGGATTGGGGTCGACTTGGCTGAAGGCGCCGGCAATGACGATCTGCCCGTTGGGCTGGATCGCAACGGCGTTGATCGCGCCGCCCGGATTCACGTTGAATGAGGTGTCAACCGAGGCGTCGGTCATCGAAACCCGCACGATGGCGGAGACCTGGGTCGTCACGTTCGTGCTGATCGGCGTCACGGCGGTGATGTTGCCGACGAGGAGGACCGCGTTGTCCGCTGGCTCGAGGGCCATCGCCGTAATATTGTTGTTGGGGCTTGGAATGAAGGTCGAGTCGACCGAACCGTCCGGATTGAGCCGCCCCGCATAGAGGACCTCCGTCATAACGGTCGTTGTCGTCGTCGTCGTCGGCTTCGTTCCATCCGTATAGGTGGTCGCGGTGACCGTCGTCGTCGTGGTCACCGGCGTCGGCCCGCTTGTGTTGGTCGAGGAGGTCGTTGTAACGGTGATGGTGCCATTCGAGATCGTGGTCGTCGTGACGGTCACCGAGGTATTGCCGTTCACCGTCGAGGAGGTCGTCGTCGTAGTTGAGTTGATCGTCTGCGCCGGTATCGGTCCGGAGCCCGGCGTGAATGCGGCAAACCCACCCCCCACTAGAATCTTGAAATTGGTCGAACTCGTGCCCGGCTGGAGGATCATCGAGTCTATTTCGCCGTTGGGCTCCGGATCGAAAGTGTTGTCCAGGCTACCGTCGGCGTTCAGCCGGGCCAGGTAGCTGTGCGTGACGGCCGTGGTGGTCCCGCCCGGATTGAAACTCGAGAAGGTGCCGCCGACCAGGATCTTGCCGTCGGGCTGGATGACGAGGCAGTTGACCTGACCGTTCGGCTCGGGGTCAAAGGCCGTGTCCACGGAACCGTTCGCGTTCAGCCGGGCGAGATTGTTGCGGGTGAGCCCGCCCACGCTGGAAAAGGTGCCGCCGATGATGGTCTGGCCCGTGGACTGAACAGCGGCCACCTTGACGCTCCCGTAGGTGTTCGGGTCGAAATTGCCGTCCAGCGTCCCGTCGTAGCCCAGGCGGGCAATCCCATTGCGAAAGACCCCGATCGCGGTGCCGTCCGGCTGAACCTCGTTGAACGAGCCGCCGATGACCACCTTCCCGTCGGTTTGGACGGCAATGGCGTTCACTCCGTAGTTTGGCGACGGGTTAAAGCCGCCGTCTATCGTCCCATCCGGATTGAGCCGGCAAAGGTAGCGAAGGGCGGAGGTATTCGTTTCGTTCTGCACCGAGGCGAAAAGTCCGCCCAGAACGATCTTCCCGTCCGCCTGCAGGGCGATCGTCTGAACGCCGCTTTCCGCCTGGCTCGTGAAGGAGGTGTCGATCGAGCCGTTGGGATTGATCCGCGCGATGGAATCGGCCGTCGTGGCCGCGCTGGCCCCGGGCGGCAGCAGCAGCGAGAACGTGCCGCCAATCAGGATCTTGCCATCGACCTGCATCGCGATCGCGGTCACCATGTTGTTCGCGCCGGGGTTGAAACCCGTGTCAAGGGAGCCGTCGCCATTGAGCCGGGCTATGTAGTCGCGGGTCGTCTGACTCGCCGTTCCTGGCGGCTGCAGGAAGGTGAAGCCGCCGCCGATCAATATCTGGCCGTTGGGTTCCACATAGATGGCCGCAACCATCGCGTTTGCGTTGGGATTGAACGCCGTATCGAGGCTTCCGTCGGAATTGAGCCGGGCGATGTGATTGCGGGTCGTCGAACTCGCCGCCCCGTTCGGCTGCAGGGAGGTGAATGCGCCGCCGATGACAATCTGCCCGTTCGACTGGACGCCTATCGCATAAACCTGGGAGGAATTGACATAGGCCGACGTCGCATTGGGATTGAAAGTCGTGTCGAGGCTTCCGTCGGCATTGAGCCTGGCGATGTGGTTGCGGGTCGTCGGACTTGCCGCACCGTTTGGCTGCACGGTTGTGAAGGCCCCGCCAATCAATATCTTACCATCCGATTGGATCGCCATCGCCAGGATCTGGCCGTTCGGCTCCGGATCGAAGACCGGGTCCAGCGATCCGTCGATATTGACGCGGGCAAGATTGCCCCGGACGACGGGGTTGGTTGTGGCGTTCGGCTGGAGCTGGCTGAAGAGGCCTCCCACGAGGATCTGGCCGTTGGGCTGGATCAGGAGGACGTTCACCTGGCCCGTCACGTTGGGATTGAACCCGTCCGCTGAGGATGGAGTCCCGGTCTGTCCAAGCAGGGCAGGTCCAGCCACCGTCAGAAAAATGAAACCGAGCTGCAATAGGCCGCGCCGGATGGTGCTGGGAAGCGAAAAAAGTACCATGAAAGGTTAATCTGCTTACAAAGAAGAATACGCTCAAGCGCAATTCCACTCTGCGGTTGAACTGTAAAAAGGCGTAGGAAAAGAGGCTAGAGGCTGTCCGAAAACTGACTATGGACAGTGCGAATCAGATCTTGGCCGGGAGCAAGGCGACGCCGAGGAGGCAATCCTCAGAGAGGCTTGCCCCGAGGCGGCAACGTGGCTCCAGGCCAAAAGATGGTTTGCAATGGCCGTTGGCAGTTTTCGGACAGCCTCTGGTTAGGCAGGCAAACCGCTTCAAAGGTTCCAAAAAACAGGCTGGCCGCTTGCAAACGGTCCGTAACCCGGAACATTCCGCCAAACCTATGAAAATTCGACGAGGACCCCTTCTTATGGCCGCTGCTTTCTCCGCCCTGTTCTCCCAAGCCCATTGTGATCCGCTGAAGGTTGGCGATAAGGCGCCGGAGGTGACAGCGATCACCGAAACCGGCGAAAGCCTCAACCTGGCGGATTTCTACAAGAAGCAGCCCTACACCCTGGTGTATTTCTTCCCGAAGGCCGACACCCCTGGCTGCACGGCCCAGGGATGCTCGCTGCGCGATGCCTACGCCGAGCTCCAGGAAAAGGGCGTCGCCGTCATCGGCGTCAGCCTGGACAAGGTCGAGGCCCAAAAGGCTTTCAAGGACAAGTACCACTTTCCCTTCACCCTGATTGCCGACACCGACAAGACGGTGGTCGGCGCATTTGGGGTGCCCCTGATGGCGGTCCGTCCGCTGGCCACGCGCCAAGCGTACCTCATCAAGGACGGGGTGGTCATCTGGGCGGACTACAAGGCTTCGACAAAGACCCAGGCGGCGGACGTGCTCAAGGTGCTGGCCGGGCAGAAGAGCTAGTCTGCTCAGGCTTCCTTCTTTCCGGCCGCGGCGGGCGCTGCAACGCGGCCGATCCTGACCTTGTCCACCCGCCGGCGGTCCATCTCGACCACCTCGAACTTCCATCCCTGCCATTCGAACTTGTCGTTGACGGCGGGAATCCGGCCAAACTGGGTCACGACGAACCCGCCGACAGTCCGGTAGTCGGCCTCCAGCTCGTTGGGCAGGGGGGCATCGATCCCGAGGAGTAATTTGAGCTCGCTGGTTGGCAGCGTCGCGTCGATCAGCCAGGTGCCGTCGTCCTGCTTCCTCGCTTCGGGCTGGCTGCGCCGACCCGGCTCGGGCAGGTCGCCCACGATCGCCTCGAAGACATCGATCAGGGTCACCAGGCCCTGCACAGAGCCGAACTCGTCGGTCACGACCGCGACGTGCCGGCCGGTCTTCTTGAACCGCTCGAGGACCTGCATGGCGGTCATGGTGTCCGGGACGAACAGCGGCGTCATGAGGAGGTTCTTCAGGGTCGTCGGAAGCCCGATCGCCGAATGCGCCCAAAGCGCCTTCACGGACACGAAGCCTGCGATCTGATCGCGGCTGCTCTGATAGACGGGAAAGTACGAGTGGCCGCTCGTCACGATCTTGCGCCAGTTGGTGTCCTCCGGATCGTCGATGTTGAGAAACACGATCTTCGGCCGGGGGGTCATGAGCGAGGTCACGCGCAGCTGGTCCAGCTTGAAAATGCCCTCCACCATTTCCTTTTCCGCGCGGTCGAAAACGCCGGCGTGCAGGCCCTGCTCGACGAGCGCCCGCACCTCGTCCTCGCCGACGATCTCGGCGGCGCTGCGCGGCCGCACCCGCATCAGCGTCGCCAGGCCCGCCGTCGCAAGCTCGAGGACGCGGAGGAATGGGGCGGCCAGCCAGGCCAGGGCGCCCATCAAACCGGCGAGAAGCCCGGCCACCCGTTCCGGGTAGGCGAGGCCGACCCGCTTGGGCACCAGTTCGCCAAAAAGAAGCATCAGCGCCGATAGCCCGATCGTGACGAGGGCGTAGGCGAGGGCCCACAGGCCCCAGTTCGGAAATGCCAGAAATCGCGCGAGCCCCCGTTCCACCTGCCCGGCGAGTTCCGCCCCGCCGAGGACGCCGGCGATCATTCCGGAAAGGGTGAGCCAGAATTGGACGAGGGCGAGGAACCGGGTCGGCTGCTCCGCCAGCGCAAGCGCCCGGGCCGCCCGCCGGTTGCCCCGGTGGGCAAGTTTGCGCAGCCGCGCCTTTCGGGCCGAGACAACCGCCGTTTCCGCCATCGCAAGCAACCCGTTGGCCACAACCAACAGCGCCAGGATCAGCAGCTCAGTCGGAAGGCTCAGCATGCGGCCAGGTTAGCGCCCGGTGCAGGGGAGGCAATCCCGGCGTTTGCCGGCAAAATCCTTCCGCGGTGCCGCCGTCCCAAGGGCGCACGGGGCCAAAACTTCGCATTGCCCACGGGATGCCGGCTAGCATCATCGCCAAAGGTATGTCTCCAACCCGCTTATCGATTGCCCTCTGCGTCGCAGCCGCATTTCTCGCGGTTCCGGGCTGCGAGACGCAGGCAGGCAAGCTTCCCCCGCCCAAGTCCACGACCACGCTGGCCCTCACGCCCGATGTGCGAACGGAACTGAGTACCATCAGCCTCGGGTCCGCGATCAAGCTTGTCCTGCCGCTGCCCACGCAGGGATCCGCCTATGCCTGGGAGATCCTTTCAAACAACATAAAGGTGCTGCAGCAGCTCGGCCCCATAAAGGCGAATGTGGACGCGAGCGGGAAGACGATCTCCTACTCGGTTGAATTCCAGGCCATCCATACGCCGCCCAACCGCAGCATCATCACGATTGCCGCGGTGCGCCCCGGGGTGAGCGAGTCCGAGCCTTCGGACCTGTTTCAGGTGACCGTCGGCGTGAAGCCCGCGGCACAGCCTTAGGCCTCCATTTCTGAAATGGAGGCCTTAGTCAATCCGCCCCTCGTCGAAGTCGATCAGGTCGGCGACGCTCTTGATATCCTCGACACGGTCGGCGCAGCCCATCGCGGTGAGGGCCTCGCGCAGGAATTCGCGGCCCGCGGGGGTTGTCCCGCGCTGGGACAGCTCCCGGTTCCACCTCGCCGCCCGGACCTCCGAGGGGAAAAGCTCGCGCAGGCGCCTGTCGAGCTCCACATCGTCCGCCGACCTGTGCACGATCTTCTCAACTGCATCCGGATCGACTCCTAGGTGCAGGCAGAGGAACCGGTCGAGCCCGCGCTTATAGTTCTTCGCGTAGCTCGGCGGAAGCGATCCGTGCTCCTTAACATAACGGCATTTCGCAATGAAACGGGGCAGGTAGAGCAGCCCCGTCGCCGGATGCGCCAGATAGGGCGACGGAAGGCAGGTGAGAACGGCGCCGGTTGAGCCTGGAATCGGTTTGGAGGGCATCGCACCGGTTCTTCTCAGAATTGCGCCGGCTAATCAACCCTGGTGCGCGATCCCACAGGCGTTAATCCTTGAGGGCCAAAACTAAAACGGATAGCCTCGGGGAAAAGGCACCCATGAACCCCACCGCAGATCAGGCCGATTCGGGCCTGAACCCCAGCGGAGGCCCGATGCTCCCCACCGGCACCTCCCTGCTTGCAAATTCACTGTTCAACAAGGGCACCGCGTTCACCGAAAGGGAACGCGACGCCCTCGGCCTCCGCGGCCTGCTCCCTCCCCGGGTCACGACGATCGAGGAGCAGATGCGACGGACTTTCGGCAATTTCCGGAGGAATCCGGACCCGCTCGCGAAGTACATCTACCTGACGACCCTCCAGAACCGGAACGAGACGCTTTTCTACCGCCTGGTGGAAGCGCACCTCGAGGAGATGATTCCGATCATCTACACGCCGACCGTCGGGCAGGCCTGCCTCGAGTACGGCGCCATCTACAGCCGTCCGCGCGGCCTTTTCATAAGCCTCAACGAGCGCGGCCGCATCGCGGAGATCCTGCGGCACTGGCCCTACCCCGACGCGCGCATGATCGTTGTCACCGACGGCGAGCGCATCCTGGGCCTCGGCGACCTGGGCGCCCTTGGGATGGGAATTCCGGTCGGAAAGCTCTCGCTCTACACCGCCTGTGCCGGAGTGCACCCCTACTATTGCCTGCCGATCACCCTCGATGTCGGCACGGACAATGCGGCGCTGCGCGAGGACCCGTTCTACATCGGGCTCAACCACGGGCGCGTGCGCGGACCCGATTACGACTCCTTCATCGCCGAATTTGTCGAGGCGGTGCGATCGACCTTCCCGAAGGCGCTCGTCCAGTGGGAGGATTTCGGCAACCAGAACGCCTTCCGCCTGCTGCACGCCTACCGGAAGACGGTCTGCAGCTTCAATGACGACATCCAGGGGACGGCGGCTGTCGCCCTGGCCGGCATCCTCGCCGCCCTGCGCGTGACGGGGGGCAGGCTCCGGGACCAGAAGATCCTGTTCCTAGGCGCCGGGGAGGCGGGCACGGGGATCGCCGACCTCTTCACTGAGGCCGCGGTTTTGGAAGGCCTTTCGGAGGCCGACGCCCGGGCGCGCTGCTGGTTTGTCGACTCGCAGGGCCTGGTGGAAAAGAGCCGGCTATCCAAGCTCGCCCCTCACAAGCATGCCTACGCGCATGACCACGCGCCGCTTGCGAACCTTGAGGCCGCGGCCAAGGCGCTCCGCCCGACCGTCCTCATCGGCGTGTCCGGCAAGCCGCGAACCTTCACGCAGGAGGTCCTCCGCTGCATGGCTGAAACGAACGCAAGACCGGTCATCTTTGCGCTCTCCAATCCGACGTCGATGGCCGAATGCACCGCGCAGGAAGCCTACTTGCACACCGGCGGCCGCGCGATATTCGCAAGCGGCAGCCCGTTCGATCCGGTGACGCTCGAGGGCCGCACCTACGTGCCGGGCCAGGGCAACAACGTCTACGTGTTCCCCGGCATCGGCTTCGGCGCCCTTGCCTGCGAGGCGACGCTTGTCTCGGATGCGATGTTCCTGCGCGCCGCCCAGACCCTCGCCTCGCTCGTAACGGAGAAGGACCTGGAAATCGGCCGGGTGTACCCGGCACTGGCGCGCATACGCGAGGTATCGGCCCAGATTGCAACCGCGGTTGCGGAGGAAGCCTACCGCACCGGACTAGCCCGCCGCCCCCGCCCCGCCGATCTGTCCTCCGACATCCGCTCGCGCATGTTCGAACCGTCGTACCGGCACTACGTCTGACAGGACAGCGCGGATTGCGCCCCGCTAGCCTGGATCAGTTTTTAATTGGGTAACCCGGTTTCCCGGGCTACCCTTGCGCCTGCGATGCCCTCCTCACCTTCATCGGCCACTCCGTTGCGGAGCTTCCTCTATCTTCTGCTCCTCGGCGTTGTCCTTCTCACCCTGGCCATCGTCGTTCGCTCCGGGATCTTCGAATTGAAGACCCACGACGAGCCGATCAACTCCGCAATGCGCTCGGCGATGGCCGAGGACCGGCCGCAGCTTTCGACCGAGGACTCGCTTGAGATCGACCGGCTCTACCCGACCGCGCACAAGACCGAGTCCGGCCTGCTCTACATGGTACGCGACCCGGGGACAGGCACCGCGACGCCGAGGCCGGGGGACATGGTCAGCGTCCATTACGCCGGCCGCCTCCTCAACGGCACGGCGATCGACAGTTCCTACCAAGGGGGGGCGCCCCTGACCTTCCGGATCGGCGAAGGCCACGTCATCGCAGGATGGGAGGAGGCGATCCGCACTATGAAGAAGGGCGAAAAGCGGACGCTCATCATCCCTTACTGGCTCGCCTACGGCACCGGCGGCCGGCCGCCGACCATACCCGCGGCATCGACCCTCGTCTTCGAAGTCGAGCTTCTCGATTTCCGGTAGCGGGAAAGACCTCAGGCCTCCAGTATTGAAATCCCGCTTTCGGGATTTCAATACTGGAGGCCTGAGGTCCTAGCTGGGCGCTATAGCCCCACGAGCGATCCGTTGCGCTTGATCCAGCGCTCGGCTTCGCGCCAGCCGGGGCAGACCTCCTCGACGCGTGCCCAGAAACGGTTTGAGTGGTTCATCTCCCGCAGATGCATCAGCTCGTGGTAGATGATGTAATCGCGAACGAACTCCGGGGTCTGGATGAGCCGCCAGTTCAATGAGATCGTTCCGGCGGCCGAACAGGAGCCCCAGCGCGAGCGCTGGTTGCGAACGCTCACATGCTTCAGGTCGACGCAGGTGACGGCGGACAGCTCCCAGGCGCGCCCCGGCAGCTCGATCCGCGCCCGCCGTGTGAAAAGGGTCTCAAGGGCCGGCCGCAGGTCGCCGTCGAGCTGCCGGACGCGGAACACGTCGGCCGCCGCGCAGACCGCCGGGGGGTGCGTCGAGGCCAGGCGGATCTCGGCCAGTTCGCCCCGCCACAGGATCCGTGTCCCGATCGTCCACACATTGGCGGCCCGCGGGCGCCTGCGCTGGCGCGCGCGCGCGCGCTCGAGCCAGCCGCGGTGCTCTTCGACGAATCGGCGCGCCTCGCGCTCCGAACCGTGCGCGGGTATCGTGGCGACGGCCGTGCCGTCGCGGCGCAGGGTCAGCCGGTAGCCGCGCGCCCGGGCGCTTCGCGCGAATTCGACCGGAGGCGGCTCCGCCGGCGGCCGGGTGAAGAGATTGAGCTGGCCTGTCTCCCCGCTCAAAGCGTTCGCCTGGGTTTGGGGAAGGAGGCCGGACTGGCATGGCCGTCCGAGTCAAAAGCCTCCACTCCGAAGATCACACCATCCTTCGAAAGACCCGGGATCGTCCTGCGGTTGACGTCCTTCGGCACGTCGATCGCATGCTCCCAGAAGGGCGCCGTCGTATCCCTCCAGACGATCCGGTATCCGGCAAGGTTTGCCTCCGCATTCGGCGCCCAGCGCAGGGTCGTGTCGTTTTCGAGCCGGGCCGTCTCGATCTCGACCTCCCGCGGCGCCGCGGGCGCCCGCGCGAGGGCGGCCAGGGCCGCAGCGTTCACGCGGGCCACATCCGCCGTGTAGGGGTAGTCGACCCGGTCCGGCGTGTCACCGTACTGGACGCCATTCTCGACCCGGACCGCCTGGTGTTCCCTCAGATAGTCCTCAGCCGGCTCGGTGAATCGAACGGCCGGATACCCCTGGTCGAGGAAGGACGCCTGGTCGCCCGAGCGCAGAAAGCGGTCGGTGCGGTAGACGAGCCTGACCGCCATCGAGGGCATGTAGACTCCGGCGATCTCCCGGACCGCGCGGGCAAGTTCGCGCGGCGGAGAATCGTTCTCTCCGCCCTCGCTGATCAGGCCGACAAGCGAATCGTCCAGCTTTGCCCTGGCGGGCAGCCCCTGAGCAAAGAGTCGGATCGTGTGCCGGTCGATCCGGCCGTCGGCCCCCCGCGTGTTGCCCACGATGTCGTTGTCAAACATTGCGGCGATATTGAGCCCCTTTTCGCGCGCCTGCGCGGCCCAGTGGGCCGAGCCGTTGAGCCCCTGCTCCTCGCCTGCGACGGCCATGAAGACGATAGTTGCGCCAAACTCGCGGCTGGACATCACCCGGGCGGACTCGAGCACCGCGGCAACGCCCGAGGCGTCATCGTCTGCGCCCGGCGCCGGACTGGTGGAGTCGAGGACATTGTTGATGATCGAGTCGTAATGGCCGCTCATGACGTAGATCCGGCTGGCCGAGTCGGGCCGCGATCCGGGCAGCGTGGCGACCACGTTGACGATCGTGACCGGATGCGGGATTCGCGGGGCGACGGGCTTCTGGACGAACGAATCGAGCTCCACCTGCAGGCGTCCGCCCGATGCGACCGACGCGCGTTCGAACTCCGCCCGGATCCAGGCGCACGCCCCGCCTATCCCGTCCCCGCTTGGAAGCGGATCGGAAAGCGTGTGCCGGGTCTTGAAGCTCGACAGGACGTAGACCGTGCGCTGGATGCGTTCGGCCGAGATGTCGGAGACGATCCCCTGGATCTCCGAGTCGGGCGCGGCGGTGGGCAGGTCGGCCGCCGACACAAGGGCGGCGCCCGCCGGGACGCCAAGGGCCACCGAGACCAGGGTGGAAAAGCGCATGACTCCCCCACTGTCGGCACCCAAGAGCGGGAGTCAATCCAACGGGGCGCTTGGCGATCGTGATGGGCCGGTTTTCTCGGCCTCCAGCCTCAAGGGCCATGCGCAGCTTGGCCTTGCTAGCACAGGCCCGAAAGGCTGGAGGTTGAGAAAACCGGCCGACTACCTTGTCAGCCCACCCTTGACACCCCCGCTCCAATCCGGCACTCCCGTCAACCCTTGATCACTTAAGAATTATGCAACCTACCTACCGCCCACACCGCAAGAAACGCGTCCGCAAGATCGGATTCCGCGCCCGCATGTCCACGAGGGGCGGCCGCAAGGTGCTCGCCTCCCGGCGCCTCAAGGGGCGCAAGCGGCTCACCGTCGAATAAACCGACAAAGACCGCGCTTTCCCCTGCATGCGTTTCCGCCCTGGGCAGCACCTCCGCCGCCAGAGCGACATCCGCGCTCCCCGTGAACGCGGCGCGCGCGCCGATTGCCAGACATTCACGGTCTGGCACTTGCGTCGCAATCCATCCGCGTCCGCCGAGCCCCTGCCTCGCGCATGCTTCGTCGCTTCAAGGGTCTCCGTTGGAGGCGCCGTCCAGCGCAACCGCGCCAAACGCCGTCTTCGCGAAGTCTTTCGCCGCCATCAAAAGCTTCTGCCCAAGGACGCTGATTTGGTGATCGTCGCCCGCGCGGCGGTGAACCGCCGGCCGTTTGCCGAGTTGGAGCGGAAGTTTATCGAGGCCTGCCAGCGCATCGCCGCAGTCCGAACCCCGTGATCGACGCCACTGCAAGGACCGGCGAGACAATAAATTCCATCGCAACCGTGCGGATTGCTTTGTCATTCTTCATCAGTCTGCCCTCCAAGGGTTTGCTCGTGGCCATCGACTTCTACCGCCGCCTTGTTTCGCCGATGCTCCCCGGATTCTTCGGACCGTTGGCCGCCTGCCGGTTCGAACCTTCCTGCTCCTGTTACGCAGCCGAGGCTGTCAGCCGGCACGGGGCCATCCGCGGCGCCGCATTGACCCTTTTCCGCATCGCCCGGTGCAATCCCTTCTGTTCCGGTGGACTTGACCCGGTCCCTCCGTCTACCTTCGCCAGGGCTTCCTTCCGCCCGCGCTGCGTCCGCTCCCACCCTTAATTCCGACCCTTTTTTCGTGGATAAGAAAAACACAGTCATCGGTGTACTCCTGATCGCCGCGGCCATTGCGAGCATGTACGTCGGCAACCGGAACTCGATGCAGCGGCCGACGCAGGAAGCTCTCCGGCGGGCCGCGCCCCAGCAGGCGCAGGCTGCGCCTGCACAGGAGGCGTTTGTTCCACCGGGCCTGCAAAACGAGATCGTCTCGGCCAATATCGATAACAACGGAGCGCAGATCACAACGCTGGAGAACAGCTTCATCCAGGTCCGGTTCACCGATTACGGCGGGGCGATACGCGACGTCGCCCTGACGCACCGCCTAAAGAACGGCCTGTACCAGTATCCCGAGAAGCGCGACGAACCCACCCCGTTTGTCTTCAACGAACTGCACGTCGATCCGGCGCTCTCCCTGGTCGGATTCCCGGGCCTCGACCGGACGGCGCATTTCCAGCTCGTGTCAAAGTCGGACAAGGAGGTCGTCTTTCGGGCGAGGATCCCGGGCAAGCTCGAGGTGACCCGCCGCTACGTCCTCGCCCCCGACTCGGGCGACGACACCGATCCCTACCAGCTGAGGGCCGAATCCTCCTTCCGCAACCTCGCCTCCGAACCCACGCAGCCGATGCGTGTCGCCCTCGCCCTCGGCACTGCGGCGCCGGTGGACGACAGGGACAACGGGCTGTACCTGGCAGCGTGGTATTCGGACGGGAAAAGCCAGTCCAGCATTCCGCGGGCGCGCTTCGAGGCGAGCGGCGGCTTCCTGGGGCTCGGCCTCGGCGCGCACGGCGCGACGCCGGTCATCGAAAGCCCGGGTCCGATCGCCTGGGCTGCGGTCAGCAACCAGTTCTTCGTCGGAATACTCACTCCCGACCAGCCGGGGGCCGGCCTGGCGACCCGCAGGGCCTATCTGCTCACCGGGCTTCCCAACACCGATGGTCACGCCTACGGCGTGACCCAGACGGCAGAGTTCGACCTGCCGGCGCTCAAGCCGGGCGAGGCTGCGACGCTGGGGGCCGGGTACTACGTCGGCCCGAAGGAATACCGCCGGCTGTCCAACGCCGACGTGTTCAAGGTCGACCAGGACAAGGTGATGCAGTTCGGGATGTTCAAGTTCTTCAGCGCCCTCCTGCTGACCTTGATGACGTGGATCCACTCCTTCGTGCCAAACTGGGGCCTCTCCATCGTCCTCACCACCCTCACGCTCAAGACGATCTTCATTTACCCGACCCTCGCGTCGCTTCGCTCGTCCCGGCGCATGCAGAAGATCCAGCCGCAGCTGAAGGCGCTCAACGAGAAGTACAAGGACAACCCCCAGAAGAAGAACCAGGCGACGATGGAGCTGTTCAAGGAGCACAAGGTGAACCCCCTCGGCGGATGCCTGCCGATGCTGATCACGATGCCGTTCTTCTTCGGCTTTTACCGGATGCTCATGAGCGCAGCGGACCTGCGCTTCGCGCCCTTCCTGTGGTCGGCCGACCTTTCCGCTCCGGACACGGTCGGGCACCTGCCCTACCTTGGAATCGCGATCAACGTGATGCCGATCCTGCTCGGAATCGTCTCGTTTGCGCAGGTGAAGCTCTCGCCGCAGCCCACCGTGGACAACGCCCAGGCGAAGATGATGATGTTCACCCCGCTCATCATGCTGATCTTCTGCTACAGTTTCTCTTGCGCACTTTCGCTCTACTCCACGACCAACGGCCTTTTCACGATCGCGCAGCAGCTCGTCATCAACCGGATGAGGGATGACGGCGATCCGGCAGCCGCCAAGGCCGGGGCGAGCAAGGGAATGAAGAACGTCACCCCGGGGAAGCGGAAATGACCACTCATGGCAGGACACAGCAAATGGGCCAAGGTTAAGCGGATCAAGGCGGTCAAGGATCCCCGGCGCGGGAAGGTGTTCAGCCGGCTGTCGCGCGACATCACGATCTCGGCAAAGTCGGGCGGCGGCGATCCGGCGATGAACCCGCGCCTGCGAACGATCCTGATGAAGGCGCGCGACGCCAACATGCCCGCTGACAACATCGAGCGCGCGATCAAGAAGGGCACCGGCGAACTCCCCGGGGTCGTGTTCGAGGAAATCACCTACGAGGGCTACGGTCCGGGCGGGGTCGCCCTGATCGTGAAGGTGACAACCGACAACAAGAACCGGGCCGCTTCCGAGTTGCGCAGCGTTTTCACCCGCTTCGGGGGAAACCTCGGCGGCACCGGGGCGGTGGCCTTCAAGTTTCTTCACGCCGGCCAGTTCCTGATAGCGAAGGGCGCGGCGGGCGAGGACGCCCTCTTGGAGATCGCCCTGGAGGCCGGCGCTGACGACGTTATCACGACCGCCGACGGCTACGAGGTGCGATGCGCCGTCAATTCATTCGACGCCGTCGCCCAGGCGCTCGAGCAGAAGGGGATCAGGCCCGAGAGCGCGGAGGTCGCGTACATCCCGATCAGCACCGTCCCGCTCACCGACGCCGGGGCGGCCCGCACGATCGTGGAGCTGCACGATGCCCTGGAGGAACTGGACGACGTCCAGCAGGTCTTCTCGAACGACGAGATGGACGATGCGATCGCCGAAGCCGCCGCTCAGGAGTGAGGCACCCGCGTCATAAGCCGACGACATACTTGCCCCGCGGGAGGCATCGGACTTAGGGTCGCCTGCATGACCGACGACCTCGAGGCTCCCTCCGTGCCCGGCTCCGCGCCGGGGCACCTGAGCCCCGGCGACGTGGGGCTGGCGCAGCCGCGCGACTTCGTTTACGGCCACCCTTTCACGTTTCGAAGCGGCCAGACCCTTCCAGGCTTCACGCTCCGGTACGAGACCTATGGGACGCTGAACACCACCCGCGACAACGCCGTCCTCATCTGCCATGCGCTCAGCGGGGACCATCACTGCGCCGGGTGGCACTCGCCGGAGGACCGCAAGCCTGGCTGGTGGAACAACCTGATCGGTCCCGGAAAGGCCGTCGACACGCGCCGCTTCTTCGTCGTTTGCGCAAACGTCATCGGGGGCTGCCAGGGATCGACGGGGCCCTCGTCCGCGGATCCGTCGACGGGGAAGCCCTACGGGATCGCGTTTCCTTTCGTCACGATCAGCGACATCGTCCGCTCGCAGAAGCTCCTGCTCGAGCACTTGGGCGTCGACGAGGTGCACGCCGCGATCGGCGGCTCCATGGGCGGCATGATCGCGACCCAGTTTTCGATCGAATTCCCCTCCCTTGTCCGCCGGGTCCTCGCCATGGCCAGCACCGCCCGGGAGAGCGCGCAGGCGATCGCCTTCAATGAAGTCGGCCGCCAGGCGATCATGCAGGATCCGGCCTGGAACCGCGGCGACTACCCGCGCGACGGCGGGCCGCGCGTGGGCCTGGCGATCGCGCGCATGATGGCCCACATCACCTACGTCAGCGACGCCTCGATGGACCGCAAATTCGGGCGCCGGCGCTCGCCCGCGCAGGGTGCCGCGGCTGCGGACGCCCTCGATGCGCCCTTCGAGGTGGAGAACTACCTCCGCCACCAGGGCCAGACCTTCATCAACCGCTTTGACGCGAACTCGTACCTCACGATCACCCGGGCGCTCGACCAGTTTGACCTGGCCCAGGCCTACGGGTCGCTCGAGAAGGCGTTCGTGCCCGTGCAGGCGGAGACCCTCGTCGTCGGGTTTGCAAGCGACTGGCTGTTTCCTCCGGAGCAGAACCGGGAGATCGCGCTGGCCCTGCTCAGGGCCGGCAAGCGGGCCAACTACGCCGAACTCGCGACGGATCTCGGCCACGACTCCTTCCTCCTCGAGAGCGAGGAGCTTTACACGCTCGTGCGCGGCTTCCTCGAGCGCGAGCAGGTCGTCTTCGACTTCACGATATGATCAAGCCCGTCGAAAAGCGCACGATCGACATGCAGATCATCGGGGGCTGGGTGGAGCCGGGCTCCCGCGTCCTCGACCTGGGGTGCGGCCGGGGCGAGCTCCTGGACTATCTCGCCCAGAAAAAGCAGGTCTGCGGCGTAGGCGTGGACCTCGATTTCTCGCGCATCACCGCCTGCGTGCGCCGCGGCGTGAACGCTTACCAGGGCGACATGACGGCCTTCATGCGTTCGTTTCCCGAGCACCACTTCGACCGGGTCATCTGCTCGCGCACGGTGCACGAGCTCAACGACCCGACAGGCGTCATCCTGGAGGCCCTGCGGGTCGGGCGCTCCCTGACGGTCGGGTTCGTCAACCATGCCTTCTGGAAGAACCGCCTGATCGCGCTGGTCCGGGGGCGCAAGGTCCGCAACGTCGTGTATCCGACCGAATGGTTCGAGAGCAGGCCCGCCAATCCGGTGTCCATCGCGGATTTTGAGGACTTCTGCGGGAAGAAGGGCATCCGCATCGTCCGGTCCGTCCACCTCCTCGGCGATTGGAAGAGGCCCTGCCCCGTCCTGCCAAACCTTCTGGCCGGCTACGCCCTCTACGACCTGACAGGCCGTTGAGGCGCCAAGCTGGCCGCGCGAATCAGGCAGATGCAGTCGCTGCCGTCCTGCGTCGGAAGCCATTCCGGCTTGAGCCGGGCGAATTCCCGGTCCATTGCGCTTCTCAGCCCGCCGACCTCGATGAGCACGACGCCGCGGGGCGCCAGCCGCCCTGCGGCCTGCTCCAGGAGCTTGCGGATTATCGCAAGCCCGTCGGCGCCGCCGTCGAGCGCCAGCCTGGGCTCCCGGCGAAACTCCGGAGGCAGGGCGTCGACGCGCGCACTCGGTTCGTACGGGGGATTGCTCAAGATGAGATCGTAGCGCGCGGCCGGCACCGAATCGAACAGGTCGCTTGCAAAGGGCCTGACCCGGCCCTTCAGGCCATGCTCCCGGATGTTGATCCGGGCGACCTCCAGGGCCTTCCTGGATACGTCGATCGCATCGATCGCCGCCCCGGGAAAGGCGCCGGCGAGGAGGATCGCAAGACAGCCCGAGCCCGTGCAGACGTCGGCCATGCGCGGCGGGCCCGGTCCCCTTCGCCCGAGCAGCAGCCGCAGGCGCGGGATCACCTCCAGAAAATAGCTTCTGGGGATGATCACCCGCTCATCCACGTAGAAGCTGTGCTCGCCGAGGAAGGCCTCGCGCGTGAGATAGGCGGCGGGAATCCGCCCCACCGCGCGCCGGCGCAGGGCACCCTTGAGCTTCGAGCGCTCGGCTGAGGTCAGTTTTCTTTCGAGGACCGCGGAATCGCTGTCAAGCGGCAGGCCGAGCGTTCGCAGGAAAAGGTACAGCGCCTCGTCGTGCGCGTTGGTCGCCACTTGTCCGAGAGCCAGGCCCTCGCGCTCGTAAAGCCCCGCGGCAAAGGCGAGCCAGGCGCCGAGATTCGGGAGGGCACCGGCCCCCGCGAGGGGATCACCGCTTGCCGGAGTCATCTTCGCCCAGGACATGCTCGTGATTGAAGATGTGCTCGGGGCAGTAGCACTGCTCGCCCGCGCACTTCGAGCAGTAGCGAAAATCGAGCTGCGGGTCGGACAGGTCGGTCTTCCCGCAGATCCGGCAGCGATGCCGGGGCTCGTCCGGCGAGACGCTGCGCGCCACCCGGCTCACGCCGCGCACCGTCAGGCGCCGCTTGCGGCCCGCCGCGAGCCAGATGTCGCGCCCGAAGAAAAGGATTATGTTTCCGATGGCCGCCACGATCTGGAGGCGCACCGACCAGCTCCCCTGGAAAAAGAGAACGGCGCCGTAGATCCATGTCACCAGCGCAATCCAGCGGATCTTGACCGGCAGGATGTAGAAGAGGGCTATCTCGAACTCGGGGTGGAGGTAGGCGAAGGCGAGAAATACCGAAGCCCCCAGAAACAAGTTCGATACCGGGTAGCCGCGCTGCAGGAACGAAACCGCGACGGTGAGGGCCCAGCCGACGACAAGGAAAAGGTTATACCGGAAGGCGCCCCAAAAGCCCTCGAGCGCACTTCCCATGAAGTAGAAAATCCACCAGCCGAATGCGAGCCCCACCACGTTCAGCAGGCCCGTGGACAGGCTCGGGGGTATGGCGACGAAACTCACGATCCGCCACCATTGGCCCCGAAGCGCCCATTCCGGCACAAGAATGACGCGCACCGGGTCCAGGATGCGCAACGTCGCCGTCAGGAATACGAATACCTGTCCGATGACGATATACAGCGTGATGTTCGGTATGGCGAAGCGGCCGAGGAAGCGCTCCAGCTTGTCTAGGAAGGGCATGCGTCTGTGAAAGCGTCACTTCTTCGCGTTTTCGGGCAACTGCGCAACCAGCTTTTGCTTCTGGCCGTCGAGGTCGGGCTCCGTCACCAGGGAAAGCAGCATCCGGGCGTGGTCGAGCTTTCCCTGCTTGATGAGGACGTTTGCCGCCTGCAGGCGCGTGATCCCGCGTTCCCTCGGCGTCTGCGCCTTTTCCTCCAGCGAAGCCCAGATTTTCAGCGCCTCGTCCCAGTCGGGTTTTTCCAGGTCGTAGAACGACTCGGCGTAGCGGTAGCTGAACTCGATCCGGTCGGGCGCCAGCTCCACCGCCTTCTTGAAGGCGTTGTGCATGGCCTCGTCGAGCTGCGGGCGGGTGTAGACCCCCTTCTTCAGGAAATCGTCGCGGGCGTCGTTGAGCAGCTTGCCGAGTTCGTAGTGGTACAGGGGTTCGGTCGGTTCGAGCTTGATCGCGGCGATGAAGTAACTGACCGCCTCCAGCGGCCTTCCGTCCTCGGCGAGGTAATTGCCAATCTGGTTCTTGACCAGGGGAATGTCCGGATCGAGCGCATTGGCCTTGAGAAGCATGGCTGCGCCCTCCTTTTGCATGTCGATCTTGCGCAAGAGGTAGCCATAGGCCGCGTAGGCAGCCGCGAACTTCGGGCTCTCGTTGATCAGGATCTCGTAATCGTGGCAGACATCCTGCACCTGGACGCGCAGGCTTTCCTCGTCGAGCTTTTCGCCCTGCTTGGCCGCCTGGTCGAGGATCTGCTTCTGGCGCTCGACGATCCTCTTGAGCTCCCGCTCGGGCATGGTCTCGCTCTGGGCATGCAGGCCCGGGCCCGCGAGGAAAAGGGCCAGAATGGAACCAAATAGAGCTGTTGCGCGTCGGTGGGACATGAGGACGGTACGATTGCGACACGATGGCCCTGCCGATGTTCGGTGGCAAACATTCGTCCGTCCATTTTCGACTTTGGGGTGGCACGGCGGCCCTCGGCTGCGTAATTAGAGGCTAGCTTCCGAAGTTTGAACATCCTCGACCGTTACATTTTCAAGAGCGCGCTCTTCACGTGCTTCGCCGCCGTTGTGCTGTTCGCCTTCATGCTGGTTGCGGGCAACATCGTCAGGGATCTGCTCGGGCCCGGGCTGTCGGGCCAGATTTCCCTCGCGGCGACAGGCCGGCTGATCCTGCTTCTCATCCCGCTCGGGATCACTTACGGCCTGCCGATGGGAATGCTGACCGGGGTCCTCCTGACCCTGGGCCGCCTTTCGGCCGACAGCGAAATCACGGCCATGCGCGCCTGCGGAATAAGCCTTCCGCGGATCGCCTTTCCGTTGATCGCCCTCGGCGCCCTTGGCGCGGCGGTCGGCCTCCCCGTCAACTTCGAGTCGATGCCGCAGGCAAGGACGCAGTACGACCGCGAGCTCAACGCCGCCCTGCGCGCCGACCCCCTGGGCCTGATTGCGCCCAGGGTGTTCATCCGCGATTTTCCGGGCTTCGTTGCCTACGTGGGCGCCAAGAAGGGCAGCGAGCTCGAGGATGTCTGGCTGTGGCAGCTCGACGGCGATCGCCGGGTCACTCGCTTCGTGCACGCATCCACAGGGCATGTCGGCTACGACGAGGCCCAAAACGAGCTCATCCTTACACTCTCCCGGGCCCACGTGGAGACCCGCAACGACAAGAATCCCGAGGATTTCACGGAATCCGACCCGATCGCGTATTTCGGCAGGGTTGAACCCACCCGTCTGTCGCTCGAACGGCTTTTCGGCCGCGTCGGCCCGCGGCAGAAGCCCGACTGGATGACCTTCGGCGAACTGCGCAGGGAGCGTTTCCGCCTCGCGACCGAAAAGGTCGCCCCCGCCGACGCGCCTGACCACGCCCGGACGCAGATGCGCTTTGCGATGACGATCCAGAACAAGTTCAACACGGCCCTGGCTGCACTCTCGTTTGTCATCGTGGGAATTCCGCTCGGCATCAAGGTTTCCCGCCGCGAGACGAGCGCCAACCTGGGCGTGGCCGTGGCGCTCGCCCTGGGGTACTACTTCCTCACCGTGATGGTCGGCTGGCTCGACCGGCATCCGGAGTACCGGCCCGACCTGCTGCTTTGGGTGCCCAATCTGATCCTTATCGGCCTGGGGATCTTCCTCTTTAGCAGGGTAGACCGAAGGTAGGCCAGCGGTGCAAGAGGGGCGATAAGGTCTCTCGCGGGTCTGAGCTGGCCAATGCCCTATCTGACCGTCAAACCGGC
>Ga0302320_10005285_pt1 | contig 29059 bp, 21 predicted proteins | sample Bog_T0_3_FD_202130 | JGI IMG/M metagenome (GOLD analysis project Ga0302320, IMG submission 202130) | Peat permafrost microbial communities from Stordalen Mire near Abisko, Sweden - Bog_T0_3 | ecosystem: Environmental > Terrestrial > Soil > Wetlands > Peat | place: Sweden: Abisko, Stordalen Mire...
ACAAGGTGCGTTTTCTGTGGCGCACTCCACCAGCCGCTCCCCACTAAGCACTGCTCTTGATGTTTTTCCTTCTCCCCGGGGAGAAGGTGGCGGAGGGACGACGCCGGATGAGGGGTCTCTTTCATGGGCCCACTCGACTGGGGGGAAAATGATGTCAGGAACCATTTCCACTCGCCTCGATCTTCCCATAACCGAATATTATTGCTTTTCCCCCCAAATTATATGGTTCCGTCCAAAATGGTTCCTGACACCATTTTCGTCCCAGAGCTCGAGAATGGTTCCTGACACCATTTCCACCCTCCGCCAGCCCGCCCGCGATCGCTGCGCGATGATTACGTCCCGTCTGCCCCTGAGTTCCCGAGCATCGCCAGAAGAAACTCATCGTACACTGCCTCAAGCTCATTGCAAGCCGAGATGGTGACATGGCGCCAAAAAAGATCTCTGCCATCGGAGACCCGGACAACTTCAAAATCGAATTCCCCTGACACCCACCCGTTGATGCGTCCCATGCTGTCAGGGCCGTTAAAGTCAGCCCCCGCAGCTGACAAGTGCTCTGTTCTTTCCCGAACGTCTGTCAAAGAGATCCCAGTGTTCGTCAGCAAGTCTTGTTTTGAGCGATACCACAATACAATCTCATCAAGTTTCATCGGATGTTCTCTCATTTTGAGGCCACTACCTTTATGTTCTTGACAGCGGGGAAAATGGTGTCAGGAACCATTTCCACTCGCCTCGATCTTCCCATAACCGAATATTATTGCTTTTCCCCCCAAATTATATGGTTCCGTCCAAAATGGTTCCTGACACCATTTCCCCCCCCTGACACCATTTCCCCCCCTGGAGGCGACGTGGGCGGCGCTGAGTTATAACCTGATCCGATGGTTCGACCTGCGGCGACGACCTGCCCTCACCGATGCCGTTGTGGCACTGGCGTAACTACACAGCGCCAAGGTTCTCGAACATACTGAGTAAGAAATCCTGCTGCCCATTGCCCCCACCGCACAACATCATTCGCACCCGCAATTACCCTTACTCCAAGTGAAATCATCGTCCTTCCCCACTTATCCCTGCTCCGCCATCCTCAAAACACATTTTTTCACACGTTCCTGACACCGTTTCCGCTGACACCATTTCCGATTCCTGACACCATTTCCTCTCTGACACCATTTCCACTCCTGACACCATTTCCTCTACTGAAAAATCCTCTCCAATCTCTACCCGCCTCCGCCTAAACTCCGCCAGAACCTTGCCCATACCGCACCCCAACCCTGCCCCCCAATCAAACACAATCCATATTGACACTCATCATAAATGCATGTTTAATGTCCGCAGGGCCAATTAGTCAATCGTCAACGCTGAACAATATAAATGTGTCAGGGAGTCGCACAGCCATCTTCTGCGAAGGCAGATTTCGCAGTGGACACCCCCGGCAGGGTTGGGCAAAGAAGGAGAATACCCTTGTCAAAATCACGCACTTTGTCACTGTTTACGCTCGCCATTCTTCTGTTGTCGGCTTGTCCTGCGGCCCACGCGGCGCCGACCACACCTCCTCTTGGGCCCTACACCCTAACGTGCCAGAACATCAAGCTTGATGGCACGCCGTCTCCAGCCATGAACCTAAACTGCGGCCAGACGCAGGCAATTCGTCGTTAGAAGGTCAGGCCGTTCCCTGCCTGTGGGTGGACGCGCAAAGCCCTCCCCTCGCCGCTGGGAAAAGGAACTTGGTGCGATTTCATAAAAGGAGATCAACTCTACATGCCAGGGGCCTGAAAGATGAAGAAACCAAAGTAAAGACGTTTCGAGGAGCAGGAGAAACAACCAATGAATCCAAGATCAAAGGTTTCGCAACCTAAAGGAGCTTCACCTATGACAAGACGCCACATACTGTCACTTTTCACCCTGATCGTTCTTCTGCTTTCGGCGTGCTCGGCTGCCCACGCGGCGCCGACCACGCCTCCGCTGGGTCCCTATACCATGACCTGCCCGCAAGTCATGATGGATGGCACCACTCTAAACGCCCACTGCTTGGATTACTTTGGCAATTTCCACCCCACCTCGCTCGCCAACGCGCCGGCGTGCGTCGCCGATAAGCACAACATTTTCAACGTCAACGGAACCCTGCGCTGTGTCATTTGGGAGAGCGCAACAAGAGGCTATGTCTCCCTGCCCGTCGACGAAAAGACGAGTGAGAGCACCACCAAGGTCTGGAGGATTGACCAGCCGGTGGTGAATGACCCCAACCCCTTCAATTACGACATGGTGGCCTTCAAGCCCGGCGATGCAATTCGCATCTCCGCCGGCGGCTGCGTGCAAACCGGCGGCCACGGCAGTACGTGGAAGTCCTACACCAACCCGACGGGCGACAACGCGGGCAATTACTATAGCGGTATGCTCTCCATTCCGGGCGTTACGGGCAATCTGCAGCGGATCGGCGGAGTCCTTGCTCCCCGGGAATGGTTCGTTCCCCGCGACCTTCCCCCCACTGTCCTGCCCCAGCTTCACCTCATCATTGGTTACCAGGACGACGAGTACGACGATAATGGATACTACTCCCACGATGACGGTAACAATGATCAGTGCCAGAACGTCGGTCCGGCCTGGATTGAAGTCAAGATTGTGAGCGACGTTCACCCGCCCGCCCAGCCACAGTTCACCCCGTTTTCAAAACCTTTCGACCTGACCTGGGACATGAACAATGGCGTGGACGCAAACGGGCTCCCCCTGAATGCCTTTTGGGGATTCCAGCGCCAGCATCCCGGCAAGGTGCCTGATTTTCAGAACATTTGCGGCAGCGCGCTAAGCACGGATATCTGGCCCGCGTCAGGCTCAAATGTTGATATTGGAATCCTGGCAAGGAACTGCACCAGCCAATCGCCCACCACGGACCTCTCCACCAATTCCTTTGACATGTTTTTTGGCATCTGCCGCACCCCCTCAACCTTATTGCCCGGCCACCTTGACTGGGCCATTGCCACCTACCAGGGGAGTATTTTCTGGGATGAATACTCCGGCAACGCCCCGAACGATGGTGATTACAACTTTCACCTCTTCCCCACCGACAACGCTGGAATGTCTGACAACGAAGATGGAATGGGCTTGGAATTCAAAGGGGGAGAAACCGTCGATAATTTTGGCAACCCCTGGTGGCAAAACACGGTGGGTACGAGGGATGACGGAACCATTGAAAAAGCCTTGAATGGAAAAGAGGCTGTGGTGACTGGGCTGATTGGCGAGGACGTGGTGCACGGAGGGTACACGGAATCTCACCCGGTCTTTTCCATGGCCATTAAGCTTTCCGAGACCACGGGCAAGGATACGATTGATCAAGAGTGGGTCTACTTCCTTCGGAACTCGGGCAATGGTGGTGGATGCAGTTCACTGAACCACTTTTGGCCCGGACTGGCAGGCGCTTACTTTGTCTCCTTCCCCTGGCCGTCGGCTCAGGTTACCAGCGTGCAATTTGACCATAGCCAGTTTTGGAAGGACGAGGGAAAGAGCATTAGCGCGGGACATGGAACCTACCCCGGCCGGTCATTCCTGAAGTTTCAATTTCCCGATGATTCCACTGAGGTCGACGGAGTCGTAACACTTCATTACAAGATCACGGAAGGCTCAGGGAAAAAGAAACCGCCCTTTGTGCGGCCGCCCGCCCCCCGCGTGCATGAAGAGGATGAACCGGACTTTAAGGCCATCGCGGCGCGCATTACGGATCCGACCCTTCGCGACCAGTTTATGCCTGACGTGGTGAAAGCCAATCCCGACGTTGCAGTGGCGCGCCCGAAGCGTGTTCTGGTGGTGGTCGATAATGCCGTGACGGAGCACAACCCGCCGCGCACCGCCGGACGCAAGGGTGAACTTACCCGCGACACGACAGCGGAAAATCCGGAACGCAAGTCCGTCGCCCTGGCCACCACTCCACTGGTGGAGAAATACCAGAAGGTGTTCCCCAAACCGGAAGTCATTAAGCCGGTGGTGAGTAAATAAGGGGTGCTGCTGCGAGGCACCCAGCCCGAAACACGGATGTACGGGCTGGGCTTGCCCTGCCCCAATCCCAGGGTGCGATTCGCACCGAGGGGACGGCAAGCCGTCCCCCTCCATTGGGTCGCGGGGTCGTAGGGACGGCTCGCGAGCCGCCCCTGCACCACAAAATTGCCGAGGCCGCCCATCTCCATCAGCAAAAACCACAGACTTAATGGACGGCTTCGCGATACAATTAATTCTTAGGAAATCACAAATGCTGCACATCATGGCAACAATTCAAGGGGGAGCCCCTTCGGCAGGGCACGCAAGGTTGCGGCGCCGCGTTCGCGGGATTCTCCCGCTCACCGTTGACATCCTGCTCATCGGCTTCCTGTTTGTGGCCACGGCGGCGCTGGCGCAGGACCCTTGCGGCTCTCTTGCCGGCGTCGTGCAGGATGCCAATGGCGGGCGCGTTCCAGCGGCGGATGTGGCGGTGCGGGCGGAGGCGTCAGCGCTTGAGCGCCGGGCGCGCACGGATTCACTTGGCAACTTTCGCCTTGATGGCCTTCCCCCCGGCGGATATGAAGTCATCGTGTATGCGCCGGGGTTCGCTGAAGCGCGCGCCCACGTTGTAGCCGTGGTCAGCACAGTGCAAGGGATTACGGTCACGCTGCGGCTGGCTTCGGTCACGCAAAGCGTCAACGTCAAAGGCCAGGCCTCCTCCATCACCACGCAGGCCATCAACGTCTCGAGCGCCGTGCACCAGGGCACAGTTTCGGCCCGGGATTTGCGCGACATTCCGCTGGCGCATCGCTCGTTTGCCAACATCGCCTACCTTGTTCCGGGCACCGAGCCGGTGGAACCCTCCGACCCCACCAAGGCGCGCATCACCGCGGTGTCATTCGGCGGCAGTTCGGGCTTGAACGTTCAACTATCGGTCGATGGCGCGGACAACTCCGACGATTACATTGGCGGATTTCTGCAAAATTTTTCGCCCGACGCGGTTCAGGAATTCGCCGTGCGCACCTCGCTGGAGGATGCGGACACGGGCCGCACCACGGCCGGCAGCGTGGTGATTGTCACCAAGCGCGGTACAGACGCGTGGCATGGCGGCGGAGCGTTTTATGAGCGGGCAGCACAACTGAATGCGCGCTTCCCCATTGATAATCCCGCGCCCGACCCCAAGCAGCCCTTCTCCCGGCAGAACTATGTGGGCACACTGGGCGGACCGATCGAGAAGGGAAAGGTCTGGTTCTTCTCCTCGCTTGAAGTCGTGCACGAGGATGCCAGCATCGCCTACAGCCCGGCCAGCACGGCGCAGTTTGGCGCGCTCAGCTCACTGGCGGCGCAGGGTTTGATTCCCGGTGTCAGTCAGATCACCGTGCCGCCCAATGTGGCTGTTCCCTTCCGCGACTACCTGGGCACAACGCGGTTTGATTGGAAGCAGTCGCAGCGCTCGCAATGGTTCCTGCGCGCGGCGACGGATAATTACCACACCACAAACGATCTGGTGCAGCAGGCCACGCTGCCCTCCACGGGCGCCACCAGCGTGGCACGCTATTGGAGCGGCGCGCTGAGCAACCAATACACCTTCAGCCCCACCTGGGTGGGTTCGCTCACGCTCGACGCCGGATTTTTGCACCACACCGAAGGCCGCAACTCAAACCTTGGTTTCGCCCTGGCGTTTCCGTTCAGTTCAACCTCCAGCACCATCTCCGGCTTCGAAACTTTTGGCGACAACCAGTTCGTGACGCCCATCACCGCCTTCCCCGTTCTGCGCGATCAGGAGAAATACCAGGCGCGCTACGATGTGAGCCACGTCTCCGGCCGCCACGCCCCGCGCTTCGGCATCGACCTGATCCACGAACCAGTGATGAGCGGCGCGCTTTCCGGCACGGCGGAGAACCTTACCGTCTTCGCCATGAATCCGGCCGACTACCTGGGAAATCCGCAGCAGTTTTCCACGGACCTCGCCTGCGGCCCCACCGCCACCGCAGGCACAACATGCGTAGACACTCCCGCATCGAACGGCAGCTTTTCCCAGAACCTTCAGCGCCTGGGATTTTACGCGCAGGATTCGTGGCGCGTGACTCCCCACCTGATCGTCAACTACGGATTGCGCTATGACACCACGTTCGGCCTCTTCACCGCTTCAGGCCGAACACAGTTGCAGAATCCCGCGCTGCTGACGCTTTCAGCCCTGCAGATTCCCCTGAGCAACAGCGCGCCGCATGATTATCGTGGCGCTGTGGCTCCGCGGCTGGGGATTGCCTATACGCTGGGAAATAACGCCAGCACGGTGGTTCGTGCGGGGATTGGCAAGTACTACAACGACCTCGCGCAGAACGGCTGGGTGACGGCTTTCCAGGCGGTGAATGAGGCTCCGGCCAGTTGTGTAAACACAGGAGATTCCGGGTGCCTCGCGGGCGCGGCGAGTGGCGGCACTGGGGCACTGATTGATGGGCGCTACAAAACGCCCTACGCCCTGCACATCACCGCAGGCATTCAGCACGCCTTCAGCGCGAATTGGAATCTCGCCATCGATTGGACGCACGAACAGGGCGTGCATTCCTACGCCCGCTACCAATACACGGCGGGATATACGCTCCTCTCGCCCCTATTCGCAACTTCAGATTTGACCAGCCAGATGAACAACGTTCCCAACCTTACGCTGTTCCGGTCAGACAATCGCTCGCGCTATGACGGGTTGATGGTTCACCTGCAAGGGAACGTGACGCGGCGCTTCAACCTGGTGGCCAATTACACGCTCTCCAGCGCGAAGACGTGGGGTTGCGTGCTGGGCGAGCTGTTTGATTACGTGGATGGCGTGTGCGACCCGTTGCACGCTTTCGGCCAGGGCGATTTCGGACCGTCGGGCGAGGACGTGACGCATCGCTTTGTGGTGGCGGGAATTTTCCATCTTCCCGGCGGGGTTGAGACTTCACTGCTCACGCAGCTTGAAAGCGGGCGGCCCATTACGCTGACCACTCCGGTGGACGTGAACGGGTATGGGGACACGCTGGACGATCGCGCCGTGGTGAATGGCGTGCAGACCTCGCTCGATCAGTTTCGCGGAACGCCTTATATGCAGGTTGACATGCGCGTGAGCCGGCCCATCACCGTGCGCGAGGGCGTTAGCGTGATGCCGTTCATCGAATTCTTCAACCTGCTCAATCGCAACAATCCCGGGGCCAATTACGTTACCAATCTCGCGGCGCTGCCCACGCCGGTCAACAATCTTGCGAACGCCACGGCCTTCTGCCAAAACGCTGCATGCACCCAGACCACGCCCATCACCAGTCCCAAACAATTGTTGGTCCCTGCCGGCGCGCTGGGAGATTTTTTTGGACCGGGCACCACGGTGGGAATTCCCTTCGCGGCGCAGATTGGCGTGCGGCTGAGTTTCTAGTTCAGGGTTATAATTCTACTTCAAGTTCATCAATCAAATTGGAGGATCGCAATGGCTTTGACCCCGTCCACAATGCTTCCGCTGGGAACCAAGCTTCCGCCGTTCCAACTTCCTGACCCGCAAGGCAAGCTGGTATCGTCTGAAGAGTTCAAGAATGCGCCAGCCCTGCTGGTGGCCTTCATCTGCAATCACTGCCCGTATGTAAAGCACATCCGCACGGAGTTTGCTGCGTTTGCGAAGGAATACCAGGCAAAAGGCGTGGCGATTGTCGGCATCATGTCAAACGATCTGGGCATCAGCCCGGATGACAGCCCAGCCAAGATGACGGAGGAGAGCAAGCAGATCGGCTACGTCTTCCCCTACCTCTTCGATGAGACGCAGGAAGTGGCCAAGGCCTATCACGCCGCGTGCACGCCCGACATTTATCTGTTCGACGGGAAAGGGCAGCTGGTCTATCGGGGACAGTTTGATGACAGCCGTCCGGGCAATGGACGTCCGGTGACGGGCGCGGACCTGCGCGCGGCGCTGGACAAGGTTCTGGCGGGCCAGGCGGTTCCCGCGGAGCAGACGCCCAGCATCGGCTGCAACATCAAGTGGAGAAGCGGCAACGAGCCGGCTTACGCAAAGTAATTCCGCCCTATTCGCCGCGGAGTTTGCGGTAGCGCTGAATGAGCGTGTTGGTTGAGCTGTCATGCTCGAGCGATGGCTCAACCGTGCTTTCAAGTTCAGGGACAATGCGCTGCGCCAGTACCTTGCCCAATTCCACGCCCCACTGGTCAAACGAATCGATCTGCCAAATTGCGCCCTGGGTGAAGACGCTGTGCTCATAAAGCGCCACAAGTTTGCCCAGCGCCGCCGGGGTGAGCTTTTCCAAGAGAATGGTGTTGGACGGGCGGTTGCCTTCAAACGTGCGATGCGGCACCAGCCATGCGGGCGTGCCCTCCGCCTCAACCAGCTGCGCGGTTTTGCCGAACGCGAGCGCCTCCGCCTGGGCAAAAACATTGGCCATCAGAATGTCGTGATGGCGGCCGAGGACGTTCAAGGGCTGGGCAAAGGCGATGAAGTCGCAGGGGATCAGCTTGGTTCCCTGGTGGATCAGCTGGTAAAACGAGTGCTGGCCGTTGGTGCCCGGCTCGCCCCAATAAATGGGCCCGGTCTGATAATCAACCACTTTTCCTTCCAGCGTCACGTGCTTGCCGTTGCTCTCCATGGTCAGCTGCTGTAGGTAGGCGGGGAAACGTTTCAAGTACTGCTCATAAGGCAGAACGGCAACGGTCTGCGCGTCGAAGAAGTTGTTGTAGTAGATGCCCAGCAGACCCAGGAGCACGGGCAGGTTACGCTCAAACGGGGCGGTGCGAAAATGCTCGTCCATCTGATGGAAGCCGTCGAGCAGGTCGTGGAAATTATCGGGACCGATGGCAATCATGGTGGAGAGGCCGATGGCCGAGTCCATGGAGTAGCGGCCGCCAACCCAATCCCAGAAGCCGAACATGTTGCTGGTGTCGATGCCGAACTTCGCCACCTCTTTGGCGTTGGTGGAGACCGCAACGAAGTGTTTGGCAATCGCTGAATCGTCTTTCAGAGTTGCGAGCGCCCACGCCCGCGCCGTGTGCGCGTTGGTCATGGTCTCAAGCGTGGTAAAGGTTTTGGAGGAGATGATGAACAGCGTCTCTTCCGCATCGAGGTCGCGTGTGGCCTCGGCAAAGTCGGTGCCATCGATGTTGGAAACGAAGCGGAAAGTCAAGTTGCGCTGAGAGTAGTCGCGCAAGGCTTCATACGCCATGACCGGACCGAGATCCGACCCGCCAATGCCCACATTCACGATGTTGCGAATCGGCTTGCCCGTGTGGCCCTTCCACTCACCGGCCCGCACGCGGCTCGCGAATTCAGCCATCTTATCGAGCACGGCGTGAACCGGCGGGACGACGTCCTCATCGTCAAGAAAGATGGTTTCACCCTTGGGAGCGCGCAGGGCAACGTGCAGAACGGCGCGCTTCTCCGTGACGTTGATCTTGTCGCCGCGGAACATGGCATCAATGCGGGCGCGCAGGCCGGACTCTTCCGCCAGTTGCAGCAGCAGCGAGAGCGTCTCATCCGTGATGCGGTTCTTGGAGTAGTCAAGATAGATCCCCAGGGCTTCGGCGGTAAGGCGCTGGCCACGGTGGGGGTCATCGGCAAAGAGTTTCCGCAGGTGCAGTTCACGCACCTTGGGGTAATGGGCCGCAAGAGCTTTCCATGCCGTTCGCTCAGTGAGTGGCGCAAGGGTTGCCGTCATGTTTGGTTCTCCTCCAAAGTCTGTTCGTAAGCTAGGATGCCACCTGCAAGCTGGGGGGTTCAAAATGTTTCGGTCAGTGCGTTCCCATTATGACGCGTTCTATGTTTTTTTTCTATTGCCCAAATCCCTACCCGCACCGGCCCCAAGCATCAATGCGCTCACCGCGGAAAGATCGCTCCGGGCGGGGCTCTTGATGATGGTGATTCGATTTATTTTATCGAGCCGAATTGAAGTGGAGGCGGCAACGGGCGGGGTTGTGAAATAAAGGCGCTCGTTTCATGCTGGGAGAAAGCGGGTGTCTCACTAGTGTGAGCGGCCTTCTTTGCCGCGGGCTTTGGCCGCGTACATTTCCTGGTCAGCTTCGTTCATGATTTCGTCGACCGTCTTGCCCTGGCCCCAACCTGACGCGCCCACGCTGAGGACCAGCTCAAAATCCTTCAAATGCCCGCTCTGGTTCCAATCCTGTACGAAGCGGTGAATGCGCGACTTGACGATATCGACATCAGTCATTGGGGCGTCGGCAAGAATGACCAGGAACTCGTCGCCGCCATATCGAATCACGGCGTCCGAACCGCGCACAGCGGACTTCAGGATGGTCGCCACTTCCAGTAGAACAAAATCCCCGGTGGTATGGCCAAAGCGGGAATTGATTTCGCGAAACCGATCGACGTCAATCATCAAAAAGGTGAGGGGCTTCTTTAAACGCTCGGCGCGGCTGGAATATTTGGTCAGCATGTCATCAAGCGAACGCCGGTTGTAAACCTCGGTAAGCGGATCGCTGAAGGATTGCAAGCGCAGCAGTTCACTTTGAATCGCCGTGGAGATCACTTCCCCGCGGGCGCGCCGCAACTTCACACGCATGGAGATCATATAGGTATTGAAGAGAACAAGGAGGGCAATGAGCCCAAGGAAAAGCTCACGCGAAACGGAGAGCTCAAAATGTACAGTGCCGCTGTGCAGGATGGCGCCGGGAAACAGGATCGCCACCAGACCCGTCGCCACCAGAATGCCCGTGCCAACAACGATGACCCATTGCTCAAAATCCCGCTGCTCAAGCAGGATCAATTGCTTGCTTAGCTTGGAGAGAATGCTCTCGGATTTGGTTTCAGGTTGCACTTGTAGCTATGGCCTCATGGGCGGTGATAGTCACATTTTCTTTTGAAATCAGAGTTGGTCCTGAGACGCGCGTTGGACCAATCCGGGCAACGGCAGTGTACCCGAATCGAAGCCATTTACGCAATAGCGTTTCCCGTGTAGATATTACTTCTATTTGCACCCCCATCATCTTCCGGCCTCGACAGAAGCCCGAGACCCGAGGCGGGCTAATGGCTTCTCATCATGAAGGGGTGGCAAAGGAAACAGTGCCGACGCACCTTCCTCTGCTACAATCGGAAACCGAGATGAGTGAACAGAAACCCATTCTGGTGGTCGCCGGCATCATAGAAAAAGACGGGAATATTTTGATTTGCCAGCGCCACCGCTCCGATGCCTATGGGCTGCAATGGGAGTTTCCCGGCGGCAAAGTGGAACCAGCGGAGCCTTTGCCCGAGGCCCTGCGGCGCGAACTGGAAGAAGAACTGGCAATACAGGTGGAGGTTGGCCCGGAGATTTTCCGGCTCCGCCATCAATACCCAGATCGCTATGTGGAAGTGGTTTTCTTCGCCATAACGAAATTCAGCGGCGAGGTTCAAAACCAGGTGTTTGAGGCCGTCCAGTGGGCTCCCCGAGGCGACCTGCCCCAATATAACTTTCTGGAAGCGGACCGCGACCTGGTAGCCCGGCTTTCCAAGGGGGAACTTGTTTAAGAACACTGAAACTCGAAATTCGAAGATCGAAAATCGAAGGTCGAAACTCCTGGCCATGGGAACGGTTTGCGCGCCCGGGATTTCCATCTGTGGCATGAGGCCGCAAGTTGAAGCTCGGAAATCAACCAGCGCATGCGACACATCGGGTTTCCAGTTCCCTTTTTCGATCTTCGATTTTCGATTTTCGATTTTCGCCAATCTCCTACTCGCCGCTCTATTCCTGCCCGCAGCCCTTCTCTTCGCCCAGGCGGACACCGTGGATGGCCCTCCCTCGGCCGTCATTTGGTCGAGTCACGGACACGTGGAAGGGCATCTGGCGATAAAGTACTCCTCCGACGGCGCGTTCTCTCCTGATAGTTCCCAGCTCGCGGTGGCGTCGGAAGATAAAGTCCTGGTCATGAATCTGCGGACCGATGCCTCGCCCAAAGTCGTGAAACCGCGCTTTCCTGATATTCATGATTTGGAAATTCACTCCGCCAGTTTTACCTCGGCCCACGACATCTTCATGCTGGCCAATGGGATCATCCATACCAAAGGGAAAGGAGGGGCGGGCTCCACACCGCTGCTGGCCTTCCGTTGGGATATCAATGAAGACCACGTGGACGGCAAGCTGAATGCCGTCGGCACCAAAGGCGGATACAGCCCCGGGCGCTATCTGCCCACCATCGGTTTCCTGGCTCTATATAAGGACAGTACCTTCGATATGTGGAATCCCCAGACGGGCCAGTCGGGATTGGTCACGATTCCAGACCTCACACAGATTCCCAACCTCTATGAGTTTTCCCCTGACGGAAATTGGTTGCTACTCGCACAGATCCAGACCACTGGCGGCGCTGACCCTTCCGTGGTGAACTGGAAAACCCACAAATTTGTGGATGAACTGCGCGGCCATGAGGGCACGGTACTCAGCATGGCCTTTTCCCGCGATGCCACCAAGGTGGTGACCGCCTGCGAAGATGGCAAGTTGCGAATTTTCTCCGTGGGCGATTGGAAACTGCTGCAAACCCTGACCGGCCACCTGGGCCCCGTACACCGTGCCGAATTCTCACCCAATGGTAAGTGGATCGCCTCCGCCGGCGAGGACCACACCGTCCGCGTCTGGTCAGCGGAAGATGGCACGCCCCTGCAAACCCTTCAGGAAAGCAAGGAACCGCTGCTGGACGTCGCCTTCTCCCCTGATAGCAGTTTCATCGCCGCATCATCGGAAAAGGAAGTGTTTACGTGGGAACGGAAGTAAAAATACGGGATACGGGACACGGGACAAGGAATAACACCGTGGATGATTTTAGGGTTCAATTTTTGACGGGTGAAATGACGGGTTTAAGGCGGAAGAGCCGATAAATAAAACTCGGCACGGCATTGCACAGTCCCTTCTTCAATCGTCATATCAATATTCAATCCACTGCCCTTGTCCCCTGTCCCGTATCCCTTTTCCCGTTTCCCGTGTCCCGTATCCCGTGTCGCGTCTCTTGTGTTAAGATTTCAAGTGACAAGGCAATTCAGGAAAAGGCGCGAAGTTTAATTCTTATGCCCAAAAAAGTTGGAATGGTAAGTCTGGGCTGTCCCAAGAATCTCGTGGACAGCGAGGTGATGCTGGGAATCCTGGCTCACCAGGGGTACGAGCTTACCCCGCGCCCTGACGACGCGGACGTCATTATCGTCAACACCTGTGCTTTCATTGAGCCGGCCAAGCAGGAATCCATCAACACCATTTTGGAAATGGCCGATTACAAGAAGTTTGGCGCCGCCAAGAAATTGGTGGTGGCCGGATGCCTGGTTGAGCGGTACCGCAAAGAGATTCAGGAGCAAATCCCCGAAGTCGATTACGTGATCGGCACCAACGAGCTGGAAAAGGTGCTGGAAGCTTGCACCGAGACTACGCAACCACCGGCCTCCGGCCAGCCCGCCGAGCCGTACCTTTACCATGAGTTCACCCCGCGCGTACTTTCCACGCCCGGCTATTCCGCCTATTTGAAGATTGCCGAAGGCTGCGACCATCCCTGCGCGTTCTGCGTGATTCCCCAGATGCGGGGAGCGTTTCGCTCCCGGCGTTTCGCCTCCGTCATTCGCGAGGCCGAAAATTTGGCACAGCAGGGCGTGCGTGAGCTCACCATTGTTGGGCAGGACACCACCAGCTATGGCGAGGACCTGGGCTTGCGAGACGGGTTGCCGTCGCTGCTGCGCGAACTGGGCAAGATTGAAGATCTCGTCTGGGTGCGGTTTCTCTACTGCTACCCCAACCGCGTGACCGACTCCCTGATTGCCGCCGTGGCGGAAACGCCCAAGGTGGCGAAGTATTTCGATATCCCTCTGCAACACGCCAGCGGAAACGTTCTGAAGCTGATGAAGCGCGGCTCAAACGGCACGCACTTCCTGCGCATGCTGGAAAAGATACGGGCGGCCATTCCCGGCGTGGCACTGCGAACGTCATTCATCGTCGGCTATCCTGGCGAAACCGATGACGATTTCAAGGAACTGCTGGATTTCGTTACCGCGGCGGAGTTTGACCACCTGGGCGTATTTCTCTATTCCAACGAGGAGTCGAGCAAGAGTTTTGAGCTGCCCAATCAGGTGAAGGGTTCAATCGCCCAACGGCGGCAGAAGCAGTTGATGTCGCTTCAGCGCAAGATCTCCCGGCGCAACTTGAAGCGCATGGTGGGAAAATCACTGCCCATCCTGGTGGAAGGCCCCTCGGAAGAGACCGACCTGCTCTACCAGGGCCGCAGCGAACGGCAGGCGCCCGGCATCGACGGCTGCATCCTCATCAACGATTTCGAAGGGCCCGAGCCCCAGCGCGGAGAGTTCCGCTGGGCCACGATTACGGAAGTTGGAGATTATGACCTGGTGGCGCGCCTGGAGTCCGAGGTGTTCGCCGCAAGGCCCGCAAGAATAAATCCTTTGCCGGCGGCCGGCGCCCTGGTGCAAATTCAAGCCGCCGCGGTTCCATCAATCTAAGTCACGAACATGCGCTGCCCCATCTGTAAACAGACCGCCACGTGGGAAGGCAATGCGTTCCGTCCCTTTTGCAGTGAGCGATGCAAGATGATCGACCTCGACAATTGGCTGGAAGGGCGCTACCGCGTCCCCGCCCCGCTGGATCCCGATGAAGAGAATGCCGGGGAGGAAGGCGCCGCGGAAACCAAGGGGGAGCTTGACTGATCGGCACGCGGGACCAGCCATCTGGATTGCCACTGCGGGGGGCGCAGGTTATTTCCCCATCGCCCCAGGAACCGCTGGGTCACTGGTGGGCGTGGCCGTGGTGGTGGCGTTGGGACGAATGCCGCTGCATGGTAACGCTTCGATAGCCCTGCTGGCAGCGGCCTCAGTGGTGCTCTTCTTCGCGGGCGTTTGGGCGGCGGGTGAAGCGGAAACGTTCTTTGGCCGTACTGACCCCGGCCAGGTGGTGATGGATGAAGTCGTCGGCCAGATGCTGACGTTTTTGCTGATTCCCCACGCCACATGGAAATGGTTGTTGGGTGGGTTTCTTTTGTTTCGGGCGTTCGATATCGTCAAACCATTTCCTGCTCGACAAGCAGAGCGAATTCCGCGCGGCTGGGGTATCATGGTAGATGATGTCATCGCGGGTTTATACGGCCTGGCAGTGCTGGCCGTGATAGGATTGGTCAACCGATGAGCTTGTGGAAGAAAACTGAAAAGCCAGAGCCCCCGGCGGAGAAAACCGCTGGCAAAGAAACCCCAAAGCATGGACTCCACGCGGGCCAGGCAGTGGCTGCGGGAAAGCAGCGGCCGCAAATTGCCAGCATCACTCCCCGTGCCGCAATTCCGGGAGGAGAACTCACGATCCGGGGTGCAGCGCTGGCGGATAATGGCCATCGCCCGCTCGTCCGATTGGGTGACCAGCCCGGCAACCTGCTTTTGAGTTCAGCAAGCCGTTTAATCGTGCGTGTGCCTGAAGGAGTCACCAGCCAGAACCTGACGGTGGAAACAGCCAGCGGCTTGAGCGCTCCTGCCGCAATTATTGTGGGCACAACAATTGCTGAAAACCTCCATCCGGTTTCGAACCCCGCCCTCGATGCGCAGGGAAACATCTTCGCCACGTTTAGCGGCACACGCGGTCAAAAAGTAACGACCTCAATTTTCAAGATTGATCTGAACCGCGTCATGCACCCGTTCCTGAATGAGGTCATGAACGCGACAGCATTGGCTTTTGACCGGCTGGGCAACCTTTACGTATCGAGCCGCACGGAGGGCACTATCTATCGGGTAACGCCCGGCGGCCAGCGCTCCACCTACGCCCAGGGAATGGGCGTGGCCACGGGAATTGCCTTTGACCGAGACGATAATCTCTACGTAGGCGACCGCACTGGCACCATCTTTAAGATCGGCGCAGACCGCCAGATTTTTGTTTTTGCCACCGTGGAGCCCAGCGTCGCCGCTTATCATTTGGCCTTTGGACCGGCGGGGGACCTCTTCCTGACCGGCCCCACCACTTCCAGTTATGATCATGTCGTGCGCATCTCTCCGGCGGGTGAGGTCACCTCATTCTTCCAGGGCCTGGGACGTCCGCAGGGACTGGCATTTGATGTGGAGGGAAACCTTTACGTAACCGCTTCGCTGGCCGGAACGCGAGGCGTGATCCGCTTGACTCCTGATGCCAGGGCGGAATTGGTGGTTTCCGGTTACGACCTGGTTGGATTGGCCTTCGGTCGCCGCGGATCACTGATTCTCGCAACGAATAGTTCCCTGGTTGAGCTCCCCCTTGGCGTTGAGGGGATGCCGTTGATAAAATAGCTTTCAGCTCACAGCTTTCAGCCATCAGCTTGCAGGACCGCTCCTTCAGTGTGACCAAACGGGAGCGAACCTTGGACTGCAAACCGAGAATCGATGGTTAAGACCTTGAGAGCTGAAGGCTGAAACCAGATTGCTGATAGCTGAAATCTGAAAGCTTATTATGGATGCCGAAATCATCGCCGTCGGTTCAGAACTCCTGACCCCGCAACACATCGATACCAACTCCCTCTACCTCACCGAAAAACTGAACAATTTGGGAATATTGGTTCGGTTCAAAACCATTGTGGGGGACTCGAAGGAAGACCTTGCGGCGGTGTTTCGCGCCGCGCTGGAGCGCTCACCGCTGATCGTGCTCACGGGCGGCCTGGGGCCCACCGATGACGACTTGACGCGCGATGTTGTGGCCAAAGTCCTGGAACGCCCCCTGAACGAAGTGGAAGAGCTTCGCCAGCGCATTCAGGCACGCTATGCGCGCCTGGGCCGGGCCATGCCGGAAAATAATCTTCGCCAGGCACTGGTGCCGGAGGGCGCTGAATGGCTGCAAAACAATAATGGCACCGCGCCGGGCATTTGGATTGAACACAAAGACAACGTCGTAATTCTCTTGCCGGGCCCGCCGCGCGAATTGGAGCCGCTGTTTGACACCGCCTGCGTTCCCCGACTGGAACGTGTGGCTCCCGGTGGGCGAATCAAAACGCGTGTGTACAAAGTGGTGGGGCTGCCGGAATCAGAAGTGGACCAACTGATTGCACCGCTCTACCGTCCTTATACCAATCCCACCACAACCATCCTCGCTTCGCTGGGCTCCATTGAAATCCATCTGCGGGCGCGCGCCTCAACAGACAAGGAAGTGGAAACCAGGCTGGCCGAACTTGGCGACAAGATTGAACTGGCATTGGGCGACCACGTCTATTCCACCAAAGGCGAAAGCCTGGAAGAAGTTGTTGGAATGTACCTGGTGATGCGGCAGAAAACCCTGGCCGTGGCGGAAAGCTGCACAGGCGGGTTGCTGGCCGAACGACTGACCCGCATCGGGGGAAGCTCCGCTTATTTCCTCGGCGGCGCGGTCTGCTACACCAATGAGATGAAGACGCGATGGGCGGGAGTTCCCGCGGACCTGATTCAGGAGCACGGCGCGGTGTCCCAGCCTGTCGCCCAGGCGTTGGCTCAAGGCGTCCGGGCGCGCACCGGTTCGTCCATTGGAATCGGAATCACCGGCATTGCCGGTCCGACGGGCGGCACCGCTGAAAAACCCGTAGGCCTCGTCTTTATCGGCCTCGCCGATGAGCGCGGAGTCCAGGTGCGGGAGTTCCACTTTCCCGGGGACCGCGACCGCGTGCGCCACTGGGCTACGCAGATGGCGCTGGAAATGATTCGGCGGAGGATCAGGGACTAGAACGGGACAAGGGAACACGGGGTAAGGGACACGGGACACAGGACACAAAATTCGGATCGGCGTTTACGCGAAATGTGAATTCTTGAAATTGAGCTTCCGGATTCCGCATTCGGGATTCCGGAATCCGGAATTCAGAATACTGATTGCGGAATTCGAAATCTGTGCCTCGGGATTCAAGTACGAAGGGAAACTGACGAGACTGAACCCGTGCCCCGTTTCCCGAGTCCCGTACTCCCGTATCCCGTATCCCGTGTCCCGTAGCAACCCATGCGCGCCTTCATTGCCATCGATCTTCCTGAAACTTTGCATGACGCGCTGGCAGATGCGCAGCAGCGTTTCCGCAGCGCAGCAAACGACGCACGCTGGACGAGGCCGGAGGGAATCCACCTGACGCTCAAGTTTCTCGGTGAAATTTCCGACGCGCAGGCCCGGCAGGTGGTGGAAGCGCTTGCGCAGATCGGCCCGTTCGATCCGTTCTCCGTGGAAGTAAAGGGCTTCGGTTTCTTTCCCCAACCTCAGCGGCCGCGTGTGTTCTGGGCAGGCGTGATTGCACCGCCCGCACTTAAAGAACTGGCAGCAAATGTTGAAGGCCGGATGGAGAAGATTGGTTTTGCGCGCGAGGACCGTGCCTATTCGCCCCACCTGACTCTGGCACGGTTTCAGGTGCCGCGTCCGCAACCGATCTTGGCGGAAGCCGTCGCGGCTCAGGCCACGACCTCACTGGGGAAATTTGAAGCCTCGGATTTTTTCCTATTTGAAAGTAAACTGTTGCCACAAGGCGCTCAATACCGTAAGGTGATGCGTTTTCCCCGAATCTGAACGGGCAAAATTCGAAAATCGCAACGAACATCGAGCTTCGATTTTCCAGTTTCGATTTTCGAACATCGAGTTTCGTGGCACATTAAGTTCAATACAACAAAACCATGAACGGATTTCTAACTCCTGTCGTCGCTTATTTGCTCGGTTCCATTCCCTTCGGATACCTCATTGTCCGCTGGCAAAAGGGGGTTGATGTCCGCAGCACGGGCAGCGGCTCCACCGGCGCGACGAATGTAATGCGGAACCTGGGCATTATTGGATTCGTGGCCACCTTCCTTCTGGATGTCGGCAAAGGGATTCTCGCCGTTCTGCTGGCTTCTCGCCTCACGTCCACTGATCCACACTGGATTCCCCTTTCCGGAAACCCGCAATGGATCGCCTGCGCCTCCATCGCCGCCATCCTTGGCCACTGCTTTCCGATCTGGCTGAAGTTCCGTGGAGGCAAGGGCGTGGCCACCGGAGTGGGAGTCTTTATTGCCCTTGCGCCCGTGCAGGTGGTGCTGGTGTTGATTCTCTTTGCCATCGTGGTGGCAATTACGCGGTATATTTCCCTGGGCTCAATCATCGGCACGGCAGCATTCCCCTTGCTGGTCTATTTCATGAAGCATCCGCCAATGCCCATCGTCTTGGGAGCAGCGGGCAGCGCACTGATTATTATCGCCATGCATCACGGCAATATTGGCAGGCTGATCGCGGGAAAAGAAAATAAGGTTGGAAAGAAGAAGGTAGCAGGCAGTGGGCAGTAGGCAGTGGGCAGTTATCTGAAATGGTGATTGGCGATTGGTGATTGGTGATTGCTCATCGCGATGTTGCTTTTTCCCATGACAATTGAAATACTTTCCGATCACAATTCACCAATCATCATTCACCAATACTCTGACGACTGACGACTTTTTTATGAAAACCATCGCCACAATCGGCGCAGGCAACTGGGGCACGGCATTGGCGTCCACCTTTGCGCAATTGGGCCACGCGGTAACGCTGTGGGCTTATGAGCAAGAGGTGGTGGAGAGCATTCGCGCCCGCCGCGAAAATGAACTCTTCATGCCCGGCGTCAAGCTGCCGCAGTCACTCGCCGCCACCAGCGATCTGCAGGAAGCTCTGGCGGGCGCGGAAATTGTGGTCACGGTGATGCCCTCGCATGTCTGCGGATCAATATACCAACAGATGCTTCCCCACCTGCGTCCAGAAATGATCTTTGTGAGCGCCACGAAAGGGATCGACACCGTCCGCCTGATGCGCATGAGTGAGGTCATCCACAGCGTCGTGGGTGCAGCCTTTACGCCCCGCTTGTGCGCGCTCTCGGGACCCAGCTTTGCCAAAGAGGTTGCCAATGGTGATCCCACCGCCGTGGTGGTGGCTTCGGACGATCGCGAGGCAGCAAAGCTTGTGCAGCGTGAGTTCGCTTCCCCGGCGTTGCGGCTTTACACGTCAACCGATGTGGTGGGAGTGGAATTGGGCGGATCGGTGAAGAACGTCATTGCCGTTGCCGCCGGCGTGGTGGAAGGACTCGGCCTGGGGCACAACCCCACCGCAGCATTGATTACCCGAGGCCTCGCTGAAATGACGCGGCTCGCGTGCGCTTGTGGAGCGAGGCGCGAAACATTGGCCGGCCTGGCGGGTATGGGTGACCTTGTGCTGACCTGCACGGGAGACCTCAGTCGCAATCGCACCGTTGGAGTGGAACTGGGCAGGGGCCGCAAACTCGCGGAGATTATCGGTTCCATGCGCATGGTGGCGGAAGGCGTCAAAACCACTAAGGCCACCGTGGCACTGGCAGCCAAGCATCACGTGGAGATGCCCATCACGCAACAGGTCAATAGGATTTTAGAGGGAGAAGTCTCCCCGCGAGAGGCCATCCGCGAACTGATGGAGCGGTCACTGAAAGATGAATAAGTACAGGTGCCAGGTGCCAGACAGAAAGTGTAAAGGGTGAAGGATAAGGTATAAAGGCTGGGGAATAACGTGGCGCCTCTAGCCCTAAACGCTCGAGGCTCAGCATTTACCCTTTAACCTTTACACTTCACCCTTTAGCTGACACCTAACACCTGGTACCTGAAACCTGCCCGTTTAGTTCGCCTGCGCGGCCGTGCTCTTCGCGCAAAACTTGTCAAACGCGTTGGTCAGATCCTCGGCGATCGCGTAAGGATCACGCCCTTCGATCTCTTTCCGCTCCAGCATATAGACCAGCTTGCCGTCGCGTAGCAAAGCCACGGCGGGAGAGGACGGCGGGTAGCCGGTAAAGTAGGTGCGTGCCTGGGCGGTGGCGTCAGCATCCTGTCCGGCAAAAACCGTGGTCAAGACTTCGGGGCGCACTTTGTTTTCAATGGCCATGGCCACCGCGGGTCTGGCACGGCCTGCCGCGCAACCGCAGATGGAATTCACCACCACCAGCACCGTGCCGCTGGTCTTCGAGAGGACGGAATCCACGTCCGCGGACGTGCGCAGTTCCTGAAAACCAATCCGAGTCAGTTCTTCCCTGATCGGCTGAACGTATTCTTCTGGGTACATGTGTAACCTCCTGGTTGCCGCGGCGCGCATGCCTCAGACCGGCTCTTTCGAAACCGGTTCTGAACCACGGCGGCGTGCCGGGCGGTTCCTGCCTGTAATTTGTCTTGGTTGCCCTGTAAACAACCGAACAATGATTATAGCATCTTCCCGCAAGCCCTGGGGGCAGTTGTGTGACTACCGTTGCAACCGAGGTCAAGATTGTTGCAACAAGTTACCAGCCCGGGTTTCTCACCAGAAACGAATTTCCTTCAGGGAGGCGAACCCGCGTGCTATGGACATTTTTTCACCTTGACAACTGTGGGAAGGTAGGCTCGTGATTGAAGTCACGAGGAGATTTGTCTTTGCCCGCCGGAGGGAACTCCCCGGCGAATTGCTCAAATTGATGCAGGATATTATGAGCCAGGTCTTTCCGCCTCGACTGCCCGCGATTGCCGCTGACAATATGTCCCCAAAACGTCTCGGTTTCGGCAATATGCCAAAGCTGAGAACTTACTGAAAACAAAGGGTCGAAAACAGGGTTTTGCCTCTACAAAAACCGACAACATACTGAAAATAAGCCAGTTACAAAAGCTCATCGGAACTTCGATTTGGCCATGACACAATGTCGTATTTTGCGGCGGCCATAGCTCCCCTCCCCTCGGGTCGAAGTCACGCAATCAAGTGAGAATCTCAGGCTAGTGGGCATGCCCAATTTAGGTTTCGAATTCATCAATGAGCGCCGCTAAGCGGCGCTGGTCATCCCGCCCTTAAGCCTTGAACGGCAGAAGGATCCAGTCCGAAAGGGATCCCCCCCGGCGGTGCCGGGAGGCAATAGCCGTTTGACAGTTTCGGAATGGAGGCGCTTGATTGTCCCCCACCAAGATTGGGGATGGATCCAGCCTCAGGCGTGAGCAGGTGCGAAAAACAATCTCCCGCAAAGACGCAAAGGTGCAAAGCATCGCAATAAAAGCAGCCCTTACCTCCTTCGCACCCTCAGCGGCTTTGCGTCTTTGCGTGAAATGCTATTGCTCGTGCAGGCCTCTTTGCGTCGCCAGCCACATTAAAGCCAACGGCTCTGCCGGGGGAAATTACTTCCGTGTGACCTGAATTTAGCCTCATGCTTTGCCCGCAATCTGCCGATAATCAGAGCGTAGCGATATGCCTCGCAGAAAAATCAAAAGGCCCCCCCTTTGTACTGGGGTATCGGCTGAATCAGCTTTGAACATGAAGGACTAATTTTCAGCGGCAAATTACGCCCCAATACCTGATTTGAACCCGAGTTTAGCCTCATGCTTTGCCCGCAATCTGCCGATAACCAGGGCGTAGCGATATGCCCCGCAGAAAAATCAAAAGGCCCCCCCTTTGTACTGGGGTATCGGCTGAATCGAGCTGGAAAGTGAATAATTAATTTGCTGGAATTCTTCGAGGCCCGATACCCTCACCGACTGAATCTCGCGCAAGCCACTTCGGATCCGGCTTGCCCAAGTTTTGCCTTCCCGCAGCGCAGCCTAACCCAATATTGGCTGCGTTCCGCGGCGGATAACCCAGGAATATCGATCTTCACCATCCCGCCGATCCTCTTCGAGGTGCGGGGTGAGACCCATCCCAACTGCTCGAGTCCAAGCCACCACAACATGGCGCAAACTACGTAAACGGCAAATTGGACCATCTCCGAGCCATCGCCAAATGTGACGCAAATCAATCCTCAAGATGCCCGCTGTTCACAAGCTATTGATTTCAAGTTCGCAATTGCCTAAAATATGGATATCGAGCGGCCAATGAAACATGGCAAGAGAACGCGCGTACGGATCCTTTACGTCATCCTGCTGATCCTGATCGGCATCACCGTAGTGCCACTCTGGTTCTACGGATCCAAAATGATGTCGATGAATCGGGAAAGGCTGGAGACGCAGGAAAGCGTTCTGCAGACAATCACCTCCCAATCGCTCTCCCAGGTTATTTCACTTTACATGGATAACCTGAACCAGCAATTAAAAGAGTTCTTTGACACGGTGGGGCCGCTGGCCATGCACATCCCCTCCGCCAAATACGCGACCGATCCTGATTTGCGTGTGGCGTTGGAAGGTTTTGTTGCTGACCGCCCCGCTGTTCTTTATGCCACCGTGCTCAATGATCAGGCGCGGGGGGTTGATGCCGGGGGCTTCAATGCTGCCGGCGACCCTTTCCTGCACAAAGCCCTGGAATCAGCTTTTACCGCCGCCCAACAGGGGCAGGAGTATCGAAGCAACCCCATCACCGTATTAACTTCCCATGAGAATGGGAACGAAGTGGTCATGGTCATGGGTGAGCCGATTAAGCTGAAGGACCAGTTCATGGGAATGGTGGCCGCCGTTGTAACTCTCAAACCCATCACCCAGCACTTGGCGGAAACCAGTGAGCGATCGGGCCTTGAAGCCTACGTAGTTGACAATGCTGGCCGGTTGGTGACGGCCAGCGATCCTGACAAGGTCGCGGGACTGGATATGGCGGGAATCGCCATCGTGCAGAAGTTTCTGGATTGGGAAGGCCGCGCGCGCGTGGCGGAAACATCGCTTTTCCCCCTGCAAAAGGGCAACAGCACGGTGATGATGCTTGGCACCTACGCGCCCACGCAAAAGCTGGGTTGGGGTGTGATCGTTCAACGCAAAACCAGTGAAGCTTACTTCACTGTTTATGAAATGCGCAGCCAAACCTTTGAGTGGGGCCTGCTGCTCGTGGTCCTCAGCCTGGTGATCGGATTCGTGGCCGCCAAAGCCATCACTCATCCTATTGATATGCTGACACAGACGGCGCGTTCCATTGCCCAGCGTGACTTCTCGCAGCGGGCGGAGATCAACAGTCGCACGGAAATTGGCGAACTCGCCTCCACCTTTAACCAGATGGCCGAAGACATTCAGCGCTACATCGGCAACCTGAAGATGGCCTCGGAGCAGAACCGCCAGTTGTTTATCGACTCGATTGAAATGATTGCGGCCGCCGTTGACGCCAAGGACCCGTATACCAAGGGCCATTCCGGGCGCGTGGCACAATTTTCCGTCATCCTGGCGCAGGAGATCGGACTGCCGGATGAGGAAGTCGATAAGATTCGCATTTCCGCCACACTGCACGACGTGGGCAAGATCGGCGTTGAAGACCGCGTGCTGAAGAAGCCTGGAGTGCTCACCAACGAAGAGTTTGAAATCATGAAGCGCCACACCGTGATGGGTTACGAAATTGTGCGCCAGGTGAAGCAACTCAATGAAATGCTGCCGGGGATTCGCTGGCACCATGAAGCGCTCAATGGCCGCGGTTATCCCGATGGCATCAAGGGCGATGAGATGCCGCTGATGGTGCGTATCATCGCCGTGGCCGACACGTTTGACGCTATCACCACCGACCGCCCCTACCAGGTGGGTTCGGAATTCCCCACAGCGTTGGGAATCCTGCGCAAGCATGCGGGAACCAAGTATGACCCCATTGTGGTGGACGCGCTCGATTCTGCGCTGGCCAAGGGGAGTTTCGCCAAGTTTGAGGCGCGCCGCCGAACCATCGCTGCCGCGCCTCAGGATCCGGTGGGAACCCCACATTTCTAAAGTGGCTAGTCCACAATTCCCCGAGCTTTGCCGATTTTGCCCACCCGGATGGCAACTTCAAGCTAGAATGATTACTTATGGTTTCCCTGTTCGGTATCGGCAATAAAGAGAAGGATAAAGACAAAAAGCCCGGCTTTTTGGACCGCCTCAAGCAGGCCGTGGCCTCCACCAAGGCTCAGCTGGTGGAGCGCATTGAAGAAATCGTCGACAAAAAGTCGACTCTCGACGCCTCCGTTCTTGACGAGCTTGAAGCCACCCTGATCACCGCCGACCTCGGCACGCGCACCACGCAGGAGATTATTGGCCGCCTGAAGCAGCAGATCAGCCAGGGAAAGCTGCGGGAGACGGCGCAACTTCGCCCTGCCGTGGAGCAAGGCATCCTGGAAATCCTGCAAAATCCCGCGCAGGGGTCTGCCGCTCCCAAGGCAAAGCAGCCGCCGCCGGGAATGCCCACCGTTATTTTTGTCGTGGGAGTCAACGGTGTGGGCAAGACCACCAGCATTGCCAAGCTGGCGCATTTCTTCAAGCAGCAGGGCCGCGTCACGCTTCTCTGCGCGGCTGACACTTTTCGCGCCGCCGCCAATGAGCAGCTTGAAATCTGGGCCGGCCGCCTGGGCATTGAGATGATCAAGCAGAAGTCCGGCGCCGACCCCGCCGCGGTCCTGTTTGACGCCCTTGCCGCCGCCAAAACGCGCCATCCCGACCTGGTGATTGTTGACACCGCGGGGCGCCTGCACACCAAGACCAATCTGATGGCGGAACTCAGCAAAATGTGCCGAATTGCGGCGCGCGAAATTCCCAATGCACCGCACGAGGTGCTGTTGGTGATTGACGCCACCACGGGACAAAATGGATTGCAGCAGGCGCGCCAGTTTGTGGACCACGGCGGCGCCACAGGCATTGTCCTGACCAAGCTTGACGGCACAGCCAAGGGCGGCGTGGTGATTGCCATCGCGCGCGAACTGGGCCTGCCCATTCAGTTTGTCGGGGTGGGGGAAAAGATTGACGACCTGCTGCCCTTCAATCCCCAGGAATTTGTGCAGTCGCTCTTCGAAGCGTAATCACCACGCTGAACATGCTGTTGTTCCTGCCGGTCCGCGGAAGAACCGCAGATCCTCCCGAAGCAAATTCAGAAGTGATTTTCTGAAATCTCAGTAAGCGGAAAGAACTGCGACCTCATCTATGCCTATCAACGCTGTCATTTTCGATTACGGATGCGTCATCAGCCTGGTGCCGACGCCACAGGATTTTGAGCCGCTGCGCAAAGCCATTGGAGTAGACCTTGCGGCTTTCAAGGAGACCTACTGGCGCTATCGCGACGCCTACGATCTGGACGACCTTGATGCCGCCGCCTACTGGCAGGAATTTGGGCGCGATGTGGGACGCAATTTCTCCCCGGCGATGATTCACAAACTTGCAGCACTGGATTGCCAAATCTGGGGACGCCCCAATCTGGTCATGGTGGAATGGCTGCGATTGCTGCGCGGCAAGGGACTGAAGACCGCCGTGATCTCCAACATTTCGCGCAACGTGGGAGACTATCTGCGCCGCAACGCCCGCTGGGTGGGATTCATCAACCACATCACCTTTTCCGGCGAATTGAAGCTGCTGAAGCCCGATCCCGCCATCTATAAGGCCTGCCTTGAGGGACTGGGTGAACCCGCTGACCAAACTCTCTTCATCGACGACCGCGAAGCGAACGTCACCGCCGCCCACGCCCTGGGCATCAACGGCATCGTCTTCCATTCCGTCGACCAGCTGCAGCCCGCCCTTGAACCCTACGGCCTCGCGGATTCCCTGGCCGAAGCCCAAACCCGGGCCAAGTGAGGGTAGTGACACAGGCACTCTTGCCTGTGTCTCCCCTGCACGGCCGGGGGCCGTGCTGCCTTGCACAGCCAGGAGTGGCTTGTGTCACCTTGCACAGCCGGAAATGGCGCGCTTGCGCCTGAAATACAAAATTAGCCATGGCGAACCCGCCACCGGCGTGTATACTCCAATCATTGACGACCCTTGAAGAACATTCCTGCCATAAATCCTGTGCAGAATGAAGGAGGGAGCACACTGCATGATTTTGAACCTGGTGGATTCCACAATCCTTGCCCTGCCCCGGGCGCCCGCAAGTAATATGCTGAACGTCCGATGGCACTTCGGAACCCTGCTCTCCACGTCTCTGCCCCCGCAAATGGGGAATGGCTCACTGCAACTGATGCGCATCATCGCCCCGCAGCGCGACATCGCAGTGCTCTGCGACAATTTAAATAAATCGCTGCCGCTGCTCCGTCGCCATTTTGCCCAGGGGGGAGGGATTGAGGTCTATGGCGCCAAAGAGCCCGTCGTCAATGCCGGAACATCTGGCCCTTACGGAGTGATCTCCCCGGGTGGGGGTGGACTGACCCTTCAGCATGGCAGCGGATCGCCCTCGGTTAATGTCGGCCCTGGATTCGCCATCAATGCCAGTGGGGATCCCATCAAGGTGGGAGGGGGTGGAAGCGGCTCCAATATTGGCGGGCGGGTGGTCACCGTGGGTGGCAGCCGCGGCATCACAGTTGGCCAAGGTTCCACCACAACAGTTGGCGGCAGCCAGACCATAACGGTTGGCAGTGGGTCCACCACCGTCGGCGGCGGCCAGACCATAACGGTTGGCAGCGGGTCCACCATCACCGTTGGCGGAAGCCGCGGCATCACGGTTGGCCAGGGTTACAACACCAACATTGGCGGCAGCCCAACCTTAATCGCTGGCAGTGTTTACAACACCAACGTTGGCGGCAGTCGCGGCAGCCCAGTTGGCCAAGGTTACAACACCAACGTTGGCGGCAGCCAAACCCTAACCGCTGGCAGTGTTTACAACACCAACGTTGGCGGCAGTCGCGGCAGCCCAGTTGGCCAGGGTTACAACACCAACGTTGGCGGCAGCCAAACCCTAACCGCTGGCAGTGTTTACAACACCAACGTTGGGGGATCGCTGCCGCCGGACTTGGCGCGCGCAGTGAGGGGCGCCCTCTGCCTCCTGTTTCGGCTTTGAAACAAAACGGCTGACACCGATTTCCAGCGCTGTAGCGCGGGTGTCCCCACCCGCGCTGAATCAATTGCGGCGTGGCCAACTCTATGCATGCCCCATCTTTCACCATTGCGCGGGTGGGGACACCCGCGCTGATCCAATTGCGGCGTGGCCAACTTTATGCATGCCCCATCTTTCACCATTGCGCGGGTGGGGACACCCACGCTACAGGGCGCTGCCCAGAATTTCGCGGATCTTCTTGCGCAGGGCGAAGGGTGTAAACGGCTTCTGGATGAAGGGCATCTCCTGGGTTAGGACTCCGTGGCGCACCACGGCGTCGTCCGTATACCCGGACATGAAGAGAACCTTGATGCCAGGGCGCAGCGCAGCAACCTTGCCTGCCACCTCGGGGCCGGACATCTGGGGCATCACCACATCCGTCAGCAGCAGGTGGATGGGCCCCTCGTGGCTCGAGCAGATCGCGAGGGCGGCTTCCCCATCGTCCGCTTTCAAAACCTTGTACCCTCCGGAGAGAAGTGCCAGGTTCACCAGTGAGCGCACGCCTTCCTCGTCTTCCACCATCAGGATCGTTTCCGTCCCGCTCATGGTTTCCATTTTCACCTTTTCCGTCTCCATCGAATCAAAACCCTCGTCAACCATCGGGAAGTAGATCTTGAAGACAGTGCCATGGTCAGGCTCACTGTAGACACCGATGCTGCCCTCCGACTGTTTGACAATGCCATAGACGGTGGACAGTCCCAGGCCCGTCCCCTTTCCCTGCCCCTTGGTGGTAAAGAAAGGTTCAAAGATGCGGGACAGCGTCTCCGCCGTCATGCCCACACCCGTGTCGCTAACCGCCAGCATCACATGCGGGCCAGGGGTTACGGTGGGGTGCGTCCGTACATATTCCTCATCCAGTTCCACGTTGGTGGTTTCAAGCGTAAGATGTCCGCCCATGGGCATGGCGTCGCGGGCGTTCACGGCCAGGTTCATAACGACCTGTTCGATCTGTCCCGGATCGGCCTTGATCCGCCCCAGTCCGGATTGAAGTTGCGTGTGCAAGTGGACGTCTTCGCCGATCAGCCGTCGCAGCATCTTCTCCAGGTTGGAAACCACGGCGTTCAGGTCAAGCACCTGGAGCGACAGCACCTGCTTGCGGCTGAAGGCCAGCAGTTGGCGGGTGAGACCCGCGGCGCGCGTCCCGGCATCGTTGATCTCTTTCAGGTAACCGCCCACTTTCGGGTCAGCGGCAAATTTATCCAGTAGAATTTCCGAATAGCCGTTGATGACCGTCAACAGATTGTTGAAGTCATGGGCCACGCCACCCGCCAGCCGGCCAACCGCCTCCATCCTCCCCGCCTGCTGAAGCTGCGCTTCCAGAGCCTTGCGCTCCGTCACGTCCTGCTTGGTGGCGATAAAGTGGGTGACTCTACCGCGATCATCCCGAACCGGGGTGATGCTCATCTCTTCCGTGTAGAGGCTTCCGTCCTTGCGTTGATTGATCAGTTCCCCATGCCAGGTCTGCCCCTTCAGGATGGTCTGCCATAGCTGCTGATAAAACTCCGGATCGTGTTTGCCCGATTTCA
>Ga0302320_10005286_pt1 | contig 29056 bp, 23 predicted proteins | sample Bog_T0_3_FD_202130 | JGI IMG/M metagenome (GOLD analysis project Ga0302320, IMG submission 202130) | Peat permafrost microbial communities from Stordalen Mire near Abisko, Sweden - Bog_T0_3 | ecosystem: Environmental > Terrestrial > Soil > Wetlands > Peat | place: Sweden: Abisko, Stordalen Mire...
ATGCCGCAACCGAAATGTCGTTCTTCTTCCTGGCCGCGCTGGCGTCCCGCAGATACGCCTCCATGCGGACGGTCGCCTCCTGCCGCCGCAGCGCCTCGTCTCTCGCCAAATCAATGGCGCTTTGGTTCACGGTCTGGGCTTGCAAGGAAAAGGCCAAAATAAACACGAGGCCGATGGTGGTTTGGGCTGCTGTTCTCATTGTGGGGATCTCATTCGGATTAATTCTCAGTCCTGCTCTTCGCGCTCGCCTGTTGCTCTTCCCTTTGCACCGCGCCGCCTTCCGTCGCGGCCGCGGCGCTGGCGCCTGGATTCCATTTCTTGTCCGTCTTTTGGCTCGTCCGGGCATCCTGCACGGTGACAATGTTGCTGCTGATGGCAATGATCTTGAACGAGTAATCTGAAAGCGGCAACATGTCGCCCACGTGCTTGTTGGAGAACATATTGGTAACGTCCGACGCGCTGTACTTCATATCCGCCTCATATCCTTCCAGCTTCCTGTATGGCGCGCCGCTGCTCACGGTCACGGTCTCTCCCGTCTCTGGTATTTGCATTTGAAGCACCATCACTGTTGGTTTGTCGGGAGCACTATTGGTGCCAACGATCGGATACGGCTTCCGCGGCTCCGCCTTCTCTCCGGGCCTCCCATACCAATGCACCGGCCCCGCGCCGTAATCATGCCTCGCCGTCAATAAGAAAACGTCGCTCGCCTGCGAATCCAGCGTGATGCTGAAATACAGCGGCCGGATCCCCGTCACCGACAGGGCGTCAACCCCCGACTTGGTCACTTTCCTCAGGGTTCCGTCCCTCAGCTTTATCCAAGTCCCCGAATTGAACAAATTGTGTTCCCCGGTCAAAACCACCTCCGGCGCATTCGTCAGCGCCTCAAGCGCGTTGCTGTACACCCCCACAACCAGGTTCGTCCACGGTTTGGCCGGCGGCGGAGCGCCGGGCCCCTTCTCCACCTGTACCTTGGCCTCCTTCACCGCCAGCGACAGCCAGACAGCAGCCCCGCCAAGCAACGCAAGGACTACGCTCAATATTATCTTCTCAAAATGTTTCTTTAGAAATTGCATTAATTGAGCCTGATCACCTCAACGGAAATCGTTATCAACAGCAACTGCTCCCGCAGCACCGTCACCGGCCCCGTCGTCGTTGTCGGCCTTCGCGACCGTTCCGGCGTCGTCGGCGCCGCGCCTCTTCCTCTCGCCGCCGGGGTGGGCGGTACCGTCGCCGCCACCAGGATCGGCCCGGCCGGCTCAAGCGGCACCATCGCCCCCCCGGCCGGTCTCGATCTGCCGCCGCGACCGGGGACCGTGGGTGTAGGCGGGGTTGGGACTGTTGGCCTATTCGTTGCGCCCCCACTGCGGGCTGGCGGGGTGTTCGTCCCGCCCGCGCGGGGCCCGCGGCCATTGGGGGACGGCGGGGCTGAATCGGGCGTCTCGATCCACCCCAGAATCTGCTCCCCCTGTCTCTGGCCTGCAGGCGCGACCTGTATGTCGTCAATCGCATAAAAATTGCTCGACGTCGCCAGCCCCGTCAACACATCTGCCAGCTCCCGGCTGAAGCCCCGAAACTCTATCCTATAGGGGGTGAACGTCCCATTCGTCGTCGTTTTTATTTTCTCGGAAAGCAAATCCGCCGGAGTCAAAAAAGCATCGTTCGTGGCCACCGGCACGCGCCTCAATCCGGCCAGGGAATTAATCTTGGCGCTGAAAAGAATATCACAGAGAGCCTTGATCTCCGTCAATTGCTGCATCCACCGCGGAATGTTATTAGTGTCAAACTTAAGCTTGCCCCGCAGATCGGTGAAACCGAACGACATGTTCGTCGGCAGCGCCACCGTATTCTCCGCCGCCTTCGCTTGCAATTCGGCTATCGTATCCTCCAGATAGGTCGAGAACCCTTTCTCATCCTCCTTCGGCGGCGTGGGGAAAGGCGTGAACTCCACCCGCAACGCCTCCCGAACCGCTTCCAACTTCATCCGGTCTTCCTTCGCCCGCGTAATGTTCTCTTCCGACGGGTATGGCGACTTCTTTGTTAGCTGGTTGTACTTTTGCTCATTTATTTCAAAGTCATGGTTCAGCCCGGCGTTCAATTTAAAATCGCCGGCAAACAGCACGGCGCAGTAAACGGTCAATATCAACCCGGTTGCCATGCCGAGCACAAAAATTAAATTGCGTTTGATCCAGGCCATACTCAGAGTTTGAACGGCTGTTTCAGACCCACCGTAATCTCAAAATCCACCAGGTTGGTATTCTCGTCGTCCGGTGCCAGCGGCTTGTCCGACATCAGGGCATTGGTGAAATACGGCGACGCGTTCAACCCCAACTGCACCGCAAACGCCAATTCCGAATTCGCCGAAATCGAGATCTTCGTCCGGTCCACCAACTGGCAGGTCATCCGGATCTGGCTGATCGAATTGGTGTCCACCACCTTTGCCGTCGTCGCCACCACCACTGGTGCCACGGCGCCCCCCGTGGGCCGAACCCGGCTATCCCCGCGGGACGGCGCCGGCGCCACCGCGCCAGCAAGAGGGCTGTCCTTCGGCAATACCGGCGTGAACTTCTCCACCCACACTCCCGTGTCCACGTCCTGCCCGTCGTTCAATTTCTTCAGGTCCGGTTCCACGCTGGCTTCCGCGGCGATCATCACCTTCCGCATTTCGGACAGCACTTTCATCCAATAAAAGTGCTCTTCCGAAAACACAGTCACGTTCGTGACAACCGCCAGCGACGCATCGCGTTCAACCATCGCCTTTCCCAAATCCTTGTCCGTTTTGCTCAACCCGTCCAACTGGCTTTTTCTATCGTCCAGTGCCTTCTGCCGGAACCGGTAGATCCGCCCCTCCGCCTGATCCAGCAAAAATATCGCCAGCGCCAGACTGAATATCGCCGCAATCAGATATGGCTTCTTCCGCGCAAATTCCTGCCGCTGTATCGAGCTTTTCGGCATCAAATTCAGCTCCACGGGGCAATGCGCCAAATCCCTCAATCCCAATCCCACCACCTCCCCAAACGAATGCGCATGCTTGGATAATTCCTCCAAATCCACCGCCGGGCCGATCTCAATGTTCTTAAACGGATTAAAGTAGTCCACCGGCAGGTTCAGCTTCTCCGCAAAAAACTGCGCCGTGTATGGCATGATGGAAGCTCCCCCCGACAGATACAGCCTCTCCGGAACCGACCCTCCCTGCTGCCCCCGGTAAAATTGAATCGTCTGGTTGACTTGGATATGCAGCCGCGTCATCACCTGCCGGGCGATCTTGGCAATCGCCGCCGCCTGCGCGTCCTCCGGTTCCTCATACGCGCCGCCCAGGCTCACCGACCCTTTTTCCAGCTTGGCCGTCTCCGCTTCCGGGAACTGCGTCTTCGACTCATGCGCGTAGTCCTGCGTGATGGAATTGGCCCCGAGATTGATGCTCCGCGCATAGACCTTTCCCTTCTCAAAAAACAACAGGTTGCTTGTCTTCGCCCCTATGTCCAGCAGCATGCTGCATCCCTCCACCTCCCCGTAATTATACCGAAACGCATTGCACAGCGCCGCCGACGATACATCCACCAGCTTGATCCGCAATCCCGCCGCATCCCCCACCCGGAACAGCCCCTCAATGATCTCCGACTTTACCGCCACCAGCAGCACCTCCAGCTCCCCCGTCCCCGATGTCCCCAGTATTTGGTAATCCCACACCACCTCGTCCAACGGAAAGGGCACGTTCTGCTGCGCCTCGTAGCGAATAATCTGCGTCACCTTGGATGTATCCACCGGCGGCAGCTTCACAAATTTGGAAAAAACATGGAACCCGGGCGCGCACACATTGCTCTGGCGCGACCCAAAGCCCTTCTCCCCCAGCAACTCCTGCAACGCCTTCTGGATCGCCGCCTCACGCCCCGCCTCCTGCGACCCCTCGATCCCCAGCGCCTTCACCCCATATTGCTTCAAACGCAATCCTCCCGCGTCGTTTTGTTCAAACTCCGCCACCTTCAGGCTTCCCGCGCCAAAGTCAATTGCCAGAAATGATTTCGAATTTAACATCGGACTTGCTCTCGCCGCCTCCGGCTCTTCACAATTGCCACGCTCCCACTTTCAATACAATAGAATAATTTCGCGCTGCTGATTACTACAAATCCCAGCGCCGGTCAATTTTTTTGCTATAGAACCCTCTTTCAAGCTTGAGACATGCCACCCTCCCCATCAGCCCCCCCTCCCCCGCCCATCCCGCCCCCTCTCCCACCTTCTCTTATTCCTAATCCTAATCCTAATCTTAATCCTAATCTTAATTTCAACCCTCTTTTCCATCCAATTCCCACGTCATTTCCACGCATTATGCGTGAAATTGCCGCGCCAGCTCCGCCTCCCTTTACAGCCCCAGCCGGCCCCGAAAATAGTCTATTGTCTTGACAAGCCCCTCCTCCAGCCCCACCCGCGGCTCCCAGCCCAGTTGCTCTCGCGCACGCCCTATGTCCGGCCGCCGCTGCCGCGGATCATCCTCCGGCAACGGCCGGTAACTGATCTTGCTCCGCGAGCCGGTCGCCGCGATGATCCGCCGCGCAAACTCCAACACCGTCAACTCCGCCGGATTCCCTATGTTCACCGGCTCGCTGCATCCGCTCTCCATCAACCGGTAAATCCCCTCAATCAAGTCCGCGCAATAGCAAAAGCTCCGCGTCTGCTCTCCACGCCCAAACACCGTCAGCGGCTCGTTCCTCAACGCCTGGCTGACGAACGCCGGCACCACTCGCCCGTCCTTCAATCGCATCCGCGGTCCATACGTGTTGAAGATCCGCACGATCCGCGTCTTCACTCCGTGCTCCCGGTGATACGCCATCGTCAGCGCTTCCGCAAACCGCTTGGATTCGTCGTAACATCCCCGCAGCCCGATCGGGTTCACGTTGCCCCAGTAGCTCTCCGTCTGCGGATGCACCAATGGATCCCCGTACACTTCCGAGGTGGATGCCAGCAGAAACCGCGCGCCTTTGTGCTTCGCCAGTCCCAGCGCCTTGTGCGTCCCAAGCGACCCCACCTTCAACGTCTGTATCGGCAACTCCAGATAATCCACCGGACTGGCCGGCGACGCAAAATGCCAGACGTAATCCACACCCATGTCAAGAAACAAATACTCCGTCACGTCCTGCTCGATGAATTTGAAATCCCGTTTCCCCGCCAGATGCGCAATGTTGTCCACGCTCCCCGTCACCAGATTGTCCACCGCCACCACTTTGTGCCCCTTCCCCAGCAGGTAATCCACCAGGTGCGACCCCAGAAACCCCGCCCCGCCCGTCACAACCGATGTCGGTTGCTTCGTGCCGCCCTTCCCCGCCTTCGTTCGCGTTCGTTTGGTGCTCATCATTCGCCGATTCCCTCGCCCCGCGAAGCGGGGAGAGGGCCAGGGAGAGGGGTTCGTGAAATTGCCAATGACAAAGTCTCAATTTTCAATCTTCAATTTCCTTCAAATAGTTCGCTTCTTCTTCCTCCCCTCCACAAATGTGCGGCGGGCAGGCAATCCGCAATCGGAAAACGTGGCGATCGGTCCGATCCGTCCGATCCGACTGATCGGTCTGATCCGGAAAATCCGCAATCCGCAATCAGCAATTGTCATCATCGCGCCCCCCTCCCCAGCAATACCACCGGTATCGTCCGCCAGAGTATCTTGACGTCCAGCCACAACGACCAATGGTCTATATACTCCAAATCCAGCCGCACCCATTCCTTGAAATCGCTCACTTCATTCCGTCCCCCCACCTGCCAGAGACACGTCAGGCCCGGTTTCACACTCAGCCGCCGTCGATGCGCCAAATCGTCAAATCGGCTCACTTCCTCCACCGGCAGCGGCCGCGGCCCAACCAGGCTCATCTGCCCCAGAAACACGTTGAATAGCTGCGGAAATTCGTCCAGGCTGTACTTCCTCAACACCCGCCCGAACTTTGTCACCCGCGGGTCGTTGCTCACCTTGAACACCGGCCCGCTCATTTCATTCAGCGACGCCAGTTCCCCTTTCAACTGCTCCGCATTGGTCACCATGGACCGGAACTTATACATCGTGAACGGCCGCCCGTTCAGTCCCGCCCGCTTCTGCCGGAATAATACCGGCCCCGGTGACGTCAGCTTCAAAATTATCGCCGCCGGCAGCATCACGGTGGGGCCAAGCACACTCAGCAGAAACAGCGCCCCCGACGCGTCTATAAACTGCTTGATCACCCCCGACCACGACCCCATTTGCGGCCCCGAATGAAACACCAGCACCGGCCTCCCGCAAAAATCGTCCAGCATCGTTTTCGAAATCCGCGTCTGAAAAAAATCAGCCACCAGCCACGCCTCCACCCCTTCCAACTCGCACGCCTGTATCGCCTCCTCTATCCGCCCGAATACCGTCCGCCGCGCGCTGAACACCACGTTGTTCACGCTATGCTCATGCAGAAAACCTACCAGCTCACCCGTGCTCGTCTTGTTCAGGTCTATCACCCCTACCACCTCCAAGTCCGGCTGCTCTTTCCTCATGTCCGCCCACAACTTCCCCGTCTCGGACGCCTCCCCCACCAATAGCACCCGCCGCGTGAACTGCCCCGCCACCAACTTGCTCTGCCGGAACCGCAGCATAAGCTCGTCTTTCACCAACATCAGCCCAAAACTGCAAAAACCAAAAAGCACGATCACACCCCGCGCCTGCGAGCCGCGCACCAGATAAACCACCAGGATCAACCCAATCGTCGCAAGAAAGCACGCCTTCGCCAGTTGCCATGCCTTCAGCCGCCTCGAAGCCAATAGCCCCTGCTCATAAAACCCCTGCTTCTCCAGCAGGAACATCGCCATCGGTACGATCACCCAAATTAGCGGCAAATACTCCGAAAATGGCGCAACCGGGTCCGGCAGATACGGCTTGTCCGGCATCGGCACCCCCAACACATCATACCGCACTACATGCGCCAACTCCTTCAGGCCCACCACGTTCCGAAAACTCTTCACGATCAAATCCCAATTGAACCGGATGCAATGCGCCAACCACAATCCCAGCGCAAACACCATCCCGTCAAACCACTGGTGTACAACTATCCAAATTTGCCGGTCTCGTCGCATTGTTTCGACTCTCGCAAGTCATCATGGGTCGCCGTCGGCCGCGCTTTCCTTCAGGTGAGGATGTTCCCTCCAGCGCGGCCCTCATTTTCCAGCCCGCCCGGACCCTGCCATCCCAATCGGCGCGCCCGCCACCGTCTGAAACTCAGGTGCGGACGCTTTGATGAATTGTTCCAGTCGCTCAAATGTATCAGTTTCATCCCCCGGATGGCAAGCAGCAAAAAAACTAATGTACGCCCACCGCTCCGTCACCCCTTTCCCCAGCACCGACTTCCACATGGACCACAGCCGCGCCCCTTCTTCCGACGTGATGTGCTCCCCGGAAACAAACCAATACACGTAGATGCAGTGCAGCATCCGCCCGTCAGCCAGTGGATGGGTCGCGTCGAGCCGGATCGCCGGCAGCTCGTAGGCATGTGGACGCTCCATTCTCAACACGATCCGCGCCGTATTCGTTATCGCCCAGTCTTGCGCGTAAAGACAATACTGCGGCTGGTGAATGCTTGTGTGATCCCTTCCCATCAATACCACGCTCACCTCCACACCAATCCGGTTGTTCGTGTAAAATCGCCTCCCAAAAGTCGTGTCCTCCGGCAACCCCGACAATTCTCCCGCCGTCGGGCCTCCCTCCACCGACTTATACCCCGGCACTTCCGCCGGCAACACCACTCCCCGCGTCTTCAGCGGCCGCCCATCCGCTCCGTAAAGCGCCAGCGCCGCCGCATTTACCTTCACGCCAGGCGGCCCCAATTTCACCCGCTCCCGCAATTCCCCAAGCCATCCCGCCGTGGCGCCCATCATTCCCAGCGCCAGGCCAATGATCACCCACTTCCCACCCTTCATGGCGATGCGGCCCGCGGCTTTTCTCTCAGCCACCGCGCCGCCAGCAGCAATACCCCTATCCCTATCAAATACGTCACATACCCAAACCACTCATGCACAATCTCCCCCGCACGCTCGCTCCGGAACGCCGTCGCCGCCAGAATGATCGTTATCAACCGCAGCACATTGCAAACCAGCGCGATCGGCACCGTCAGCGCTATCATCACCGCCCGTTTCCACAGCACCCTCATCGCCAGCACCGAAAAGATCGTCGAAATCGCCAGCAACGCCATGAAACTCCGTATCCCGCTGCACTCCGCCGCCACCTCGCAATTAAAATACCCGTGCGGATCCACCAACTTCGTCCCCGTTCGCACCACCTCTATCCCCAATACATCCCCCGTGACAAACGCCGTCGCCTTCGCCGCCCACATCCGCAATGGCAGCGTCAGCCCCTGCGCAAACGTTCCCCCCATCGGCACGCAAAACGCAAAGATGAAAAACGGGAAAAAAGTCGCCTTTAACGTCTCCCATCCCCACACCAGCCCGGTCAATCCCCACGCCCCGAAGAAAAACGCCGCCATGGACAACCGCGGCTGCTGCACCACAAATCCCGCCACATGCAACCCCAGCGCCAGCCCCAACGCCGCCAGGCCCGGCCACCATACCCCCGCTGCCGTTTTCACCAGCCGTTCTCGCCGTAACCATAACACCCATAACACCACCCACGGGATCAGCTTCCCATGACTCGCATCATTCGATGGATCGCTCCACTTCTCCCACATCCAGTCGAATAACGAACCTGTCTGCCCCGCCGTCGATGTCGTCCAACCATAATATTGGAACAGCAACACCCAGCACGCCAGCAGCGCCCCAAACACCGCCTTGTCCGGCATCCCCCTCCATAAAACCTGCAACTCCGGGACAAACCCCCGGCCCGGCTCTCTTTCAATTCTCGCAGTTGCTTCCATTCAATTTCAAAATATAACCCCCATACCCCCTTTTGCCATCCCAATCTAACTGATGGAGGCATACACTGAACCCACCGCCTTGCGATATTCGCTTTCCGAATAGACGGTGGCAATTCGCCGGCTCGACGCGGCGGACTTCTCCATAATTATCTCCCGCTTGCGATCTATCATCACAAGCGTCGCCGCCAGGTCGCTCACCATTTGCTCCGTGTTCGTCACGGGTATCTTAAATCCGCAATCCTCCCCCACGATGCACCGCGGCCCGCCGCAATTGGCCACTACAGGCACACATCCCGCCAGCATCGCCTCCATCAACGTCACACCGGAGCCTTCCCGAAAACTGGGGAAGAAAAACACATGCGAAGCCGCCATTTCGTCCCGGTAAGCCTCCCCCGACAACGGCTCCCCTAAAATCACCTCCTCTTGCAGCCCGAGTTCGGCACTCAATTTGCGCAACGCGCCGGCTTCCGGCCCCCCGCCGCCAAAGCGGTAATGGAACTTAACCCCCTGCCTCTTGAGCCGCGCCAATGCCATCAGCGCCAGTGCCGTCCCTTTCCGGCCCTCCAAATTGCCGCCCGCAAACAGGCGCAACGGCGCGCGCGGGTCCCTCACAGCCGTCGAGCCGGTGAACGCCTTGATCTTGTCATCCGAAAAAAATGTATGACACAGGTTGCTCACATGATCCTCCGAGCCGCGCATTTGCTTTGCCAGCGCGAACGTCTCCTCATTCACCGCCCAGAAATGCGACGCCCGGCAAATGCACGACCGCACCGCGGGCGACAAGCGACTGATCACATTGGAACCCTTGCGGCATATCTCAAATGCCTTGGCGGCACCGCTGAGTATCCCCAGAAACCGAAACGGAAACTGCTCCGCGCCCCCGACTGGCCCGAATGCAAATGGAATCCCAAGCTTCCAAAGCGGTGAAGCAATCCTCCAGGTCGCTATCGTCACATGATGCGCCACATCAAACTTCACTTCCCTGTGCAGCCTCCGCGCAATGGGCAGAATCGCTCTTGCGAAACTGGCGTACTCTCCCCAGTCCTGAAACCGCGCCCGCATTCGGTTCGATGAGAACCGCCCGAACGATCCCGCGTATATGAAGCGAATGTTTTTCGGGATCAATCCCTCCGATGCCGCGCGCTCCAATGGCGCCTGATTGCGACTGCCGGTAACGACCCACAAATCATGGTCCTTTGCCAGAGCCAGCGCCGACGACCAGCCAACATGGGATTCCGATCCTATGTAGGGATCGCACGCTTTGGCAGACAATAGAACTTTCATCTCTTGATCCTAATCCTAATCCTAATCCTAATCCTAATCTTAATCTCAATTTCAGGGAGACGGGGCGCATCTGACCTTTGTCGAGCCTGTCTTTTCGCCCGGCGCGGAGAACAAAATAGTAATAATCAAAACCACGCTCCGAGGAAAGAAGATCGCAGAAGATCGCGACAGAAAATCCCGATAATGGTGAGATGCACCGCTCCTGGTATGCTTGGGGCGCAGGACAAATTTCGGGAACCCCTCTCTCCCCCCAAGTCGGGCGAGAAAGGAGAACGCGAAGAATTTTGTCCTGCACCCGGTATGCTTGTATTGAATTTATTCTACCCGCATTGAAAACCGCAATGCGGGTAGAATAAATTCGGGTTTGTCAAATGTCGAGCGAAAAATGGCTTTGGGGGCGGCTCTGAAGTCTCTCAGCTTTGTTGAGCTTTCCTTCTGACTCGACGGACTCTTGGAGCGACAAAGTTTAGGCGTCCCCGGAAGACGCCTTCGTTTGCCCTTATCCTTCAGCCTTCATTTTAGCCTTCTGCCTTTAGCCTTCAGCCTTTCCCCTTGAACTTTCCCGCCGCAACTCTAACATTTCTCGTGATTTCTGAAAAATCCTGGAGACCCGATTCCGTCGCCCGCCTGATCCTGGGCATCCTTATGACGCTCTCTTTTGGTCTCTGTGTCGCCGGCCTGCTGCAGGGCGGCAGAATTAAAATGACGGACGATCAAGGCATCCTGGCGCAACTCGCGGTAATGACGGTCTTTTTCCACCTCGGAAGCCTGGTGTGGATTTGGTTCTTCCTGCGCGAAATTCCCATGCCTTGGAGCGCAGCCTTCGGCCTCGAATCGTTTCGTCGGGGCAAAGCCGTCCGTTGGGGCCTGGCCGGCTGCTTATTGTTCCTGCCCGCCGGTTTGGCCTTGCAATTGGCGTCCGCATTCCTCATCCAATTGGCCTCGCGGCACCCCCCGGCCCAGCAGCAGGTTGTCGCCGCCTTGCAAAATGACGCCTTTACCCCGGGCCAACTGGTCTTTGTCGGTCTCCTTACCATCCTCATCGCGCCGGTGGCCGAGGAAGTCCTCTTCCGGGGCGTCCTCTATCCAGCCATCAAACAAAACGGCTTTCCCCGCGCCGCCTGCTGGATTACCTCCCTGGTGTTCGCAGTAATGCACTTCAACACGCTTTCCTTCGTGCCGCTGACAGCCTTTTCCCTGGTGCTCATTTTCCTCTATGAAAAGACCGGCAGTCTCTGCGCCTCGATCACGGCCCACAGCCTGTTCAATACCACCAATTTTATTCTCGCGCTCCTCACCGCCGGCGCGGCACATCCCAATCCTGTCAGATGAACGAATTCGATCTCATCGCCCGTCTCTGTTCTTCCCTTCCCTCCAATTCCGCCGTGATCGTCGGCGCCGGTGACGATTGCGCCGTCCTGGATTCCGGCCAGCCCGGCCGCGCCCTCCTCTTCAAGACCGACGCCGTGGTAGAAGGCGTCCATTTCCTCCGCTCCGCGCCCCCCGAGAGCATCGGCCACAAGGCCCTCGCCCGCTGCCTCAGCGACATTGCCGCGATGGCCGGCCGTCCCCTCGCCGCCCTCGTCACTCTCGCCCTGCCCGACAACTTCGACCCCGATTTCATCCAAAAAATCTACGACGGCATGGGCCAACTCGCCCTCCGTCACGGCGTCGCCATCGTCGGCGGCGAAACTACCTCCAACCCCGAACGCCTCCTCATTTCCATCGCCCTCCTCGGCGAAGTCGCCCGCGACAAATGCGTCCTCCGCTCCGGGGCTGTGAACGGCGACGCCCTCTTCGTCACCGGCGAACTCGGCGGCTCTCTCGCCGGCAAGCACCTCCAATTCGAGCCGCGTCTTGACGAAGCCCGCTGGCTCGCTGAACATTTTCCCATCCATGCCATGATTGACCTCAGCGATGGCCTGGCTGGCGATTTGCGCCACCTTATGGAACGCGGCAAAGTCGGAGCCGAACTCCTGGTCCGCGCCATCCCCATCAGCCGCGCCGCCCGTGCAGCATCGCGCCTCCCGCCTGCATCCGCCACCGACGCTGCTACGCAAACCTCGCCCAAAACGCCCCTCCTCGCCGCCCTGGCCGACGGCGAAGACTACGAACTCCTCTTCGCCGTCTCCTCCCGTGACGCCGTCACCCTCTCCGACGCCTGGCGCAAACAATTCCCCAAACTCCGCCTCAGTTGCATCGGCAAAATAACGTCCGCCCCCGGCCTGACTCTCCGCGACGCCAGTGGCGTCAGCCCCCTCCAAGCCACTGGCTACGTCCATTTCTCCCATTCCATCCCCTAATTCCCAACTCACTGATTCACTATTCACCGTTTCCTGCCGTGCCCACTTTCATTTCCCATAGTCCCGCCGAGACCGAAGCCCTTGGCTTCGCCTGGGCCTCCGAGTGCGCCTACGGCTGGGTCATCGGCCTGAGCGGCCCATTGGGCGCGGGCAAGACCCAATTAGTCAAAGGCCTGGCCCGCGGCCTCAACACCGCCGCGCCCGTCGTTTCCCCCGCCTACTCCCTCGTCCACGAGTACCCCGGTGGCCGACTCCCCCTTTTCCATTTGGATCTCTACCGCCTCGACACCCGCGACCAAATCATCGCCGCCGGCCTCGAGTCCTATCTCATCCGCCCCGAAGGCGTCAGCGTGGTTGAATGGATCGAACGATGGATAGACCCCGTCCAAATTCCCTCCACTGCGCCCGGCCCCTTTCGTCGCGTCCAATTCAAAACCCTCGGCGAAACCGCCCGCGAAATTTCCTATGAAGATTTTGGTGTAGCGTCGGCGCTCTGCGCCGATTCCAACCGGTGATACAACTCATGAAATTTCACCATTTCAGCGTTTCAGCTTTTCAGCATTTTCCCATGAAACTTCTCGCCGTCGAATTCTCCTCCGCCCAACGAAGCATGGCCATCTGGGACGATTCCGACCCCGCCATCAATCCCGTCCTCCTCGCCACCGCCCTTGACCCGCGACGCGCCTCTTCTCCCTCCCCTCCACACACTTGTGGAGGGGAGGGCCGGGGAGAGGAGGCTTCCATAAAGTCCTCAAAATTCCCAATCCAACGCACCCTCAGCCTGGCCGAAGAAGCCCTGGCTAAGGCCAAATGCGCCCGCGAAGAAATCGGCATCCTGGCTGTGGGTCTTGGACCCGGTTCCTACACCGGCATACGCGGCGCCATTGCCCTGGCCCAGGGATGGCAACTGGGTCGCGGCGTCAACTTGCTCGGCGTCAGCACCGTCGAATGCCTTGCCGCTCAGGCTGTGGACGAGGGCCTTCGCGGCCCGGTATATATTATAATTGACGCCCAGCGCGCCGAATTCTACCTCGCCTGCTATCAAATCGCGGGCCCGTCCTTCCGCGAAACAGAATCCTTGCGCCTGGCCACAAAGCCCGAGATAGACGCCCTTGCCGCCGCAAACCAGACCCTGCTCGGCCCCGACATCGCCCGCTGGTTTCCCGGCGCGAGAAACCTCTATCCCTCCGCCGCGACCCTGGGCCATCTGGCCTGTGGCCGCCGCGATTTCGTCCCCGGCGAAACCCTCGAGCCAATCTACCTGCGCCAGACCGCCTTCAAAAAAGCCCCTCCCCCCCGCGTCAATCCGTGATCATTACGATGCAGATCAAGAGCGTCTGCCCAAATCCGCAACCGGAATCTCCTTGCCTCTGAAAACGCTTGACCCCATGCCCGATAAACGCTTCTAATCATCCATCATCATCTTTGTCCTGGGATAAGGGGTCGTTACTAATTCTAAAAAGGAGAACTAATTGCGATGAAAGCGAAAGTGCCCGTGTTGAAGTGGCTCCCTGTGGTTGCCGCAGCGGTGCTCGGTTGCGCCTCGAACCTCCCCGCGCAAATCGCCCCCGCCATCACCACCCAACCGACAAGCCAGACCAACTTGGCGGGAACCACCGCGACCTTCACCGTGGCCGTATCCGGCACCGGCCCATTCACCTACCAATGGCAGTTGAACGGCGCCAATCTGCCAAACGGCATCATTACGACCGTGGCGGGCGGAGGGTCCAATTGGGACGGTGATGCCGCCCTGGGCGCCAGCCTGTCCCAGCCCGTTGGTGTGGCCTTCGATGGGGCAGGCAACATGTTCATTGCCGACACCGCCGATGCGCGCATCCGCAAAGTGGGCACCAACGGCATTATCAACACGGTCGCGGGCAACGGTACAAACGGCTACTCGGGTGATGAAGGTCCGGCCACTAACGCCAAGCTATTTCTTCCCTCCGCTGTCGCGTTGGACACATTGGGCAACCTTTACATAGCTGACAGCACCAACAACCGCATCCGCAAAGTGGACACCAACGGAGTCATCTCCACCGTGGCAGGTAAAAACGCGGTGGGCTTCTCAGGGGATGGCGGCCTGGCCACCAACGCCACTCTGAATGGGCCTACCGGGGTGGTCTTGGATGCTATCGGCAACCTTTATATTGCGGACCACGGCAACAACCGCATCCGCAAGGTGGGCACCAATGGTATCATCAGCACTCTGGCGGGGACGAACGCCCCTGGATTCTCAGGGGATGGGAGCGCAGCTATAAACGCCAAATTGTACTGGCCCTTTGGCGTTGCTCTGGACGGTTCAGGCAACTTGTTTATTGCCGACACACAAAACAGCCGCATCCGCGTGGTGGGCACCAATGGCATTATCACCACAGTGGCGGGGACGGCCACTTATGGATTTTCTGGAGACGGCGGCCCAGCCACCCAGGCCAGTCTCCGTAAACCATCCTGCGCGGCTGTGGATAACTTCGGGAACATCTATATTGCCGACCCTTATAATGATCGCATCCGCCAGGTGGCCACCAACGGCATTATCACGACAGTCGCGGGCAACGGGGCTGGCGTGCCCTATTCCGGCGCTTTTTCCGGGGATGGCGGCCCGGCCACCAACGCCAGCCTTTATTTGCCGTCAGGAGTCGCATTGGATGCCATAGGTAACCTGTATATTGCCGACACCCTGAACAATCGCATCCGCGAGGTGTTGCTCTATGCCGAATATCCCACGCTCACACTCACCAACGTGGGCGCGGGCAATGCCGGCAGTTATACGGTCGTCATTTCCAATTCCTATGGGAGTGTGACCAGCGCCGTCGCCACGCTGACAGTGTCATGCCCGCCCGCCATCCTTGTTCAGCCCGCCAGCCAGTGGGTTTTGACAGGCAGCAATGCGACTCTGAACGTGACCGCCTCGGGTACCGCTCCCCTCGATTACGCGTGGTATGACAACGCGAGCAACCTGGTACAGAGCGGCCTGAACAGTGCGCTCACAGTGCAGGGTTTTGCCACGAACGACGCCGGCAGTTATACGGTCGTGATCACCAACGCCTACGGCAGCGTGACCAGCCAGGTTGCCACGCTGACGACGGCGTATCCGCCCTCGATTGCGACGCCGCCCGGCAGTCAGGCGGTTCTGGGGGGAGTCAATTTGACCCTGAGCGTGGCTGCGGGCGGGACAGGGCCGTTGAGCTACCAATGGCAGTTCAACGGAACCATATTGCCAACCAACATTATTACCACCGTGGCGGGCGGGAACGGTCCGGGACATTCTGGAGACGGCGCCCCGGCGATAAGCGCCAAAATTTTTCAACCCGAAGGGATGAACTTGGACACCTTTGGCAACCTGTATATTGCGGACTATTACAACGCCCGCATCCGGAAGGTGGACACCAACGGCATCATCACGACGGTGGCGGGCTCGCCCAATGGCCCCGCGGGCTACGCCGGGGATGGCGGCCAGGCCTCCAATGCCACCCTCTATCAGCCGAGCGGCGTGGCTTTCGATTTATCCGGCAACCTGTATATTGCGGACTCTTTCAACGACCGCATCCGCAAAGTGGACACCAACGGCCTTATCACCACAGTGGCCGGCGCTGTGGCCGGTGCGACCTATTTTAACGTCAGTTTTTCCGGGGACGGCGGCCCGGCCGTTGAAGCCGGGCTATGCACGCCTGAGGGCGTTGTTGCAGATGCCCTCGGCGACCTGTTCATCATGGACACGGGAAGCACCCGCGTTCGCAAGGTGGACTCGCACGGCATCATCACCACTGTGGCAGGAGGAGGTCCCGGCGGGTTGGGGGATGGCGGCCCAGCTATTTACGCCACTCTTGGTAGAGCCTCCAACTTCCTGAATGACGCATTGTGCTTGGACGCATTGGGGAATCTGTATATTGCTGACTGCTTCAATCAACGCATCCGCAAGGTGGATACCAATGGCATCATCACGACGGTGGCGGGCAACGGGTCTGTACCGACGCGCTCCTCCGGGCCATCTCCCGGGGATGGCGGTCCGGCCACCAACGCCATCCTGAGTTACCCATGCAGCGTCGCTTTCGACGCCGATGGCAATCTCTATATTGCCAACAGCGGCACCGGCGTAATCCGCAAAGTGGATACCAACGGCATAATCACCACAGTGGCGGGCGGGGGCAACGCAGGTGACGGAGGGCCCGCCACCTGCGCCAGCCTGGGTGAGCCTGACGGAGTGGTCGTGGATGCCGCGGGCAATCTATACATTGCCGACTTCATGAATAATGCTATCCGCGAAGTTCACTTTGCCGGATTTCCCACCCTCTCGATAACGAACGTGACCGCCTCCAATGCCGGCAGTTACGCAGTCGTGGTGATAAGCCCCTACGGCAGCGTGACCAGCGCGGTGGCGACCTTGACCGTGCAGGCGCCGCCCGTCATCACCCTTCAGCCGACAAACCAGACGGTGCCGGCGGGGAGCAGTCCCACTTTCTCGGTGGCGGCGGCGGGCTCGGGAACATTTGAGTATTTGTGGTACCTGGCCGGGACCAACCTTGTCCAGAGCGGCAGGAGCAGCTCCCTCACGCTGCCCAACGTTTTCACGAATAACGCGGAAAATTACACCGTAGTAGTCATTAACACCTGGGGCAGCGTGACCAGCGCCGTGGCGTCGCTCACCGTCACCATTCCGACCAATGCGCCGCAAATCATGACCAGCGACGGCTGCTGCGGCTTTCTGGACAACCAATTCGGGTTCAACCTCAGCGGCGCGTACGGCCAGACCATCGTCGTGGACGGCTCGACCGACTTGGTGAACTGGACCCCCCTGTTCACGAACACATGCGTCGGCGATGGCGGCAGCGCGTTTTACTTCTGGGATGCGTGCTGGACCAATTTCGGCTCGCGCTTCTACCGTGCCCGGCTCCCGTAAGAGCCACGGCAAGAATCCGGGCGGCAAATTGACCCGAAGCCAGATCAGCCCGATCCGACCGATCCGACCGATCAGTCCGAGTCAGTCACCGTTCCCCCTTTGCATCGCGCCGCCACTCGCCGTCACTCTCGCCCTCCCGCAATTCCTCTCATTGGCCTTATTGGTCCTATTCGTCCTATTCGTCCCACACCTCCCATTCCACGTCACTTGACAATTCCCCGGAGTACTCTATACTACCTTAAGTGATGAGGGCGGTTCAGTTGGCGTCCCGGCTTGGAGCCGGCCCGTGGGTACGGTTTGCGAACAGCAAAGCGGCCCCCATCCGCTTTGTACTGCAATCCGTCACAGTCTTCCACCCCGGAATTCCTCCCATCCCAATGAGTTTCGTCCCTTTTTGCGACCTTGCCGCGCTATTACCGGGAATTGCACATTCTCGGGAAAATTCTTCCCCCCTCGGTTTGCTTGTTTGTCAGGCCGGGCCGCTCCGTCGCCGTTCTAAGTTGAATTCCTCATGCCAAGCCCCAATCGTGCCCAATCGTGCCTAATCGCGCTCTTCTTATGATCCCAACACCGCTAAAATGGCTTTTTTTTCAAGTGATGCGCCATTTGTGTGACAAATCGCCGCAAGTGCCTTTCCATCAACAACTTACAACTATTTTCCGTTTTTTCCAATCAAGCCTAATCAAGCCTAATCAAGCCTAATCAAGCCATTTCAAAGCTGTTCTTGATGAGTCGAACCGCCAATTTTACACTCACTCATGATGGTGAAACAACAAACTTGAAAAAGCCGCCCCAATCCCAACGGCCCCCCCCGGTCTGGCGCGGCGATATCCGCTCCGTCCTGATCTCCCGCGCCCGCCTGGCCCGCCGCGTCCGCACTCTGGCCCGTCAGATCGAAAAGGACTTCGCCGGCCGCGACCTCGTCATCGTCGCCCTCCTCAACGGCACCGTCATCTTCCTGGCCGATTTGCTTCGCGCCGTCTCGCTTCCCCTCCGCCTCGACTTCATCGGCGTCTCCAGCTACCGCGACGCCACCGTGCCGGGCGGCCTGGTCTTCACCAAGGAACTGCGCCTCGACGTCCGCGGTCGGGACGTGCTGCTGGTGGACGATATACTTGACACAGGCCGGACCCTCTCCCGCGTCCGCGCCAGGCTGCTCGCCCTCCAGCCCCGCCACCTCAAAATCTGCGTTCTTCTTGACAAACCATCCCGCCGCCTCGAAGATGTCCCCGCCGACTACGTCGGCTTCACCATCCCCGACGAATTTGTCGTCGGCTACGGATTGGACTACGCCGAGAAATACCGGAACCTCCCCTTCGTCGGCCTGCTCCATCCCAAAATCGCCCGCGGCCTCACCCCTTGAACAGCGGCATCAGTTGCACCATCGCGTTGATGATGAACTGCACCGCCACCGCCGCCAGCAACAGCCCGAACAGCCGGGCCAATAATTTGAGCGCCAGCGGGTTCAGATAATGCGCCCCGCGCACCGCCAGCCAGAGAACCCAATAGCTCGCAAAACACACCGCCGCAATCGAAGCAAACAGCGCCAACACCTGCGCAATGCCATGCGCCTGATTCAGCAAAATCAGCGCCGTCGAAATGGACCCCGGCCCGGCCAGCATCGGCACCCCCAGCGGCGTGATCGCGATGTCATCCTTGGCCGCCCCCGCCGCCACCTCCTCCTCCGTTTCCTTCGCCCCCGATCGCTTGGCGTACAACATGTCCAGCGCGATCCGCAGCAGCAGAATGCTCCCCGCCACCTGAAAAGCCGGCAGCGTGATCCCCATAACCTCGAAGATCCACGGCCCCGTCGCCGCAAAAACCATCAGCACGCCCGCCGCCACGCAGCAAGCCAGCCGTGCCGTCCGCAGCTTCACAGCCGCCGTGTCATTCGGCGTCATCGCGATAAACGCCGGCACCGCCGCGATCGGATCCAGGATCACGAACAGCGAACTGACCGCCAGTAATATGTATGCGCCGAGATTCATCCCAACTTGCGGCCACTTCATTACATGCCCCGTCCCACCCAGTCAAGGCGCGCCCCGCCTTTGATCCCGTGCCGCCTCAAAAAATCTCCCATATCATCTGTGGCGTGCGATGCCGGGGCTTGCCTTTGCCCCCGGTTGGGAGTTTGCTGACGCAAATGTAATCCCATGAAGCGTTTTGAATTTCACCTCCGCATCACGGCGGACCAGTGCCTCGATTACTATCGCGGTACCGCACGCTTTGTCATCGTCCGCTCCGCCACCGGTGAAAAGGTCCAGTTCCCCGCCTCGTTCCTCCAACAGTTCGTCACCCCCGACGGCGTCCACGGCGACTTCGCCCTCACCTGTGACGACGACAACCGGAACTCCCGCTTGCAACGCCTCAAATGACTGATAGAATTGAAGTGTGAGCATTGAGTTGCTGAAAAAGGAACTGTCCGCGCTGAACGCCGCCGAACAACGGCACCTGACAGCATTTCTTGTCTCGCTGCAGGACGCAGGCGGCGCAGCCTCCCGCAAAAAACTCTCCGCCAAGATTGACAAGCCCAACGCCGAATTTGCCACTCTTGCGGAATTGGACCGGCGATTGAACTTGCCCGATGGGCATGGTGGCCCATGAATTATCGCCTGCTCATTGACTACGAAGTCATTGAGTTCCTCGAAACGCTGCCCCGCAAAGATCAAAGATTGCTGCGCAATCGTTTCGTGGACATCCAGGGGTTTCCGAGCCGATATTCGGATTACACCGATTCCGACAGCACCGGCCGGCCGGTGGAAATCCACATCTGCGGCAAATACGCCATCAAGTATTGGATAGATCATGCCGACCGCCATTTGAAAATCTTAGACGCGCATTTTGCTGACAGATCGCGACGTTAACCCAATTGGACATCCCGGCGATTGGGCCTCTACGCCAGCAATTCCTGTATTTCATCCCAGTTCAACGACGCCGCAAATTCCTCCTCCCCGCCAATGGCCGACTGAATCATCTCCCGCTTGCGCGCCTGCAAGGCGAGGATCTTCTCCTCCACCGTGTCCCGCGCAATCAGCTTGTAGCTCGTGACCACTTTCGTTTGCCCGATGCGATGCGCCCGATCCGTCGCCTGCGCCTCCACCGCCGGATTCCACCACGGATCAAAATGGATGACCGTGTCCGCCCCCGTCAGGTTGAGGCCCGTGCCGCCCGCCTTGAGGCTGATGAGAAACACCGGAATGCCCGCGTCCTTTTGGAACCGTTCCACCTCCGCTCCCCGATCCGTCGTGGACCCGTCCAGATAACAATACTTGACCCCCTCCCCGTCCAGCCTCTCCTTCAACAGCGTCAACATGCTCACAAACTGGCTGAACACCAGCGCCCGATGCCCGCCATCCATGACCTCCTCCAGCAATTCGCCAAATAAATCCAGTTTGCCGGACGGCGTGGAAGGGTTGAGACCCTCAAGTTTGAGCAGCCGCAAATCGCAGCACACCTGCCGCAGCCGCAACAGCGCGCTCAACACCAGCATCCGGCTCTTGGCCGCTCCAGCCGCGCCCGCTTCCTCCAGCACTCCCTTGCGCGTGGCTTCGATCACCTGCTGATAAACAGCCCGCTGCTCCGCCGTCAATTCGCAGAACGAAACCTGTTCCAGCTTCGCAGGCAAATCCGCCGCCACTTCCTTCTTAAGCCGCCGCAGCAGAAACGGCCGCAGCCGCCGTCCCAGCCGCGTTTGCGCCGCCGCGTCCCGCTCGCGCGCGATTGGCAATTCATACCGCTCGCGGAAATCCTGCGCCGTCCCCAGATAGCCGGGCATGAGAAAGTCGAATATGGACCACAAATCCAGAACCGAGTTTTCCATCGGCGTGCCCGTCAGCACAATCCGGTGCCGCGCGGCGACGGCCTTGACGGCCTGCGCGTTCTGGGTTTGCCGGTTCTTGATATGCTGCGCCTCGTCAAGCACAACCGTGTCGAACTCCAGCCCGCGATAGCGCTCCGCGTCGCGCCGGATCAGAGCGTAACTTGTCAACACAATGTCGCTCGCCGCAATCCGCTCAAACCGCCCGTGCCGGTCCGCTCCGTGCAAGACAAGCACCTCCAGATCGGGAGTAAATCTCCGCGCCTCCGCCACCCAATTGAACACCAAACTCGACGGACAAATTATCAAATTCGGACGATGCGGAACGCTCTGCACTCTGCACTCTTCATTCTGCATTGTTTTGAGAAATGCCAGCGTCTGCACTGTCTTCCCCAGCCCCATTTCATCCGCCAGAATCCCTCCAAACCCGTTCTCCCTCAGAAACCGCAGCCACGCCACGCCTTGTTTCTGGTAAGGTCGCAGCACCTCCTCCAACTCCCCCAGCGGCGGGCATTCCAGCTTCGCCTCCCCGCGTTGCCGCGCCGCGCGGTCGCGCCACGCCGCGGGCGCCTGCACCCGCCAGTCGCCGTGCTGCCGCAACGTCGCCTCCAGAAAGCCAGCCTGCGTGTTGGCGATCCGGTAGCCCTGCTCCTGCTGCCGTGGCGCGCAATCCAGCAAAACCTCCTGCAACTCCTCCACCGCTCCCGTGTCCATCACGGCCCATTTTCCATTCTTCAGCCGCGTGTGGCTCTGACCGGAAAGAAGCAGCCGCTGAATGTCCGCCGCAGGAAGGATCTCCCCGCCGCCCGCCTCAAACACCACGCCCAGATCAAACCACTGGGTGCCCGGGGTGATGGTGAACCGCGGCTCGACCCGCTCGATGTTCCGCGCCGCGCTTTGTTCCAGCCGCTCCTCCAACGTCACGCTCCACTCCCGATGCAACCTGGGAAATTCGCGCGCGAAAAAATTCAACACCGCATTCTGTCCTGTCAACCGCATCCTGCCCGGCGTGCCCCCTCCGGAGAAACCGCTCCGCTGCAAGCGCGCCAGCGCCGCGTTCTCGGCGGCGGGATTGCGCGTCCAATACCGCGTCGGCGTTTCCGGGTCCGGCAGCCAGTCGCCTTCCGGTCCCGCCGTCGCGCCGGCGGTCATGACGCGCGCGCCATAGGCGCATTGCAGAACCGCGTCCAATTGCGCCAGACCGCCCTCAAGCCGCAGCAAGAATCGCGGCGTCATCGGTTCTAGAGAAAAATCCTCCGGCTTGAAATTCGCCCGCACTCCCCCCGCCGCCTCCAATTGCGGCCAATGACGGAGCAGAAAATCCGGCACCTGCGCGCGTGTCAGCCTCACCGGTCCGCGCAAAATCTCCGTCATCCCCGCCGGCAAACCCAGCGGCTGCAACGCCGGTTTCCGCCAAACCCAATCCCCCACCATCACCACCGGCTCCGCCCTCTCCGCCAGCGCAAGCACGATTTCCCCCCCCGCCTCCAGCGTGGCCCACAGCGGCAACTTCACCGGCGACGTTGTCACCGTCACCGCAACGGTTTTGCCCTGCGTCACATGCGGATGTCCCGCCAGCGCCGGGAGCAGCGCCGCAAAATCCTGCACCCCGATTTGCAAAATGGCCGGCGTCTCCCCGCGCGTCAAAATCTCCAGCTTGTCAATAATCGCCGCATCCTGCGCTGCAAACGCAAACGCCCGATCCCGTGGCAGCGCGTTCAGTGGACACCGCCCTCCGCTCCATTCCGCCTCCAGCACGAGCATGACCTTGTCCCGGGCGGCCGCCTGTTCGAAATTCGGCGGCAGAATGACAAACAGCGCCGCCGGTTCGCCCGCCGCGTCCCGGCGAAGACCGCTGCTCTTCGCGACAGGCGCGGCCGGCTTTGCCGCCGGGGCCGCAGCCGCAGGAGCCGCGCCGCGCTTTTGCTCCTCCAGCCAATGCAACCCCACGGCGACCCCGTGCTCGCAAATCTTCCCCCACTCGCGCGCCTCCCGGCACGTGCAGAGATTCTCGATGTCAACCTGGCTTTTGATCACCATCGAAGCGCGAAAAGAACTCTCCCCGTCCTGCACCACCCCGCGCAGCAACGGCGGCGCCCAGAACGAACTGAGCACCCGGCCCTGCTCCAAAAGGAAGCGCGCCCGTTTCATCACGTCCCAACCCGCCGCCTCGCGGAGCAGATTTTCTGTTAGCTGCATCCCGCAATTGTCTCTGATTCCCCGCCCGCGTCAAATCGAAGGTTGAGACTGGCCTTGCCGCCGCAATCCCGGCATTTTGAGCGGGCAACGCCGCCCGCCGCCAAAAGATCAAGTCAGGTTGTAAATCTTATTTCTTGACGGCCACTTGGAATCACGCCGCGATGTCAAAGAAGTCTTGCGACAGCGCGGATAATAGTGTAGTATCCATAATAAATTGTTTTGTATCCAATAACATTTTGCGCCTTCGGCCCCGGGCTGTTTTGCTCGCTGGCGCCCTCCTTTTCGCGGCCCGCTGCCGCGCACAGGTCGCCGCCCCAACCCCCGCCCCATCCGCCGGCGCGACCAACTCCGCGGCGGCAACCAATCAGGCGCAGAATTGGAACTGGCATGTGCAAAACACGGAGGTGGTCCAGGGCTACCCCGGTTTTCCGGCGAAATATACCCCTCGCGCCTTTAACAGCCTGCCCACCGGCGGTGAAACGCGCGAAACCGTTTCACTGGATCTGATGGCCGGCGTCCGGTTATGGAAAGGCGCGGAAGCCCACGTTGATGGATTGATGTGGCAGGGATTCGGCTTGAACAACACGACTGGGTTGGAAGCGGTTCCCAATGGCGAGTCCTATCGCATTGGCACCTCGCTTCCCAACGGCATGTTGGCCCGGCTTTTTATCCGGCAAACCATCGGCCTCGGCGGCGAGCATGAGGACGTCGCCGACAGCCAGCTCACGCTCGCTGGAAAACAGGATGTTTCCCGCCTCACCTTCACCGTCGGCCGGATGAGCGCGGGGGATATTTTCGACCAAAATACTTATGCCAATTCCCCACGCACACAGTTCATGAACTGGGGATTGGTCAACAACGAGGCCTGGGATTATGCGGCAGATGCCGTTGGCTTTTCCACCGGCATTGCCGTCGAATTGAATCAGCCCCAATGGACCTTGCGCTACGGCTGGTTCCAAGTGCCGAAAATTGCCAATAATTTGACTGGCGACGACGCCCTTTTCAAATGGCCCTATGACAGTGCGGCAGGCTATGAACCGATATTCAGCGGTTGGGCCATGGTGACGGAATTTGAGCGCCGTTACTCCATCAACAACCATCCCGGCACAATTCGCTTCCTGGCTTTTCTGAACCGGGCTGACATGTTCAGTTATAGTGAGGCTACTGGCATTCTGAAGGCAAACGGGCCGGGCGCGGACCTCACCGCAGCGAGGGCCTACCGCCTCAAATACGGCTTCGGCTTGAATTGGGAACAGGAAATTGCGACGAACATCGGCCTGTTCTCCCGCCTGGGCTGGAACGACGGCCAGGAGCAGGCGTGGATGTTCACCGATGTGGATTATGCGGCAACCCTGGGAGTAAGCGTCAAAGGGGAATCCTGGCATCGCCCCAACGACACCTTCGGTGTGGCGGGCATTATGAACGGCATTACGCGTGCCGAGCAGGCATATTTTGCCGCCGGCGGCACGGGCATCGAGGGCGGCGACGGCAATTTGAATTATGGCTGGGAACAAGCCATGGAGACTTACTACAATTCCCAAATCTGCAATGAGGTCCATCTTACATTGGACTATCAGTTTATCGCCAATCCCGCCTTTAACCGCGATCGCGGCCCCGTTTCCGTTTTCGGCGCGCGCCTGCACTGGGAATTCTGACCCGCTCTTGGATAGCATTTGCACAGGATGTTGTTGCCACGGGAACCGGAGGAAATTGAGCTTGGCGGCGGCGCAGTTTGCGTGTAGAGTATTAGGATGACAGTGGAGATTCCAGAGTCAATCGCATCATTTTTGCCGCGTGATCCGGGACAAAGAACGCGCAGCGTCACGGAGGGTTTGGTCATTGGCGCCTACACGGCCGGCTTGATTACTCGCGGGCGCGCATTTGAACTGCTGGGATTAAACCACTGGGACGGCGAAACCTTCTTTAGGCAGCGCGGAGTTTTCCCCAATTACGATCTTGGTGAATTTCAGCGGGATTTGAGGGCGTAATTTATGGAGTTGGTTGTCTCTGACACGACGCCTTTGCACTACCTGATCCTGATCGGTCGTGAAACCATTTTGGAAAAGCTTTACGGTTCCATCATGGTCTCTCCGGCTGTCCTGGATGAACTGACCCATCCATCCGCCCCCGCCGCAATCTCAACTTGGGCGGCAAATCCTCCAAGCTGGATTTCAGTGGCGACACCCATTGCCATACCCGATCGGTTCGATTCGTTGGATGCGGGGGAACGGCAGGCTCTGGGGCTGGCCAAAGAGAGAAACGCCTCATGGGTTCTACTGGATGATAAAGTGGCGCGACGATTCGCTGAACGTGAAATGCTCAAACCCAAAGGCACGCTTGGAATTGTGGCGGACGCCGCACGGTCGAACCTGCTGGACTTCGCTCACACAGTGGAGGACTTGCAAAGGACGAGCATGCATCTTGACTCTGCCCTGGTCTCCGAAATCATCCACCAATTTCATCGCAACGAAATGGGCCGAAGTGGAAGGGGAAAATAACCTCCGCCGCCGATTTAGTTTCTCTTTCCTCCCCGCTTGTGGCTTCCTGTTCCCTCTTATGGAACGTTTGCCTGGCTTTCGCGACTTTTACCCGGAACCCGTTCCGCACCCCGACCTCTGGAGCGCGGACGCCCGCCAGTTCATCTTCGACCGCTGGCGCGCCACCGCGCGCCGCTACGGCTTCCGCGAATACGACGGCCCGCCCCTCGAAGACGTCGAACTCTATAAGCTCAAGAGTGGCGACGAAATCGTCGGACAGCTCTACAATTTCGATGACAAAGGCGGCCGCGCCGTCTCCCTTCGGCCCGAAATGACGCCGACCCTAGCTCGCATGGCCGCCGCCCACGAGCGCAACTACAAAAAGCCCATCAAGTGGTTCGCCATCCCCCAACTCTTCCGCTACGAACGCCAGCAAAAAGGCCGCCTCCGTGAGCATTTCCAGTTCAATGCCGACATCATAGGGGAGTCCGCCCCTGCTGCGGACGCGGAGCTTTTGGCACTACTGATTGATTCATTGCGTTCCTTTGGATTGACGAGCAGTGATTTTGTCATTCGCCTCAGCGCGCGGAAAGCATGGCAGGAGTTCTTTACAGAGCACGATTCCAAGCGTCTAGTCGCAGGATCGGTTTTTCGGCCTTTCACGCCCTTCATGCAAGTGATTGATAAATTGGAGCGTGAAAGTCCGGAACAAAGCGCCCAGAAGCTGGCTGATCTGGGCTTTAAGTTGGAGGATGTCAATACCTTCATTGAGCAAGGCCGGCCCACGGAGGAACTGAATTCCATCCTGGAGAATCTGAAATGCCGCGGGTTGGCCGATTTCGCCAAGGTTGACTACCACGTCATCCGCGGCCTGGCTTATTACTCGGGGGTGGTGTTCGAAGCGTTCGATAAAAAGGGAGAATTCCGCGCCATTGCCGGCGGCGGCCGTTACGACAACCTCATTGAGCTCATCAGCGGTGGAAAGACAGACCTCCCCGCCCTCGGCTTCGGCATGGGCGACGTTGTCCTCCTCGAACTCCTCAAAGCTCGCGGCCTCCTCCCCAAATTCGACTCCCAAGTGGATTACTTCTACTTGATCGAAGACGAGGCCCTTCGCGACGCCTCACTAGCCCGCGTCCAACACTGGCGCGACCAGGGCCGTGCCGTCGAATATCCCCTCACCCCAGCCAGGCCCGACAAACAATTCAAGCGCGCCCAGGAATTAAAGGCATCTTTCCTCCTCAAACTCGAGCGCTCCCCCGACGGCCGCCTCTCCGAAAAACGCCGCGACATGTCAACCCGTCAAGAAGAAGTCCTGGTCATTGTGTAGCGTCGAGCCTCCGGCTCGATATCCCGGCGCATCGCCAGCACCACAATTCCGCAATCTGTCCCATCCGTCCTATCCGACCGATCGGTCTGATCCGGAAAATCCGCAATCCGCAATCCGCAATCCGCAATTTACTTCCCCCTCCTCTCCCCATACACCCGGCAAACCTCCGCAAAAACCCGCTCCACCGTGATCTGCTGCATGCACCGGTTATTCAGGCACGGCGATTGCCGGTTATTGTTCGCGTTCACGCACGGACTGCACGAAATCCCCGCCCAGATCGCCACATTCCGCGGCGTCCGCGCCGCGAACAGCGCCGGCGTCTCCGGCCCGAACAGCGTTATCACGTTGATCGAAGTCAGCGACGCAAAATGCGCCGGCCCGCTGTCATTCGTCACCAGCACTTCGCACAACGCGTAAAGCGCCATCAACTGCCGCAACGTCGTCCGCCCCGCCAGACACGTGCAGCGCGGCGAATTCACCTCCCGCGTCAGACTCTCAATTGCCGCCACTTCCCGCGGCCCGCCTGTAAAACAAATATGCGCCTCCGGATACCGCGCCAGCAGCCGCCGCGCCAGCTCCACATAACGCCCCGACGGCCATTGCCGCAGCGGCACCAGATCGCTTGCGTTCGGATTCAGCAGGATGATCGGTGGCCTCTTCCCGTCCGCTCCCGGCAACATCGCCTTCACAGGCTCCTCCTCCCCGGCCCGCGGCACAAATTGCGCAAACGTGTTCTCCGCCGAAGGCGGCGGCAAATCCATCGTCGGCAAATCCGCCGGATCACTCCGCAGCGATTCCACCAGCACCTGGAACATCGAAGTCGTGTGCAGATGCGGATTGTACAGCAAACGGTGTGTGAACAAATCCCCCCGGTACGGCCCCGCCGCGTACCAGGTGTGAAAACCCACCCGCGCCCGCGCCCCGCTCAGAAACGCTATCACCGCCGAGCCGCGCGCGAAAAACTCCATGTCTATCGCGGCGTCCAATTTCAACGACCACATCCGTTTCATCGCCCGCAACGTCGTCAGCGCCAGCCCCGTCAGACTCTGCGAGTTCAGCGTGATCACATTCTTCTCCGGCACCAACTCCAGCAAGTCCAGAATGAACCGGTTCTCCTCGAACACAATGAAATGGACATTCTCACGCCCGACCATTTCCGCCGCCCGCTTGATCGCCCCAATCGCCAGCACCGTCGAGCCTTGCTCCGCCAGCTTCACAAACAGCACATTCCGCACCTTTGCCGGCCCCGGCGGCAGCCGCCGCGGCATCAGCCGCCGCGCCACCGTCAACAAGAAACACAGCGGCACCCCCGCCACACGGTCCACCGTTTGCAGCTTTGGAATGTTCATTGCGGCTGAGTGTCAATTGCCAACGCCCAATTTTCAATGACCAATTCTCAACCGAACCGGCCGAGAGCGCATGCGCTCGCTTGACATTGCTTGCTTGGATTCAGTGTTTTGATAATTGGTCCTATTGGTCCTATGCGTCCTATTTTTCTAAGCTGCCCCTGAACCGATGCGCCTGTCTTCTCCCTCCCCTCCACACGCTTGTGGAGGGGAGGGTTGGGGAGAGGAGGTTTCCAAACGGTTCATGGGCGGGGGTTCGCGAAATTGCCAATGACAAATTTTCAATGACCAATTCCCAATCGAATGGTCCGAAATCCCAAAGCGCCTGTTCACCGGCAGGCATCACCCAAAAAAGTGAAATGCAACCCCCGCCTTCGCCCTAACGCGCATCCACCCCCGCCTCCCGCCCCGCTTGCCCCGCAGCCGATTCCAGCCGGATCGAAATCAATATCAGCAACCCTACCCCCGTGCATATCGCGCTGTCAGCCACCTTGAACGCCGGACAACTCACGGCGCCCCCGCCGGGGGGCCGCGGGGAGAGC
>Ga0302320_10005287_pt1 | contig 29056 bp, 23 predicted proteins | sample Bog_T0_3_FD_202130 | JGI IMG/M metagenome (GOLD analysis project Ga0302320, IMG submission 202130) | Peat permafrost microbial communities from Stordalen Mire near Abisko, Sweden - Bog_T0_3 | ecosystem: Environmental > Terrestrial > Soil > Wetlands > Peat | place: Sweden: Abisko, Stordalen Mire...
TGGCGGTCGAGCCCAAGGTGCTGCTCCTCGACGAGCCGTTCGGAGCCCTCGACGCAAAGGTGCGCAAGGAACTGCGCCGCTGGCTCCGGCGCTTCCACGACGAGATCCACCTGACCACCGTGTTCGTGACCCACGACCAGGAGGAGGCCCTGGAGATCGCCGACGAGGTGGTGATCATGAACCAGGGCAAGGTCGAGCAGGTCGGCACGCCGCAGGAAGTCTACGACCGGCCCGCCTCGCCCTTCGTCTACCAGTTTCTCGGCAACGTCAATGTGCTCAAGGCGCCGGAGCTGACCGGCGCGGCCCGGCGGCCCCGGCCCAATGCGGTCGCCCCGAACGGCCAGATTTACGTGCGCCCCCACGACATCGAGGTCGTGCCCCACGACTCCACGCCCGACGGCATTTCCGCGATCCTGCGCTACGTTCACGCCGCCGGGCCGCAGGCCCGCCTCACCCTGGAGCAGGTGCAGTCCCGCGAGATCGTCGAGGCGGAGATCTCCCGGGCCGAGCTGGCCAATCTCGGGCTGCAGATCAACGACCTGGTGCGCCTGCGCTTGCGCCAGACCCATTCTTTTGACGACGATTACGCGATCTGAAGCGCGCAACCCGAAGCTTCCGCCTTTACCTCCCCCCTAATTATCAACCCGCGACCATCATGGCTAAAATCTACAACGACATCACCGAGACGATCGGCAACACCCCGCTCGTGCGGATGAACCGCACGGCGGCCGCGCACGGCGCCCAGGCGGAGATTCTCCTCAAGCTCGAATTCTTCAACCCGCTCTCCAGCGTCAAGGACCGCATCGGGGCGGCGATGATCGACGACGCGCTGAAGAGCGGCAAGATCAACAAGGACACCGTCCTGATCGAGCCGACCAGCGGCAACACCGGGATTGCCCTGGCCTTCGTCGCGGCGGCCCGGGGCCTCAAGCTGATCCTCACCATGCCCGAGACGATGACCACCGAACGGCGCAAGATCCTCAAGGTGCTCGGCGCCCGGCTGGTGCTCACCGAGGGGCCGAAGGGCATGAAGGGCGCGATCGCCAAAGCCGAGGAGCTCGCGGCCAAGATTCCCAACAGCGTGATCCTGCAGCAGTTTTCCAACCCCTCCAACCCGGCGGTGCACCGCCGCACCACCGCCGAGGAGATCTGGCGCGATACCGACGGCAAGGTCGACATCATCATTTCCGGCATCGGCACCGGCGGCACCATCACAGGCGTCGGCGAAGTGCTGAAGCCGCGCAAGCCCTCGCTGCGGATCATCGCCGTCGAACCGGCGGGCTCCCCCGTGCTCTCGGGCGGCCAGCCCGGCCCGCACAAGCTCCAGGGCCTGGGCGCCGGCTTCATTCCGGCGATCCTGAACACCAAGATCTACGACGAGGTGATCAAGGTCTCGGAGGTCGACTCCGCCCCGCTCAGCAAGCAAGTCGCCAAGCTCGACGGCATCCCCGTCGGCATTTCCTCCGGCGCGGCGATCTGGGCGGCCCTCGAAGTCTCCAAGCGCCCCGAAAACAAGGGCAAGCAGATCGTGGCGATCATCCCCTCCTCGGCCGAGCGCTACCTGTCCTCCGGGCTCTTCGCGGACGTCAGCGTCGAGAGCGACTCGGTGGACGACCTCCTCGGCACGCCCTCGGCCTCGGCGCAGATCTAGAGGCGGGCCGCCGGCCGGCCCGGGCGGGAACCTCCGGTTCCCGCCCTTTTTATTGCGGCGGAGCCTCGTCCGCCACGTAGCCCTCCATCGCCTCGCGGGTGATCACGTGGCGGGCGCCGCACCGCGGGCAGCGGATCTCGAGCTTGGGCTGGTCCCCGAACAGGGCGCCGGGGTCCTCGCGCATCGGCGAGGCGAGCACCTCCATCATCCGCTGCTGGTTGCAGCCGCAGTGCCAGCGGTAGATCCGCCGCTCCATCAGGGCCAGCGCCTCGGCGTTTTCGAGCGCTTCGACCTGCGGGCCGGTGAGCTCGCGCAGCCACGGCAGGTCGCAGTCCGGATGCTCGGACAGGAGCGCGAAGTCCTCCTCGCCCAGCTGAAAATACCGCGCCAGCCGCTGCTCGCTCTGAAAGTAGAAGCGCTCGGCCGCCTCCAGGGGATCGTCGCCGGAAAAGCCGACCGCGCTGCGCCGCTTCGGGCCGCCGCCGCGCACGACGTCCGCGTAGAAAAGATTCTCGGGCAGCTCCCGGACGTGCTCGGCGAAGACCCGGCCGGTGATGGCCCCGCTTTCGTTGTCGCCCACCAGGAAGAGGTTCACCCGCGGCGCCTGCAGGTTGATTGTCCAGGCGATGTGCTCGTTGCGAGGACGCGAGGCGCAGTGCAGGAGGAAGGCGGCCAGCGCCCGCTTGAAGAGGGCGTCGTGCTCGGAGGCGGGGTGCATCCGCTGCCGGGCCAGGTGCAGGTAATAGTCGACATACAGGTCGCCCAGGTCGGCCCGGGCCAGGAGGGCGTTGCGCCCGCGCACAAACCACGTGCGCGCTTCCACGCCGGACTCGGCGGGATTGACGGGATCGGAGTCGGGCATGATCGACAGCTAACGCCGAAAGGGCGAAGATTCAATCCGCCGCTCAATGTCGGGTGAGCTTGCGGTACTTGAGCCGGTGCGGCTGTTCGGCCGCCTGGCCCTTGCGGCGGCGGAAGTCCTCCTGGTAGGCCGAGAAATTGCCGGCGAACCAGCGCACCGCGCTGTCGCCCTCGAAGGCCAGGATGTGGGTCGCCACCCGGTCCAGGAACCAGCGGTCGTGCGAGACGACGACCGCGCAGCCGGCGAAGTTCTCCAGGCCCTCCTCCAGGGCGCGGATCGAGTTGACGTCCAGGTCGTTCGTCGGCTCGTCGAGCAGGATCAGGTTGGCGCCGCCGCGCAGCAGCCGGGCGAGGTGCACCCGGTTGCGCTCTCCGCCCGACAGGACGCCCACCTTCTTCTGCTGGTCGGCGCCGGTGAACCCGAACTGCGCGCAATAGGCGCGGGCGTTCACCTCGCGGCCGCCCAGCCGCAGGATCTCGTCCCCGCCGCTGATCGCCTCGAACAGGGTGGCCCCGTCCGGAAGGGAGTCGCGCGATTGGTCGACGTGGGCGATCTTCACGGTCGGGCCCACCCGGAGGGTTCCGGCATCGGGCTGTTCGGCGCCGATGATCAGGCGGAAGAGGGTCGTCTTGCCGGCCCCGTTGGGTCCGATCACCCCCACGATTCCGCCGGGCGGCAGGGAAAAGGTCAGGTCGTCGAACAGGAGATTGTCGCCATACCCCTTCGCCAGCCCCTGCGCCTCGACGACCAGCGTGCCCAGGCGCGGCCCGGGGGGAATCGTCAGTTCGAATTCCCGCTCCTGCTCGGCGACGCTGGCCTGCAGCATCGTCTCGTAGGCGTTGATCCGGGCCTGGGACTTGGCCTGCCGGGCGCGCGCCGACTGCCGGATCCACTCCAATTCGCGGGCCATCGCCTTCTGGCGGCGGTCCTCCGTGCGCTGCTCGACGGCGCTGCGCCGCTGCTTCTGCTCGAGCCAGGACGAATAATTGCCCTTCCAGGGCAGCCCGTGGCCGCGATCCAATTCGAGGATCCACTGCGCGACATTGTCGAGAAAGTAGCGATCATGGGTGACGGCGATGACCGTGCCCTCGTAGCGGGCGAGGTGCTGCTCCAGCCACTGGACGCTTTCGGCGTCGAGGTGGTTCGTCGGCTCGTCCAGGAGCAGGATCGAAGGCTTCTGGAGCAGCAGGCGCGCGAGCGCGACCCGGCGCCGCTCGCCTCCCGAGAGCTGGTCGACCGCCTGGTCGGGCGGCGGGCAGCGCAGCGCGTCCATGGCCATCTCGACCCGCGGAGCCACGTCCCAGGCGCCCAGGGTGTCGATCTTCTCCTGCAGCTCCCCCTGCTTCTGCAGGATCTGGTCCTTCGCCGTCTCGGCCGCCGCGTCCAGTTCGTCCCAGGTCGCGTCGTAGGCGGCGACCAGGTCGGTCAGCTCCTTGACCCCTTCCTCGACGCAGGCGCGGACGGTCTTCCCGGGCGAGAGGTGGGGCTCCTGCTCCAGCAGGCCGACCGGGTAGCCCGGCTCGAAATGCAGCCGGCCGTCGATCTCGGTGTCCCGGCCGGCAAGGATGCGCAGCAGGGAAGACTTGCCCGAGCCGTTGAGCCCGAGGACCCCGATCTTCGCCCCGTAATAGAACGAAAGGGAGATGTTGCGCAGGATCTCCTTGCGCTCGATTTTCTTCGAAACGTCGATCATCGAGAAGATGACTTTGGGCTCCTCGGACTTGGCCATGCGGCCACGATGGCCGGAAAAACCCGCGAAAACCCGCAAAAAGAAGATGCTTTTTGCGAATTTCTGGCTTTTCCTTCGCTCTCCCCGGATCCCCTGGGGTCTTTGCTGATGAATCAACGCACCCTCCGGCTCGGATTGCCCCTCGCCCTCGCCGGCTTCCCGGTCCCCTTCCTCCCCGCCACCGCCACTCCCATGCGCGTCTATCTCGGAACCTACACCGACACCACCAGCCGCGGCATCTACGTGCTCCAGTTCGATCCGGCCGACGGCTCGATCTCCCCCGCGACTTTGGCCGCCGCGGCGGACAATCCCACCTTCCTGGCCCTGGATCCCGCCAAGACCCACCTCTACGCCACCGGGACGGTTCGCGTCGAGCCCGCGGCGCCGCAGCCGCGGGGCGGCATCAGCGCGTTCGCGATCGACCCGGATTCGGGGATGCTGCGGCTCCTCAACCAGCAGCCGACCGGGGGCGGGGCCACGACCCACGTGGTCGTGGATGCCACCGGGCGCATGGTGATCGCCGCCAATTACGGGGATGCCTACGTCTGCGCCTTGCCCGTCCAGGCGGACGGCAGCCTGGGCCCCCGCTCAGCCTTCATCAGCCACGTCGGCCGGGCGCCGCTCGGCCCCAATCACGACCGTCAGACCCAGGCCCATGCCCATTCGGTCACGCTCTCGCCGGATAACCGCTTTGTCTTCGCCTGCGATCTGGGCCTGGACCGGATCTTCTCCTACCGCCTCGATCCCGCGACGGCGAACCTGATCCCCAACGATCCGCCGTTTGCCGTCGTCCCGCCCGGCTCGGGCCCGCGCCACAGCAAGTTCTCCGCCGACGGCCGCTTCTATTATGTGGCCGACGAAATGGGCGGAACGGTCTGCGCCTACGCCTACGCCGCCGATCGCGGCGCCCTCACGCTCCTGCAGGTCGCCCCCACGCTGCCGGCCGATTTCAAGGCGCTGAACACCGTGGCGGAAATCCGGCTCTCCCCCGACCAGCGGTTTGTCTACGTGTCCAACCGGGGGCACGACAGCATCGCGGTCTTCGCCCGAGATCCGGCCCAGGGCACCCTGACGCGGGTCGAGATCGTGCCCTGCGGCGGCCAGCACCCGCGCAATTTCGCGCTTTCACCGGAGGGCCGCTGGCTCCTCTGCGCCAATCGCGACACCGACAACGTGGTCGTTTTCCGCGTCGATCCGGCCACCGGACGGCTCACCGCCACCGGGGCGCAAACCAAGGTTCCGCACCCGGTCTGCGTTCTCTTCGCGGACTGACCGGCCGCGGTTTTGCCGGCCAGTTCCAGGCTAGCCTGAATATTTCATGAAACCGAGGCAAAGATCTCTCGAAGTGCCGGAGCAGGAAGAGCCGAAGGCGACCGAAGGTGGCCATTTTGGCCATCGAGGGAACCTGAGGATCTTCCGGCCCGGCAATTCGAGAGAGATTTGCCCGGGCTTCATGAAATATTCAGGCTAGATGTGCTTCGAGTCCGATTCGTCCTTCTGGACGTAGCCGGACTCCTGGCGCTGAAAGTTGACCTGGTTCTTCTTCAAATAAGCCTGGTACACGTCCTCGGCGCTCATCCCCAGGGTCTGGGCGAGCGAGACCAGGAAATGAAAGAGGTCCACCACTTCGACCCGGGCGTTCTGGGCGTCAAACTTCTGATATTTCGCCCACCATTTCCAGGGCACCGAGTCGACCAATTCGGCCAGCTCCTGCTGCATCGCCCGGGTATAGTTGAGGATCCATTTCGCCTTGTCCTCGTCGGTCGCCGGCGGGAGGGCGACGCCGATCCGGCGGTTGAGCGCGTCCTGCATCTGGAAGATCTCCTCGAATTTGTCCATGCGCGAGGCTGCCGGGGAGGCCGCAGCGGTGACAAGTGATAACTTCCGTCCGCTCTCGTTCCTCGCTGACCGGACAGCACATAAGATATTATCTTTTAGTTAGATACAAATAGCGTGCCGTTTGCGAAACGGTTCACCTCCGGGGCGGGCCGCTTTCCAGTTGCCGAAGTTGCGGGTTTCGGCCATGTTGGACCCTTCGTGCAGGCGTCCGAGCGCAAATTCCCCGCGTTCCGCCTGCGTCAATAAACAACCCGGCTGCTCCCGGCTGGTCCGGTGAGCGCCGCAGCAAAAAACAAAACAATGACAGATCAAGTCTCGTCCGGCGACCTCGCCGCACCGGCGGCCGGCAATTCGGCTCCCGCGGCGTCCGCCGAGACCTCCGCCGCGCAATCCGCGGCCAGCCAGACCCAGCCGTTCGGCACGTTCGGCACCACGCGCGGCTCCGGCCTGGCGCGGGGCAAACGCGCCTCGAACCCCGCGGCCACCGCCGCTCCCGCCGAAGCCGGCGCCTACCAACCCACCTCGATCGAGGTGATCACCCCGCAACGGGAGTACCAAAATCCGTTTGGCGAGAATCCGCCGCCGGCCGAACCCGCTCCCGTCGCGGTGAAGCCGGCCGCTCCCGTGGCCGTCGCCGTCGCGCCCGCGGCTGCTCCTGTCCCCGTCGCGGCTCCGCCCGCTCCCGTGGCTCCCGCCCCCGCGCTGGCCCCGGCGTTTACCCCCGCGGCGCGGGACTACGTGACTCCGGCCGCTCCGGCTGCCGCCCCCGCGCCCGCTCCCAAGGCCGAACTGAACATCCTCCCGCCGACCGAGACCAAGCGCAATCCGGTCAGCTGGGAGAGCGGCCAGCCCGCGGCGCCGGAATTTCCCTATCGCCCCGCGCGCGATCCGGGCGCTCCCCGCGACGAGCGCCGGGCGCGCGACGAGCGCGGCCCGCGCCCCGACCGCGCTCCGCGCGACGAGCGGACGCCCCGTGACGAGCGGGCCCCCCGGGACGAACGGGCCCCGCGCGACGAACGCAGCTCGGACCAGCGGCCCGTGTTCCGACCGGAAGCCCGCGGCCCGCGCGATCCTTCCGCGCCGCGCTCCCCGAGCCTGACCGGCCGCTCCGGCGCGCCGGCCGGCCACGTTGCCAAACCCCAGGGGTTCTTCGGCTGGCTGAAGGGTCTTTTCGGCGCGAAGCCGGCGGCCCCGGCGGCGGCGCCGAGCCGCCCGGAAGGGGAATACGATCGCGACCAGCATTCCTCCCAGCATCGGCGGCGGCGCCGCGGCGGCCGCGGCCGCAGCCACGGTGACTACCGCGCCGAAGGCTCCGGCCACCGCCCGGCGCAGGCCGGGGACGGTTCGGCCCCGGCAGGCGGCCCGGACTATTCCGGCGAGCCCCGCGGCGAGAACCAGGGCGGGCACCAGGGCGACTCCCAGCACGGCGGCCGGCGGCGGCGCCACCGCGGCGGCCGGGGGCGCAACCGGGATGATCGCGGCGGCCCGCGTTCGGAAGGCCAGCAGGGCGGCGGCTTCATCTAGAGCCGAAAGTTAAACCTTGCCAACGCGCGGTCCGCAGCGCGCATTTCAAGGCGTCCGCATCCCGCGGGCGCCTTTTTTTCGCCTTCCACCCGCCCGCCCACGCTTCGTCCATGGCCGATCTCATCGTCAACGGGGGCCGAGCCCTTTCCGGCACGATCCGTCCGTCCGGCAACAAGAACGCCGTGCTGCCGATCTTCTGCGCCACGCTCCTGACGGACGATCCGGTCGACCTGGTCAACGTCCCGGATATCACCGATCTGGAGAAGCTGGTCGCCTTCCTGCGGGCCCAGGGCTCGCGGATCGACTGGGACCGGGCTGCCGGCACGATGCACTTGGAGCACGCCGGCTTCCGCGGCTCCCTGGCGGAGGATGAACTGCCGCAGGACATGCGCTCGTCCGTCCTGCTCTACCCGGCCCTCCTCCACCGCCTGCGGCGCCTCGGCATCCGCTCCAACGCCAAAGGCTGCTCGCTCGGGGTGCGCGAGATCGATCCGCACCTGGAGGTGCTCCGCGCCCTCGGGGCGAGGGTGGCCGACGGCGAGTCCCTGGTCATCGACCTGCCGGAGGGCTTCCGGGGCGGCCGCCACTGGCTCGACTACATGTCGGTCACCGTCACCGAAAATTTCGCGATGGCGGCGGCCCTGGCCGCCGGCCGCTCCACGCTGATCAACGCCGCCAGCGAGCCCCATGTGCAGGATCTGTGCGGCGCGCTGGTCGCGATGGGAGCCCGGATTGAGGGGATCGGGACGAGCCGGCTGGAGATCACCGGCGTGGACCGCCTGCACGGGGCCCGGATCGCGATCGACACCGATTACCACGAGGTGGTCACCTTCCTCGCCCTGGGGGCCATCACCGGCGGCGAGGTGCGGGTGGAGAATTCCGTGCCGCGGCACTTCGACCTGATCGCCCGCGCCTTCGGCAAGCTTGGCGTCGTCATCACCCACGAGGGCGACACCGCCCGGGTCGCCGGCGCCCAGCGCCTGGAGATTGAGCGGCCGCTGACCAGCAACCTGCTGCCGAAGATCGAGGCCGCCCCCTGGCCTTACTTCTCCGTGGATCTGCTGCCCCTGATGATCGCCCTGAGCACCCGGGCGCGCGGGACGATCCATTTTTGGAACAAGGTGTATGAAAACGGCTTCTCCTGGATGCCCGAGCTGGCAAAGTTCGGCGCCCATATCGTCGTCTGCGATCCGCACCGGATCATCGTCTTCGGCGACCGGCCGCTGCATCCGGCCGTCGTCGACTCGCCGTACGTGATCCGGGCGGCCGTCGCCCTCACCATGATGGCCGCCGCCATCCCCGGCCGCAGCGTCGTCCGCAACGCCGAGATCATCAAGCGGGCGCATCCGCGCTTCGTCGAAAACCTGCGCTCCCTCGGGGCCGAACTGGAGTGGAAATAGCCCGCATGGCCACGCCCCGCACTCCCGCCTCCCGTCCTCCGGTTCCGCCGCCGCCAGCCACCGGCGTCGGCTACATCACGACTGCCTTGGCCGCGCCGGCCAGCCCGGCCGAGGCGGCCCTGCGGCCCCTCTCCTTCGCGGACTTCAGCGGCCAGGCCAAGAGCGTCGAGCGCCTCCAGGTGATGGTCGGGGCCGCCAAGCGGCGCGGCGAGGCGCTCCACCACATCCTCCTCTCCGGCCCCCCGGGGCTCGGCAAGACCACCCTCGCTTTCATTCTCGGACAGGAGCTGGGCAGGAACGTCCGGGTCACCTCGGGGCCCGTGATCGAGAAGGCCGGCGACCTGGCCGGCCTGCTGACCAGCCTCGAGGAGGGGGAGATCCTCTTCATCGACGAGATCCATCGCCTGCCCAAGACCGTGGAGGAATACCTGTATTCGGCGATGGAGGACTTCCGGCTCGACATCATGATCGACCAGGGTCCGAACGCCCGCAGCGTGCGCCTGTCGATCCCGAAGTTCACCCTCATCGGCGCCACCACCCGCAACGGGCTCCTCACCGCCCCCTTGCGCTCCCGCTTCACGCTCCAGACCCGGCTGGACTATTACGACGTGGCCACGCTGCGGGGCATCGTGCGGCGCAGCTGCCGCCTGCTCGGCGTCACCCTGGACGAGGGCGGCGAGAGCGAAATTGCCGCCCGGGCGCGCGGCACCCCGCGGGTGGCGAACAACCTGATCCATTTTGTGCGGGACTTCGCCCAGGAGCGGGCGGCCGGGGTCATCACCCGCCCCGTGGCCGCGGCCGCCCTGGAATTGCTGGAAATCGACGCCGCCGGCCTCGACGAAATGGACAAGCGGATGCTCCGCGCCATGGCCGAGAACTACGGCGGCGGCCCGGTCGGCATGACCACCATCGCCGTCGCCGTCGGCGAGGAGGCGGATACCCTCGAGGAAGTGCACGAGCCGTACCTGATCCAGGAAGGCTACCTGCAGCGCACCCCGCAGGGCCGGATCCTGACCGCCCGGGGCTACGCCGCCGTCGGCGTCAAGCCGGCCTCCGGCGCCCAGGGCAGCCTGTTATAGTCCGCCGCCCAGGCCGCCCGCCTGGGCGCGCGCCAGGGAAACGTCCGGGGCGCGTCTCGCCGGCGGCGAAGCCGCCAGCCGCCGTAAAGTCTGCCGGGCCTGATGCTTGAAGAGGTACCAGCCCCCCACGAGGATTTCGATCCGTCCCATCCAGATCAGCCAGATGGCGCTCGCGCTGGTGCCGTCGGCGCCGGTGGGCGGAAACCAGTCGGGCGAAAGCCCCGGCAGCGCTTTCATCGCCACCCCAACGAACAGAAAACCGAGGGCGTTTTTCACGTTCATTTGCCGCCTGGTTTCAAGCGATTCCCGTGCCAACCCCGGCGCATTTTCGCCAGCATCTGGCTGGCCAACGGCCGAACGGTGCGGCTGCCGGCCTCCCGATTGCCTGGCTGCAGGCGGCGTTCGCTCTTCATGCCCAGACAGACCGGGCGGTCGCGGCCGGGTTCCCCGGCGGCGAAACGCCTAAAACCGTGGCTCCGAGGGTCCGGCGCGCCCGGGCCGGAAAATCGCTTCGGCCGCTCAGCAGACCAGGGAGCCAAAATCCGAGAAGTCGGCCTTGAAGCCGCCCTTGACCCCTTTGCAGATGACGCTCACCGCGTCATGGGAATGCAGCGATTCGAGGTGCGAGCACGCGATCTGGAAGTCGGCGATCCGCCGGTCCCCGTCGAACTCGCGGTATAGCAGGCGCGCGGCATCCTCGACGAACTTGAGGTGCGCCCCGTTCAGCTCCGCGAAGGCCTGCTCGTCCTCGCGCTTCACCATCACCTGGGTCTCGGTCTGCAGCGCGCGCGCGCAGTGGGCCTGGACGTCCTCGATCCAGATCTTCTTGCCCTCGACCTCCTCCAGCGTGATCCGGGCCTTGCTGCGCTGGGAATGCGGGACGGCATAGACCCCGCGGCGGTCCCGCGCGTGCTCGGCCAGCTCGGCCGAACAGGGGCAGGCCGAGGAGTAGACGAAATCGAACTGGATGAACCGGCGGTAGCTCCCGTCCCGGGTCATGACGCCCTCGAAGGCCACGCGGTAGAACTGGTAGCCGTCCAGGCCGCTGCGCAGGCTCGGCTGGACCATCGGGTAGGAGAAGGCCAGCCGCAGCCGGGCGTCCTTCGTGACCACGTTGCGCAAGTAGGTCTTGAGGATGCGCCCCACCCGCTCGCCGGTGAAGACCTTGTCCTTGTGCTCGTAGAAGGCGCGCACGATCCGGCTCATGTTGATGCCCTTGAGCTCGGCTTCCAGGGACACGGTCCCGGTGATGCTCGTCTCCAGGGTCAGGATTTCTCCGGCCTTCGTGCGGAACCGCAGCGGCAGCTTGAAGTTCGAAACGCCCACTTGCTGGATCGGCACGTTGGCGCCCTGGATCGCCCCGTGGGCGGCCTCCATCATGTCCGGCAAGCCGGCCCGGTAGGCCGGCGTGACGCGAAAACTCGCGTCGTAGCCCCGAGGCATGCGCGCGGGCAGGCCGTCGGCCGAACGGTGGAGGTACATCGCTTTTTTCTTGCTCATATCGGTTAGGGACGCCCGGAGGGCCCGAAGTATTCCGCGAAATTGCGCGGGGTCTCGTACAGGCGCACGCAATGCAGCCGGCCGGCCGGCAGGGCCGGCTCGAGCTGGCGCCAGAAGGCGACGACCAGGTTCTCCGTCGTGGGGATCACCCCCGCCAGAAAATCGACCTCGCAGTTGAGGTTCCGGTGGTCGCAGCGGTCGGCCACGGTCACCAGGAGGACCTCCTTCAGTTTGGCCAGGTTGCAGACGTAGCCGGTCTCCGGGTCCGGACGCCCGGCGACCGTCACCTCGAGGACGTAATTGTGGCCATGCCCGTGGGCATTGGCGCAGAGCCCGAACTCGCGCTCGTTCCACGCCGCGTCGCGGTCCGGATTGTAGAGCCGGTGCGCCGCGCTGAAATGGACCTGGCGGGTCACGAACACCTCGCCCGACGGGCCGGTCCCGGCGCGGGGGCGGCGGGCCGGTGAGCGGGCTGAACGGGATTTTCGCGGCATGGAAGGTTCACTCTTAGCGGATTTCCCCGTGCGGTCAAACCCGTCCCGCCGGGGCGGGCGCGCCGCCGCGCGAAAACCGTTGCGCTTGCGCGAGCGCGGTCGTTGGAGTGTCAGCCATGGCGATGCGCTTTTGCATTCTGGGCAGCGGGAGCTCGGGCAACAGCGCGCTCCTGGTGACCGCCGGGGCGCGGGTCCTGGTCGACGCGGGCTTTTCCGCCCGCAAGCTCGAGCAGCTGCTCGCCGCCGTCGGCGAATCGCTGGCCCGGATCGACGCGGTCTTCCTGACCCATGAGCACGGGGATCACGCCGCCGGCATCGAAGGCCTGAAGAAGTTTCCCCACATCCGGATCTACGCCAACGGCCCCACGGCCCGCGCGGTGCAGGCGAGCCTTCCCCACCGCCCGGCCTGGCAGATCTTCGAAACCGGCGCGGCCTTTCAGTTTCGCGATCTGGAAGTCCGCAGCTTCTCCGTGCCGCACGACGCCCACGACCCGGTCGGCTTCCGCTTCACGAGCGGCCACGAGGGCGACCTGTTTGACCCGCGCCGCAGCCTCGCCTGGCTCACCGACCTCGGGCACGCCCCGCCGCACCTCGTCGAGCAGCTGCGCGAGTGCGATGTGCTGGTCGTGGAGGCCAACCACTGCCCGCAATTGCTGGAGGCCGACCACCGACGCCCCTGGGCGACGAAAAAGCGGATCAGCGGCCGCCACGGCCATCTTTCCAACGACGGGGTCCGCGCGCTGCTGGACGCGGCGGCCAGCCCCCGCTGGCGGCGGATCTTCCTCATCCACCTGTCGCGCGACTGCAATTCCCCGGCCGCGGTCGCCGCGGCGCTCGCCGGGCTGCGGACGCGCCTGCCGTGCGAGCTGTCGATCGTCGGCGCGGGCGAGGGCGCGCCCTTCTACGACGTGGGCGCGTGACCGGCCGCGCCCAGCGCCGCGCTCAGGCCTCCCCCTTCTTCAGGCTCCGGCGATGGGCGATCGACCCCATCAGGATCCCCCCCAACACCCCGAAGGGCGCCATAAAATAGAAGTAGTAGTTCCAGTTCTTGTCGAGGAGCCACCCCAGGACCTTCATGCCGATGCCGGCCCCGAAATACTGGAACGAGTCGATCAAGCCCGAGGCGAAGCCGGCCATTTTCCGGCCCCCGATGTCCATCGCCGCCGCCGGCCCGAGGAGCGAGTGGGTCGAGTTGGCCGTGAAGGAGATGGCGACGAAGGCCGCCACGATGGCCGCCACGCTCTGGGCCTGCGCGGCGACCAGGATCACCGCCACCTCGATGAAGTAAATGCCGGCGGCCACCGGCGCGCGGCGACCCTGGAAACACCGGTCGGAAATCAGGCCGGAGAGAAAGGAGCCGGTCGAAGCCACGAATGGGACCAGGAAGCCGGTCAGCTGGAAGATGCCGGATTTGGCCATGTCGAGATGCTCGACCTCCTGCAGATAGCGCGGAAACCACTGGTCGATCGACTGCCGCACGACGCCCGTGCAGGCGTAAGCCGCCGCAATGATCCAGACGACGGGGTTGGTGGTGATCGCCTGCAACACCGCCCCGAGCGCCGGCCGGGTGCCGGCGTCGGCGTGATCGGCCTCCCCGGCGTGCACCGCGTGGAAGCCGGCCTGTTCCGGAGTGTCCTTGACGAAGATCGCCAGGAAGACGGCGACGACGCTGGCCATCCCGGCCGGCACCCAGAAGAGCCAGCGCCAGTGCAGGGGCGGGATCCGCCACAGGCCCAGGAACACGAACCCGGCGAGCAGCGCCGGGCCGAATTGGAACAGCGCGAAGCGTCCGACATTGATCATGTAGCCGAAGATCCCCGCGAAGGTGCCGCGCTCGGTCTGGCCGAACCAGGCGGCGTTGACCTTGATGAAGCCCGGGGAGCCGAACGATTGCAGGTAGCCGTCGACCCCGCGGATCGCGACGAACAGCCACAGGACACCCGAAAAGGAGGCCGCCCCAAAGAGCAGGTTCATCGAAATCGTGCCCACCGCGCCGATCAGCATCGCCCGTTTTCCACCCAGAAAGTCGGCGAGCAGGCCGTTCAGGATCTGCCCGCACGCATAGGCCAGGAAGAACGCCGAGAGGATGCTGCTCATCTGGCCCTTGGTGAAGCCGAACTCGTCGCTGATCGACTTGTTCGCCAGCGACAGATTGTAGCGGCAGATGTAGAAGGTCGTATACATCAGCCCCAGCAGACCCCAGTTCAGGCCTCGGCGGGCCCGAAAACCGGGAGGATGCTTAGGGCGCTGGCCACCGCTGAGTGGGGCGGGCGCGGTCATCGGGCGCAAGTTGTGACACATTTGTAACCCGAAGCACGCCAATTTCGGGGCCGCCGGCGGCCCCGGGCGTCCAAAATGGGCGTTGAGCCCGGTTCGGCCGCGTGAATACTGCCTGGGCCGATCCGCGTCATGACCCAACCCGCCCTCCTGCCTTTCCGCCGCACCAAGATCATCTTCACGCTCGGGCCGGCGACCGAAAGCGAGGCCATGCTCGAGAGCCTGATCCGCGCCGGCGCCGACGTCGTGCGCCTCAATATGGCGCACGCCAACCACGAGTGGACGCGGACGATCATCGCGCGCATCCGCGCGGTCAGCGCCCGGGTCGGCCGGGAAGTGGCGATCCTGATGGACATCAAGGGCCCGGAGATTCGCACCGGCGACCTCGAGGCGCCGATCGAACTGCGCGCCGGGGAGATCTTCGATTTCACGGTGCGGCCCGGCACCGAACGCGGACCCGGCGAGGAGATCCGTTCGGTCGACGTCAACTACCAGGACCTCGTCAACGACATCCAGGTCGGCGACACGGTGCTGGTGGACAACGGGCTGATCCGGCTGGAGGTGCTCGAAAAGCACGCGGCGAAGATCCGCTGCCGGGTGCTGATCGCCGGCGAGCTCAAATCGCGCCGGCATATCAATCTGCCGGGGGTGAAGGTCAACTTGCCGGCCTTCACGGCCAAGGACCGGGGCGATGTCCTCGTGGGCCTGGAGGCGGGAATCGACCTGATCGCCCTCTCCTTCGTGCGGGCCGCCGAGGACGTGGCCGAACTGCGCCGGTTTCTCGCCGACCAGAAGGCGAAGGTGTGGATCGTGGCCAAGATCGAGGACCAGTCCGCGATCCGCAACCTCGAGGAGATCGTCGACGCCTGCGACGCCCTGATGGTGGCCCGCGGCGATCTGGGCATCGAATGCCCGATCGAGGACCTGCCGGTGATCCAGCGGCGGGCGGTCAACACCTGCCTCGCCCACGGCAAGCCGGTCATCATCGCGACCCACATGCTCGAATCGATGATCACCCAGCCGGTGCCGACCCGGGCCGAGATCACGGATGTCGCCAACGCCGTCTACGAGCAGTCCGACTGCGTGATGCTCTCCGGCGAAACCACCATCGGCCGCTATCCCCTCGAATGCGTCCGGCTGCTGGACACGATCGCGCGCCGAATCGAGACCGAGGAGGCACCGGACTTCAGCGAGCCGTCCGTGTTCGCCAGCGAGCGGATGAAGGTCCTGCATTCGGCGGTCGTGCTCAGCAATCAGTTTGCCGGCTCGAAGCTCGTCACCTTCACCCGCCATGGTTTCATGGCGCGGGGTCTGGCGGCGCTGCGTCCGGTGCACTCGCCGATCCTCGCCTTTACCCCCCACAGCGCCCTGGTGCGGCAGCTGCGGCTGCTGCGGTCGGTGGAACCGATCCTGCTGCCCTTCGCCGCCGAACCCCATCTGACGATCGAGAATGCCCTGCGGCTCCTGCGGGAATCCGGGCGCGTCCAGGTCGGCGACAAGTTGGTGATTGCCACGGACATCCTCGCCCAGGACCGGCGGGTCGACAGCGTCCAGCTTCGGACCGTCCAATCCTAGGTCCAAGCCGCCGTCCGGTCCGGGCCGCCGCGGGGGCCAAAAATCGGCGTGCAGCCTGTTACCGGATCCTCCGGCCGGCGTCTAGAAGGGATGGCGACCTCCCCGGCTGCAATCTCCGACCCGCGCGGGAAAACCCTGCCGCCCCGGCGGGAGTCCTGCCGCTGCCTGCGGTGCGGCGCCGGCACGGCCTGCCGGACCCGGAGCCCGGGAATAGCCCGGCCAACCGGGGCTCCCAGGATGGGTGGTAGTGCCCATAGCCTTACCCATTGACCATCCGGCTTGCTGCTATAATAGTTCCTTTCACCCCGCTGTTCGTTCCCTCCATGGCATTACCCCGATTCTGTCGCGCGGCCGCGTTCGCCCTTCTAGCCGGGGGGACGCCGCTGATCACCCAGGCCCAAACCCCGCGGCTGGCCAACCTGTCCACCAAAGGACAGGTCGCGAGCGCAAGCGGCGGCATGGTCACCGGCTTCATCATCGGCCCGGGCAACGGCGAGACGGTCCTGATCCGCGCGGCCGGTCCGACCCTGAAGGCCAATTTCGGCGTTGCGACCGCGCTGCCCGACCCGGTGCTCACCCTCTTCAGCGGCAATACCGTGCTGGCGACCAACAGCGCCTGGAATCCGGCCGATGCGGCGACCATGACCTCGGTCGGCGCCTTCCCGTTTCTCTCCGGTAGCAAGGACGCCGATCTGGTCACCACCCTGCAGCCCGGGGCCTACACGGCCCAGGTGCTGGGGGCCGCCGCCGACAGCGGGATCGCGCTCCTGGAAGTCTACGAGGTGGGGCCCACCGCCGCCTCCTCGCATCTGCTCAATATCTCCAGCCGCGTCTTCGTCGGCGGCAGCAGCCAAAACGCCACCGGCGGCCTGATCCTGACGGGCTCCGGGGGCACCCGCACCTTGCTGATCCGCGGCGTCGGCCCGGGCCTCGCCGCCCTCGGGGTCAGCGGCGCCCTGGCCGACCCCACGCTGAGCCTGCTGGATGGGACCGGAGCAACGATCGCCAGCAACGACGACTGGGGAACGCCGGTCGGCTCCGGGGCCGCCAGCGCGGCCGCCCTCTCCGCCGCCTTTGCCCAAAGCGGGGCATTCAATCTGGCCGCCGGCAGCAAGGACTCGGCGCTGATCGCCACCCTGGCGCCCGGCAGCTATACGATCAACGTGGCGGGAAACAATGGGGACACCGGAGTGGCCCTGGTGGAGGTCTACGACATCACGCCCAGCGGACCGACGACCGTCTCGGTCGTCGCGAGCAACGCCAGCGCCGATTCGAGCGGCAACAATCCGGGGGTCTTCACGGTCAGCCGAACCGGCGATACGAGCCAGCCGCTCACCCTTCCGTACATGGTCGGCGGCACGGCGGTCAGCGGGATCACCTATCCGGCGCTGCCGGGCGTGGTGACGATCCCGGCCGGCGCCGTTTCCACCCCGGTGATCGTTGCGCCTCTGCCGAGCCTGGCCGCGCCGGCCAGCACGGTGATCCTGACCCTCGGGGCTGGCCCGGGCTATACCATCGCCGGAACGGGCGTCGCCACGGTCACGATCACGAACATTCCGGGGACTTTCTACGTGGCCAATCTGCGGCCGACGGCCGGCGCCGCCGCCTCCACCGGCTCGGGCACCGCCACCATTGTCCTGGCGCCCAACGGCTCCAGCGCCAGCGTCAACCTCAGCTACAGCGATCTGACCTCCGAGGAGGGCATGCCGCATTTGGTGGTCGGGGTTCCGGGCGGTTCAGGAACGTTTGTCCTCGCCCTGCCCTATGGCCAGTTCACCCAGCAGACCTGGACGCTTGCGCCAACCGGGGCCTATTCGGCCGCCGCGCTCCTGGCGGCGCTCCAATCGGGCAACGTCTTCTTCGAGATCGACTCAGCCGACTACCCCAGCGGCGAACTCGAGGGCTCGTTCACCCTCAGCAACGGCACCCAGAATTTCACGGCGCCGGCCGCTCTCCCGGCGGTCAACCTCACGGCCGTGTCCCAGAACGACGCCGCCCGCTTCCTCACCCAGGCCACGTTCGGCCCGACGCTCACCGACGTCAACAACCTCGTGAACGAGGGCTACAGCGCCTGGATTGCCGCGCAGATGGCGGCGCCCGCCTCCTCCCACCTGGCCGCCACCCGCGCCGATGCCCTGGCGTTCCCGAACACGGGCCAGTACCCCATCACCGAGAATAATCGGCAGGCGGCGTGGTGGAAGACGGTGGTCACCGGCCCCGATCAGCTCCGTCAGCGCGTGGCCTTCGCCCTCAGCGAGATCTTCGTGGTCTCGGACGTCTCCTCGCTCCTGGTCAATCAACCCGAAGCGGTGGCCAACTACTACGACCTGCTCGCACAGGACGCTTTCGGCAACTTCCGCCAGCTGCTGCAGGACGTCACCTTAAGCCCGGTCATGGGCAATTACCTGAGCATGCTGCGCAACCAGCCGGCGAACGCGGCCCGGGGCACCAGCGCCGACGAGAACTACGCCCGCGAGGTCCAGCAGCTCTTCACCGTGGGGCTGAATGTTCTCAATCCGGACGGCTCGCTCGCCCTGGATTCGAACGGCCTGCCCATCCCGACCTACAACCAGGCCGAGATCGTCCAGACCGCCAATGTGCTGACCGGCTGGTCGTACCATTCGACCTTGGCCAATCCGAGCTTCACCGGCGCGGCCGCCGACTGGTTCAATCCGATGCAGCTTTTCCCCGCGTACCATGACAATACGCAGAAGACGATTCTCGGGGGGGCCGTCGTCCCGGCCAACGAAGGGGGCGCGGCCGACTTAAACCTCCTGCTGAACACCCTCTTCAACCACGCCAATACCGGGCCCTTCCTCAGCCGGGAGTTGATCCAGCGCCTCGTGTCGAGCAATCCCAGCCCTGGGTACATCTACCGAGTCTCCCAGGTCTTCGCCAACGACGGCACCGGCACCCGGGGCAATCTGGCGGCGGTCGTGAAGGCCATTCTGCTCGACCCGGAGGCGCGCCTGGGCACCTACGCCAGCGATTCGGGCTTCGGCAAGCTGAAGGAGCCGCTCCTGCGCCAGACCGCGATCTACCGCGCGTTCAACGCCACGCCGACCGACGGACGGTTCGGGATCGGCGCCCTCTTCACCCCCGACCAGTCGCTCGGCCAGGCGGCGCTGCGCGCTCCGACGGTCTTCAATTTCTTCCTGCCGGATTTTGTCTTTCCGGGCACCCTCGCCCAAGCCGGCCTCCTGGCTCCGGAATTCCAAATCACCACCGCCTCCTCGGTGATCACGCAGACCAACACCTACTACAACTCCGTCTACACGGCGACCACCCCCGCCGCCTCGACGCCCATTCTGGATTTGTCCTCCCTGACCTCCGCGGCGAGCAACCAGGCGATGCTCAACACGCTCAATCTCCTGCTCTGCGGCGGAGCGCTGTCCACCCAGGCCCAGCAGAGCATCCTCACCGCCCTGGCGGCGCTGCCGCCGGCGACGACGCTGCCTTCGGACCGCGCGAAGTTCGCCCTCGAGCTGGTCGCCACCGCCCCCGGCGGGGCGGTCCAGCAATAACCCCCCGCTTCATTCCCCTAATCGCCATGTTGTGCCCTGAAGACCTCACCCGCCGCAAGTTCATCGGCAATGCGTGCGCCGCGGTCGGCGCCACCGGACTGCTCTCGGCCCTGGCCCAGCTGCGGGTGATCGGCGCGGTGGCTGGCGACGCCGCGCGGACCTCCAGCGCGACCAGCGACTACAAGGCCCTGGTCTGCGTGTTCCTGTACGGGGGCAACGACTCCAACAATGTCGTGATCCCCTACGACACCACCAATTACAACCTCTATGCGGCCGCCCGCACCGCGCTCGCCCTGCCGCAGGCCAATCTGCTCCCGATCACGCCGAAAACCTATTCGGACGGCCGGCAATGGGCGCTCCATCCCTCCCTGGTCGAGGTGCAGAATCTCTTCAGCACCGGCCAGCTGGCGATCCTGGCCAACACCGGCACGCTCACCTATCCGACCACCCTGACCCAGTACAATTCCGGTTCGGCCAGCCTGCCCCCGCAGCTGTTTTCCCATGCCGACCAGCAGGTCCAGTGGCAAAGCTCCCTGCCGGACCAGCCCTTCCAGTCCGGCTGGGGCGGCCGCCTGGCGGACATCATCAATGCCATCAATACCAACACGCAGATCTCGATGTCGATCAGCGTGGCCGGCCAGAACTCCTTTCAGGTCGGCAAAACCGTCTCCCAGTATGCGGTGAGCCCGAGCGGAGCGGTCAGCATCACCGGAAGCACCGGCAGCACGATCAACACCTCGCGCTACGCCACCCAGCAGGCCCTGCTCAATCAGCAGGAAGCCAACCTTTTCCAGGCCGCCTTCGCGAACCTGACGGGCTCGGCGATCAACGACAGCTCCCTGCTGACCTCGATCCTGACGAACGCCACGAGCCTCCAGACAAGATTCCCCAACACCAGCCTGGGCACCCAGCTGCAGATGATCGCCAAGCTGATCTCGGCCGCGCCCACGCTGGGCCTGAAGCGCCAGGTCTTTTTTGCCAGCCTGGGCGGGTGGGACCTGCACACTGGAGAATTGCCGGCCCACGTCACGCTGCTCTCCCAGATCAGCGCGGCGCTGAATGCCTTCAACAGCGCCACGATCGAACTGGGCGTGCAGAACCAGGTGACGGCTTTCACCGCCTCCGATTTCAGCCGCACTTTCAATACGAACGGCGACGGCTCCGACCACGGCTGGGGCAGCCACCACCTGATCATGGGCGGGGCGGTCAAGGGCGGCGATATCTACGGGACCATGCCCTCGCTGCGCCTCGGCGGCCCGGACGACACGGGGCGCGGTCGCTGGGTGCCTTCGACGAGCGTCGACGCCTATTCGGCCACGCTCGCCAGCTGGTTTGGGGTCAGCCCCAGCAATCTTCCCGTGGTGCTGCCGAATATCGGCCGGTTTCCGAGCTCGAACCTGGGGTTCCTGAGCGGCACCTGAGCGCTCCGACGCGCTGGAGTCCGCAATCGGCATGCCCCAAGCCGCGCGCAAACGCACCCCGCGCGGCACCGGCCTGGCGGTCGGCGCCGCGCTCCTGGCCGCCCTGCTCCTGGTCTGGTTCCGGCATCCGGTCCGCCAGGCCGTTCCGCCGCCCGGCACCGGCGCGAGCGGGCCTGCCGCCGTCGCTCCCGCGCTGAATCCGGGCCAGTCCGCCGCGGCCGCCGCGCAGGACGCACCCTCGCAGCTGGCCGACAATCTCAACCGTCCGGCCGGCGACATCCACGAGGACCTGCGCACGATCGAGGAGATCTTCCGCCAATACCGCAGCTCGACCCGCCAGCTCAATCCGGTCGGCGAGAACGCCGAAATCACCGCCGTGCTCACCGGCCGCAATCGCCTGGATTTCGCGTTCATCCCGCCGAATCACCCGGCGATCAACGCCCGGGGCGAACTGTGCGACCGCTGGGGAACGCCTTACTTTTTCCACGCCTTGTCCGGGACCCAGATGGAGATCCGCTCCGCCGGCCCCGATCGCAAGCTCTGGACGGCCGACGACGAAGTGCTGACGCCCGGCCTCAACCATCCGCCGCTTTAGCTGGCGGCTGCGCCGGAGGGGGACCACTCTGGAGCGGCATGGCCGCCTCCGTTCCGAATCGCTCCGCCTCGCTCCGCCGGTCGCTCGCGGTCCTCGCGGCGCTCTCCGGCGCCCTCTGCTCCGCCGCGCCCCTCCAGGTGGTCAGCCTGGCAACCGTGCTCACCGAGATCGCCGGGCAAGTCGGCGGCCCGGAAGTGGCGGTGCAAGCCCTGGTGCGGCCGGGCGTCGATCCCCACACCTTCGAGCCCGCGCCCGGCGACCTGCGGGCGATCGCCGGGGCGGACCTGGTCCTCGCCGCCGGCCTGGGCCTCGAACCCTACCTCGACCGCCTGGCCGCCAACGCCGGCACCCGGGGCCGGATCGCCGAGGTCGGCGACGCCCTGTCCGGATCGCTGCTCTATCTGGAACAGGACGGCCGGCGGGAGGCCGACCCGCATTGGTGGAACAGCGTGCCGGCGACCATCACGATCGTCCGCCGGGTGGCCGCCGAGCTCACCGAGCTGCGGCCCGCGGCCGGCCCGCAGTTCGCGGCGCGGGCGCAGGCCTATACGGAGCAGCTGGAGGCGCTTGACCGGTGGATCCGCGGGGAAGTAGGCGCGATCCCAGCCGGCCGCCGCCAGCTCGTCACGACCCATGACGCGTTCGGCTGGTTCGCCCGCGACTACGGCTTCACCGTGCATGCGATCAGCGGCATCAGTCCGGAGGCCGAGCCCAACGCGCGCGATCTGGCCGGCCTGGTGGACTTCATCCGGCGCGAGCGGATTCCCGCGATCTTCATCGAGGCCGGCGCCAATTCCCGGCTCGTCGCCGCGGTCCAGGAGGAGACCGGCGTGCGGCTGGGCGGGGAGCTCTATCCCGACGGCCTCATGCCGGAGGGGGAAGGCTCGACCTACGCGGGCCTGATGCGGCACAACGTGCGCACCATCGTGGCCGCCCTGCAGTGACCTCCCCGCTGGCCAGTTGCCAGCCGGCCCGCAGCCGTCTATCCTGGTCCTTATCAGTCCGGCGGAGCGTTCCGCCGGGATCCCCGCCGCCATGACTTCATCCGCCATTCCCGTCACCGTTCTCACCGGCTTTCTCGGCGCCGGCAAGACGACGCTGCTCAACCGCATCCTCACCGAACAGCACGGCCGCAAGCTGGCGGTGATCGAAAACGAGTACGGGGAGGTGGGCGTGGACAACCAGCTGGTGATCGCGGGCGAAGAGGAGCTCTTCGAGATGAACAACGGCTGCATTTGCTGCTCGGTGCGCGGCGACCTGATCCGGATCCTCGGCCGGCTGCTCAAGCGCAAGGATCGCCTCGATGGCATCCTGATCGAGACCACCGGCCTCGCCAACCCGGCGCCCGTCGCCCAGACCTTCTTCACCGACGACGACATGCGCGCCTCCTTCCGCCTCGATGCCATTGTCACGGTCGCCGACGCCAAGCATCTGGTGCAGCACCTCGACCGCGGCGACGAGTCGGTCAAGCAACTCGCCTTCGCCGACGTGATCCTGCTCAACAAGGCCGATCTGGCCTCCCCAGCCGAACTCGACGCCCTGGAGGCGCGGATCCGTCGGATCAACTCGGTCGCCAAGATCCATCGGAGCGTGAACTGCGCGGTCCCCCTGGACCAGGTGATCGAGGTCGGAGGCTTCAATCTCAGCCGCGCCACCGAACTGGATCCCAAGTTCCTGGAGGCCGAGTATCCCTTCGAATGGGCCGGCGCCTACAATCTGCCCGGCAACGCGCTCGAGGTAGTGATCGGCCACGACGGAGACGACCACTCCGGCCACGAGCATGCGCATGAGCACCCGCACGATGGGCAGGCCCACTCGCACCACCACGGGAACGAGAACGAGCTCGATGTGGTGATCCTCCCGCTCAAGTCGCTCGGCGCAAACGATCTGGCCGCCGCCCGGGACCTCGCGGTCACGGCCTTCTCCGATTGGGAGAGCCGCCACCGGGAAGGCGAGGCCATCGTGCCCGGTCCCACCCTCCATCGCCTGGAACTAAAGGAGGGCCACGGGCATTTTCCCCTCACCTTGGCCGGCCCCGGCCTGTTCGCGGTCTTCGAGCAATGCGGGGAGGTCCCGCTGCACATCCAGGTCGGCGGGGAGCCGGTCCGGCCTGACTGGCAGCAGGACTACCACGCCGCCCATGAGCACGCGGACGACGTCTCCTCGGTGGGTTTCCACCAAGGGGGAGACCTGGACGGCAACCGGCTCAACACCTGGATCAGCGAACTGCTGCGCACCAAGGGCGGGGACATCTACCGCATGAAGGGTGTCCTCAGCGTCAAAGGCAGCAACAAGCGCCTGGTCTTCCAGGGCGTGCACATGCTCTTCGACGCCAAGTTCGACCGCGAATGGGGGTCGGATCCGCGCGCCAACACGCTCGTCTTCATCGGCAAGAATCTCGACCGGGCCAAGCTGACCGAAGCCTTCAAGGCGTGTCTGGCGTGAACCTCTCCAAGCACTGGGCCGCGCAACTGGACGATTACGTGATCGACCTGGCCTGGGCGCCCGGCGGCGCCCAGCTGGCGGCCGCGTCGGCCGCCGGACCGGTTTCCTTGCTCGCGGCGGCCGATGGGGCCGCCCAGCACGTGCTGGCGGGCCATGAGCAGGGCACCAATTGCCTCGGCTTTGCTCCGGCCTCCGGCGCCTCGCCGGTCCTCGCCACCGGCGGCCAGGACGGCGCGGTCAAGCTCTGGGACGCGGCCTCGGGCCAGCACCTGGCCACGGCCCCGCTCGGCCCCGCCTGGGTCGAACACCTGGCGTGGCGGCCGCGGGGCGCGGCCGGCGCGGAGCGAGCCGCCGTGCTCGCCGCGGCCTCGGGCCGCAAGCTCGGCTTCATCGGGATCGACGGCTCGAATCGGCCGGCAAAGGCCGACGCGCCCAAGACGATTGCAGCCGTGGCCTGGGGGCCCGGCGGCGGGTGCGTCGCCGTGGCGGCCTTCGGCGGCGTGCGCCTTTGGGATGGCGACGATCTGATCGTCCAAAAGGAGCTACCTTATGCCAATGGCATCCAGGCGCTCGTCTGGTCCCCGGATGGAAAGTGGCTGGTCTCCGGCAATCAGGATCCGAGCGTGCATCTCTGGCAGCCGGAGTCGGAATTCGAGCTGCACATGAGCGGCTATGCAGGGAAGGTGAAGCACCTGAGCTTCGATCACACCAGCCGCTGGCTGGCGACGAGCGGGGGCCGGGATGCCTGCGTGTGGGACTGCTCCGGCGCGGGCCCCGAAGGCCGCGAACCGGCCATGCTGCCGCACGACGCTCCGGTCTGTGCGGTCGCCTTCCAGCAGGACCATGGCCTTCTGGCCACGGCGGCGCAGGATGGAGCGGTGTTTCTGTGGAGCCCGGAGCGCCGGCAACCGCTGCGCGCGACCGTGAAAATGCCGAAGGCCGCCACGAAGCTGGCTTGGTCCCCGGACGACCGGTATCTCGCCATCGGATCGGAAAATGGGATCGCGTACGTGCTGCGTTGCGAGGGCTGATCGCCCAACGGCCGGACCCGCCTCCCAAAGAGCCTGAATTTCTTCTGAAGTCCGCGACCGTTTTCTCGTCGGCTCCGGTGATCCACCGGTGGCCGCGATTCTGAAAGCAGCCGTAGGCGGACTTGCTTGCTTCAACCCCTCGCGGTTTGGCCTTTGTGGCTATTGCGGTGGTTTTTGTTCAAGGGTGAGTACTTTCCCAGGGATTGAAATATCGTAACAAGGTACATTACTTGAGATTACATATTTTATTTGGAGACGCAGAAAAATCGCTTGCTTAAACCATACTAAATTAATCTACATAACATGAATTAGCCATTTCTTGCCAGCAATGACGTCAAAATCAATTTCCACCCCGCATCGTAGATTCATAGCCGCTGCCGCTATTCTCGCTTTGTCCGGAACGGTCCGGGCTGCTGATCCGGGCAGGGTTCCTTCCGGGTCAGCTTTGCCGTTATGGCTAACGGATCTATCGCTCGGCGTGAAGGAGAGCTATGATGACAATGTGCTTTACGTTTCAGGCAACGGCCTGCCGGAGCAGTCCTCCTGGGTGAACACAGTCTCGGTCAAATTGGGAGTGGACTTTGCGCCCCTCCTGGCAGCCGGAGGTGCCGTTCAATCCCTGACGCTCGTTTATTCGCCGGAAAAAGCCACCTATGCCCAGGCGTCCGCCGAGGATTACACCGCCCATCGGATCAACGACCTTTTCAAAGGCAAGGTCGGGAATCTTACCTACAGCCTCAACAATGCGTTCCTATACAACGATGGCAACCGGCTGGCGGAAACCTACGCGCTCAATCAACTCTCCGGCGCAGCCGCCAATCAGAACGACAAGTACCGCAACTCGCTCGCGCACGCGGCGCCGCGCGAACGGCGCAATCAGGATCAGGACCGCTATATGGCCCTCCTTCAGTACGACGCGGGAAACCTCTTCTTCCGCCCGGTCTCCTCGCTGACGCTCTACAAGCTCAATACCTACCTGTTCAATACCTCGCTCGCTCCCTACGAAGGTTATCAGGACTACGTGAACCGCTACGATGTGAACATCGGAGCCGACCTCGGCTACCGCCTCGGGCCGGATCTGGCCGTGACGCTCGGAGCCCGCGACGGCTATCAGTACCAGGAGCAGTTCGCGCTCGCGATCAACAGCGACCGGCACTTCTCGTCCAATCACTATCAGCGGGTGCTGGCGGGCTTGGAAGGCAAGCTGATGCGCTGGCTGGACGTGAAGCTGTCCGCCGGCCCCGACATCCGCGAATACAATCCGCAGACTCCGATCACCGATCTGAACACCACCCGGTATTACGGCGAGGCCGCGGCGACGGCGACTCTGTCCCGAAGTCAGTCCTTGGCGCTCACTTACAAGCAGTGGTTCTTTGTCTCCAGCACCGGCCTTGTCCCCTACGAGGACATTTCCTACACCCTGGTCTATCATTGGACCGCGACCAAGCAGCTCGGCGTCGATGTCGGCGCCAAATTCCTCAACCACAACTACACCTTCGGCGATGACATGGCCGGTTCGGCTCCCAGTCTGCGCGATGACGTCGACTACGGCGCGCTGGGCGGACTCACCTACGCATTCACTCCGCACCTGGTCGCTAGCCTAAATTACAACTACGACGACGGCCAGAACGCCTTCGCCAGCCTGCCGGCGAAGTACGCCCCCTTCTACCGTGACTTCAAGCACGCGCTCACAGCGGTCGGCCTGCAATACAAGTTTTGAGCGGCTGGCGCGCTCATCGCTGCAATTCCCGGCTCTCGGGAACTCCGGGTTCGTCGAGCAGTTGAATGACGGTGGCGGGCCCAAGATCGGCCGGAGGCGTCCAGGCGCGGAGCGCCCAGACGACCTTCTTGGCCGGAGTGACTTCGAGCACTTGCACCGAACTGGGCCATTTCGACGGGTCCTTTTCGCCCTTGGCGTCGACAATTCCGTTCGGAACCCAATTGCTGATCACCGTGTCGCCATTTGCCAGGCGATTCGCCTCTTGCAGGCTAAAGAGGGCAATGTCGGGCACATCCTGCTGATTAAACTCCCACACGGTCCGCCCCTGGGGATCCACCTCCCGGACAAAAGAATTGTGGCTGCTGATCAGTGTGTTTCCGGTCGCCAGGCGCACCGCCGCCCAGGGGTTCGGCACCGATACGGACCAAATCTCCGCGCCGTCGGCTGAGTATTCCACGACCTTGTTTTGGTCGTGGTGCGCAACCAGAAACGTCCCCGCCGGGGTCATCCTGGCGCGCCGGAACTGGGTATGGGTCGGGTGGGGATCGCCGGTCGGAAGCACGAATTCCTTTTCCACCCGTCCGGTCGCAATCGCGATGACCATCAGCTTCGCGGGCTCGCCGTTTTGCACGATCATCACCCGGTCGAGGCCGATGGGCTGGGCGACGTGCACTTCGCATCCTTTCGGGGCGTCATAGCTCCAAATCACCTTTTTGTCCGCCGTGATCTCGGTCGCGCCGGTCTTATGCGCAAACACGACATTGCCGTTCGAAAGCAGCGTCGCGTCACTCAGTTCCTGCAGCGTGTGGGCGGCGTCATAGGTCGGGATCGTGTAGGACCAGACGATCGCCCCGTTGCGTACGATGACCATGCGCTGGACCGGATGGCGGAAGTCCCACTGTCCGGTGTAGAAAAACGGATGTTGGGCCAAGCCTCGTCCGGGCAGCACGGCCGGTGCATAAGTCGGGAGATTCCGGGGAGCCCCCGGGCCGCCGACCGGGTCGAGCGCCGCCCCGGACGGACGGGCCGACGAGGCGGATAGCGCCAACAGACCGCAGCCGCCGAGCCAGAAGTGGGAAAACATGGAAGGTGGGGTTCGGCGCCTGCAGCGTCATGCGGCAGGAGCGGACGCATCGTCGCAAATGGAGCGGGGCGTGCAATAGTTTCTTGAGCTCCGTCCGCCGATCAGCCGATGTGCTTCCTCCCGGAAGGCCGGCCGGGGCCGCCGGGCGGCCGCGGCTCAGTCCGCGTCCGCTCCGGGTCACGCGCCAAGTGCCGGTGAACCGCCGCCAAGAGAACCTCCAGATCGACCGGCTTCTGGAAAAACTCCGTCGCCCGCTGGGCCGCCTCGCTTGCGGTCGCCAGCGAAAGCGCCGTCACCACGAATATCGGCAGCCGCGGACGCTGGACCTGCTCGTGAAACAACAGATCCCAACCGCTAACCGCTGCCATGCGCAGATCGGTGATGATTAGGTCCGGCTCGTGTTCAAGCAGGAGTTCCAAGGCTTCTTCGCCGCTGTTTGCCGGAATGACCCGCCACCCTTCGGTCGCCAGGACGCGCCGCAGGCTTTCCAGCACGGCCGGATCATCATCGACTAGGAGAATTAGGGCGCCGCCGCCGGCCCATGCCTCGCCGGTTTGGTGTTCCATGCCCCCGGCGTTCGCTCAAACCGTGCCGGATCGCCCGGTTTCTTAATTCGGTGGCCGAACGCGCGTTGACGACTTGCCAAATGGGGCAACGGGTCCGAGGTTGCGCGTTCACTTACCATCCGCCGGAAAATCCCTGACCAGATGCGTTCGCCAATCCTTGCCGTTCCTCGCCGGATCGTGGTCTGGGCCATTTTGCTCGCGGCGGCCGTATCTTCCTGCCTTTCCCTGGCCGTCATCGTCCGGCGCCACACCAGCGGAGCCGTGCAGCAACTGGCCAGCGTGGAATTTGCCGCGACCAGCGTGCGGGCACAGCAATTCGGCGCCGATCTCGATGATCTGCGCGATGCCTTGCAGAAGCTCGGTACGGCCGGCGGCGCGAGCAGCCCCGGCATCATTCTGCAACGCCGCCAGCGGTTGGACGAATGGCTGTCGACCCGCCAACAGGCGGCGCGCAGCGACGGCGAACGCACCATCCTGAACGAGCTGACCGCGGAGACCCGCTCGTTTTTTTCCGATCTGGAAGCGGCCACCGCCCGCAACCGTGACCGCAAGGGTCCTCTCGACGAGGGCACGCTCGCGCGCTTTGACGGCGAATTGACCCGGTTGCGGAGCCTGGCCGGCTATTATTCCGCCGTCCACAATGACATCCTGCGGGATCTTTTGCAGAATTCCCTGGGATCGGTGCTCTGGATGCGGGACTTGGTCTTCGGCTGCGTCGCCCTGCTCCTGGTCGCGATCGG
>Ga0302320_10005288_pt1 | contig 29052 bp, 18 predicted proteins | sample Bog_T0_3_FD_202130 | JGI IMG/M metagenome (GOLD analysis project Ga0302320, IMG submission 202130) | Peat permafrost microbial communities from Stordalen Mire near Abisko, Sweden - Bog_T0_3 | ecosystem: Environmental > Terrestrial > Soil > Wetlands > Peat | place: Sweden: Abisko, Stordalen Mire...
ATCGTACTACATCCGAAGTATTTTTTCCTCCTGAATATGGGGGCAATTACTGGGCGGTAGCTTCTCGATCGGTTGAACAGCGTCGCGACTGAATTGACGCAAGAGAACTGGACCGCGATCCGCAGGGAAACCCTGTCCAAGATTGAAGAGCGGAAGCAAAAGCGTTAATGCCGTCCGTCACCAGGCGTGAGGCCGCTCAGCGCGATTTGCTGGAGCATTTCGTCACTCTGGTTGCCTCCGCCAGCTCTCCGCAATCGCGCGCAAGACGGGATCGTCCATCAGGGCTGCAATCGGCAGCGCATAGCGTTGCCGCCAATTGGGGAACTGGTCGACGGTGCCGGGCAGGTTCATCTGCATGGCGAAATCGAGCGCATCCTCGATTTGCATGACGATCAGTTTGGCCGGTGTGCGGCCAAGATAGTGATGCACGGCCAAAGCGAGTCGGGTGCGTGACGCCGTCACCAACGCTGCATCGTCGGGAAAATCGGGCGGCAGCAAGCCTTCGCCGGCCAGGGCGGCGACCAGGCGGCGGCGATCCTGCGCCCGTTCCACCGCCTCGCCTTCTGCCAAGGCCGGGTCGGTGTAGAGCGCAAGCCGACGGCGCGCGTCGATATCGATGCCGCGCCACCAGCCGGACAGGCTGGGCAGGTCATGACTGCCGAAGCCCGCCAGCACGCTCTCGTCGATCTGCCCGGGCGCTTTGAAGCCGTCGCCGGTCTTCTCGAACGCCAGCAGGCGCGTGCCGAATATTCCCGAGCCCGTCAGGCGGGCGCGGAAATCTTCCGGCACATTGCCGAGATCTTCGCCGATCACCAGGCAGTGCCGACGAACGCTGGCCAGCCGCAACAGGGCGAACATGTCGTCGGCCGGATAGCGGACATAGGCTCCCTGATCGGCGCGCGCCCCCGCCGGCACCCAATAGAGCCGCTGCAAACCCATGGCATGGTCGAGTCGCAAGGCGCCGGCATGCGCCATATTGGCTTCGATCATCTGCAGCCAGGCAGGATAGCCGGTCCGCTGCAGCGCCAGCGGATTGAAGGGTGGCAGACCCCAATCCTGGCCGGCGAGATTGAGTGGATCGGGCGGCGCACCGACCGACACGCCAAGACACAGCAGATCCTGATTGGCCCAGGCTTCGGCGCCGTCCGGAGCGATACCGACGCCGAGATCGCGGTACAATCCGATCGACATGCCGGCCGCCCGGCAGCTGCGCTGCACCGCCGCCAGCTGGCTGTCCGCCAGCCATTGCAGATAGTGGAAAAAGCCGACCCGTTCGGCCGCCGCCACGGCGAATTCCTTGACCCGCCTGCTGCCGGGGTCGCGGTAGTCGGCCGGCCAGCTGCGCCAATCGGCAGCAAAGCCTTGGCACAGCATGGATTCCTGCAGCGCCTCGAACAACGCGTACTCTGCCACCGCGCCACCTTGGCGGCGAAACAATGCGAAGTCTTGTCCACGGTCTGTGCCGGCAGCGGTCAGATGGTGACGCTGAAACCAATCCCAGCAGGTCTCGAGCACCGCCTGTTTGACCGCGGTGACACCGGCATAGTCGACCAGTGCGGCGCCCTGTGCCGACGCCAGCATGGTATGCCAGGGGCCCTGCCGAACCAGCTCTTGCGCGGCCTGGCTGTCGATGTAGTCGGGCACCATTGTCACATCGATCGGCAGCGTGTTCAAAGCCGTTCGGCTCGACGGGAAATAGGGACTGACGCGTTCCGGTCGGCCGGCAAACAAGGCATGCAGCGGGTTGATGCCGATCAGCGCGGCACCCAAGCGGCCGGCACGCCGAGCAAGCTCGGCCAGGTCGCTGAAATCGCCGATGCCCCAATTGCGGTCGCTGGAGAGCGCATAGAGCTGGGTCGCAATTCCCCACAGCCGCCGGCCGCCGCTCAGCGCTTCGGGCTGAAAAGCGCGGGTTGGCGCGACGATCAGGAGGCTGCTCTCGCCAGCCGGTACCCCCTCCAGCGTGAGGCGATGCAGGCCGAGACCGAGCGGGTACGGCAGCCGAAAGGCGGTGCGGCGCCGCAGAGTCCCGGTGACCCTTCGTTCGGCGTGCAGCATGCCGTCGCCCGGGCGCCAGAGTCCGGCGTGACGGACGCCGTCCTCCGACAGGGTGGTCCAGTGCAGGGTTTCGCCGGCCTGCTGTTCGCTGATCGTCACCAAGACAGTCGGCTCGGCTTCGCCTTCCAGGATCACCTGCACGGGGGCCAGCCAGCGCTGCCAGGGCCGCTCCAGCAGGAGCGCCAGACTGGCGGCGAGGGAGGCGTCGCTGTCATTGGGGCACCCCATCGCCGTCAGGAAAGCGCGTTTGGTCGCGGCGGACACGCTCTGATAGCGGCCGAAATAATCCCACCAGCCGGCCTCGATGCCGGCCAGGTCGGCGAGCCGGCCCAGCGCCTGATCGGCATAATCGTCATTCACCAGGAAGGCGACGCTGCGGGGCGCCAGACACAGTCTGTCGTCCGGCGGGGCAGCGACGGCGAGGCGCCGCCAGCGCCCGCTCGGCAGCACAAAGGAAATCGGCCCGGACCCGCGATTGAAGACGACGGCAAGGCGGGCCACGCCGGATGGGCGCAACAGCATGGTCAGGCAATCGGCGTGCGGGTTCTGCCAATCCTGCGCGTCGCAGGGCCGGCCCGAGGCGGTCAGCCAATCCACCTCGCTGGCATCGAGAAAAGCCGGGTCGCGCAGACAGGGCATGTCGCGGCGCAGCCGCCCCAGTTCGGCGACGAAATCTTCCAGTGCATGGTCGCGATGCTGCCAGTCGAGCCAGACCAGGTCATTGTCCTGGCAATAAGCGTTGTTGTTGCCACCTTGGCTGCGGCCGAATTCGTCACCGGCGGTCAGCATGATGGTGCCTTTCGAGGCGAACAGGGTGGCCAGCAGGGCGCGGACATCCTGGCGCCGTGCCGCCAGCACCGCCGCATCGCTGCTGTCGCCCTCGACACCGTGATTCCAGGACAGATTATTGTCGCTGCCGTCGCGGTTTTGCTCGCCATTCGCCTCGTTATGCTTGACCGCATAGGCGGTCAGGTCGGCGAGCGTAAGCCCGTCATGGGCGGCGATGAAATTGACGCTGCGGCTGACGGCGCCGCCGTTGCCCGCGAAGATGTCGGACGAGCCGGCCAGACGGGTCGCCAGACTGCCCACCATGCCGGCGTCACGGCGCCAGAATCGTCGCACATCGTCGCGGTAACGGTCGTTCCATTCCAAAAATCGTGCCGGAAACTGGCCGAGCCGATAGCCGCCCGGCCCAACGTCCCACGGCTCGGCTATCAGCAGGCGATCGGCCAGGAGCGGGTCGGAGCCGATCTCGCGCCACAAGGGTGCGTCGCGATCGAAACCGGTCGGCGTGCGGCCGAGACTGGTGGCGAGGTCGAAGCGGAAACCGTCGATGCCGGCATAGGCGACGAAATAGCGCATACTGTCGAGGATGAGCCGGAGCACGGCCGGATGGGTGCAGTCCAGGCTGTTGCCGCAGCCGGTATCGTCGATCAACCGTCCGTCGCCGCTATGGCGGTAATAGCTGCGATTGTCGAGGCCGCGCAGCGACAAGGTCGGCCCCAGTGCATCGCTTTCGCCGCTATGGTTGAACACCAGATCCAAGATGACAGCGATACCGGCGTCCTGCAGGGCCGCCACGCAGTGCCGCAAATCGGCCAGCCCACCGGGCGCCAGCCTTGGGTCAAGCGCCATGAAGCCCACCGGATTGTAGCCCCAGCCATTGCCGAGCCCGAGCGGCGGCAAATGTCGCTCATCGATGCAGGCGGTGATCGGCATCAGCTCGACCGCCGTCACTCCGAGTTTGACGAAATGATCGATCAGGACAGGGTGCGCCAGCGCGCCCAGTCTCCCTCGCAGCGCGTCCGGCAGTGCGGGATGAAGGCGGCTGAACGCGCGCACCGGCAGTTCATAGATCAATCCGCCCGGCTGGAACAGCGCCGCGCGGTGCGGCAGTTGCTCAGGGAGCCGGGTGACGATGCATTTCGGCATCAAATCCGCGGTATCGCTGCCGCCGCGCGGTGCGGCCAGGCGCGGGTCATAGCGGTAGGCGCGATCGAGCCGGGTGGCATAGGGATCGGTCAGCAGCTTGTCCGGATCGAAGTAATCGCCGCGGTCCGGGTCATAGCGCCCGTCGGCGCGCACGCCATAGCGGGCGCCTTCCCGCACGCCCTTGATGAAGCCGCGATGCACGCCCAGGGCGTCGCGCGTTAGACGAACGCGGCGCTCTTCGCGGAGTCCTTGCCGATCGAACAGACAAATATCGACAGACAAAGCGTGCTGCGACCAGACCGCAAAGTGCGTGCCGTCACCATCGACGATCGTGCCCATCATGGTTTGGCGATCACCGACGCGAACAAGGCGGCGTAGCGTTCGGCACTGCGCCGCCAGGAGAAATCGGCCCGCATGGCGCGGCGCTGCATGGCGGTCCACAGTTTGGGCTGGGCATACACCTGGATCGCTCGCGCGACGGCGCTCCGCAGCGACATCGCATCGGCCGGCCAGAATTGAAAACCGGTGGCGACGCCCGCCACCATCGCCGCCTCATTGGCGTCGATCACGGTATCGGCCAGGCCGCCGGTGCGCGCCACGATCGGCAGGCAGCCATAGCGCAACCCATAGAGTTGGGTAAGACCGCAGGGTTCGAAACGCGACGGAATCAGGATCGCGTCGGCGCCACCTTGCAACAGATGTGCGAGCCCTTCGTCATAGCCGATCTGCACGCCGACCTGACCGGGATAAGAAGCTGCGGCGCGTTGCAGCGCCGACTCCGACGCCGCGTCGCCGCTGCCCAGCACGGCCAACCGGCCGCCACCGGCAAGCAAAGCGTCGAGTGCCTCGATTACCAAATCGATTCCCTTTTGCGCCGTCAGCCGGCTGATCACGCAAAAGATCGGACCCTGGCTTTCGGTCAGACCGAAACGCTGCTGCAAGGCGGCGCGATTGGTGCGCCGGTGCGACAGAGTGGTGGGCCCATAGCGCCGGGCCAGCCGCACATCGGTGGCGGGATTCCATGCGGTGCCATCGATTCCGTTGACGATGCCGGTGAGCGGCCGAATCCGCAGCAGCCCTTCGAGTCCCATGCCCTGCTGGGTGGTAAGAATTTCCTGGGCATAGGTCGGGCTGACGGTGGTAATTGTCGAGGCAAAATAGAGGCCGGCCTTGAGAAAGCCGACACCGCCAAAATATTCGAGCCCTTCCTGGGCGAAATCGTCTTGTGGCAGGCCCAGTTCGGGGAATATCGCGGCGTCGAAGCGTCCCTGGAACGCCATGTTATGAATCGTGAAAACGGTGGGCACCGAGTGGTCGCGGCGGCGCAGATAGGCTGGCGTCAGCCCGGCCTGCCAGTCATGCGCATGCACCAAAGCCGGACGATAGAGGGCGACTTTACCCTCGGCGATATCGGCGCCGACCCGCCCCAGCGCCGCGAAGCGCCGCCAATTGTCGGGCCACTCGCGGCCCTCCGCATCGGCGTAAGGTCCGCCTTCGCGCGCGAACAGGCTTGGCGAATCGAGCAGGAACAGGTCAAGTCCCTGCGCCCTGGCTCTCAGCAGGCGCGCCTTGCCGCCGAACAGATCGTCATAGCGCAGTACCGTCTCGGCAACGGTGATCAGCCGCAGCACCGCGGGATAGCCGGGGATCAAGGTGCTGACGGCGATCCCCTGCGCCGCCAGGGCCGCCGGCAGGGCGCCCACCACGTCGGCCAAGCCGCCGGTCTTCACCAGCGGCTGGATTTCCGACGCCACCGCGAGGACCTTCATCGGTCAAGCCTGGCGATCATGTCCTGCGTGATCAAACAGACGCCGCCCTCGGTGCGGCGGAAGCGCTTGGTATCCAGCTCGGGGTCCTCGCCCACCACCAGTTCGGTGGGAATCTGCACACCGGCATCCAGCACCACCTTGCTGAGGCGCGCGCCGCGGCCGATCGAGCAATGCGGCAATACCACCGCCTCGGTCAGGCTGGAGTAGGAATTCGCCCGAACACCGGTGAAGATCAGGCTGCGATGCAGCGTCGAGCCGGAAATGATGCAGCCGCCCGACACCAGCGAGGAGGTCGCCGAACCGCGCCGCCCCTCGTCATTATGGACGAATTTGGCGGGCGGCGTGACTTCGGCGTAGCTCCACAGCGGCCAGTTGCGGTCATAGATGTCGAGCTGCGGTACCACGTCGGTGAGATCGATATTGGCCTCCCAATAGGCGTCGATGGTGCCGACATCGCGCCAATAGGCCGCCCGTTCGCTTTCCGAGCGCACGCAGGATTGGGTGAAACGGTGCGCCACCGCCTTGCCATGCCTTACCACATAGGGGATCAGGTCTTTGCCGAAATCATGGCTCGAGGTCACATCCTCGGCGTCGCGTCGCAGCAGGTCGTTCAAGAAGCGCGTGTTGAAGACATAGATGCCCATCGAAGCCAATGCCACGTCCGGACGATCCGGCAATCCAGGCGGCTCGGCCGGCTTCTCGACGAATTCGACGATCCGGTCGGCGGCGTCCACCGCCATCACGCCAAATTCCGAGGCCTCCCGGCGCGGCACTTCGAGACAGCCTACCGTCACGTCGGCGCCGGCATCGACATGCTGGCGCAGCATCAGCTCGTAATCCATCTTGTAGACATGGTCACCGGCCAGGATCACCATATATTCCGGCGCATGGCCCTCGATGATGTCCAGGTTCTGATAAACCGCGTCGGCGGTGCCCTGATACCATTGAGTCTCCGAAACCCGCTGGCTGGCCGGCAGGATGTCGAACGCCTCGTTGCGTTCGGCGCGCAGGAAGTTCCAGCCGCGCTGCAGATGGCGGATCAGGGAATGCGCTTTGTACTGCGTGGCGACGCCGATGCGGCGAATGCCGGAATTGATGGCGTTGGACAGCGCGAAATCGATGATGCGCGCCTTGCCGGCGAAATGCACCGCCGGCTTGGCGCGCCGGTCGGTCAATTCCTTGAGTCGGCTGCCGCGTCCGCCGGCCAGAACATAGGCCATTGCCTCCCGGGCGATCGGTTGGTTCCGGATCAGTGCCATGGTTCTTCCGCCTCATGTTCCAGCATGATGGCCGCCAGCGGCGGCAATGTCATCTCGACCCTGCCGTCCGCCGCCGCCACCACCCGTCCATTATTGCCGATCCCGCCGCCGCCATAAATTGTGGCATCGGTATTGAGGATTTCGCGCCACGGTCCAGCGCGCGGCAAGCTGAGGGCATAGAAATGGCGCGCTACCTGCGTGAAATTGACGATGACGGCGATCGGGGCGGCGTCGGGCGCAAATCGCAGCCAGGCGAACACCGAATTGAGCCGGTCATCGGCCACGCTCCAGGAAAAACCGGCCTGGTCGCAATCCCACTCATGCAGCGCCGGGCAGGTACGATAGAGACGGTTGAGATCGCCGAGCAGGCGGCGCATGCCGTGATGCGCGGGCTGATCAAGCAGCTGCCAATCCAGGGCGCGCGACTCGTTCCATTCGTCACGCTGGGCGAATTCCTGGCCCATGAACAAAAGCTTTTTACCCGGATAGCCCCACATGAATCCGTAATAGGCCCTCAAATTGGCGAATTTCTGACTGTCATCGCCCGGCATCCGGCCGAGCAGCGTCCCCTTGCCGTGGACCACCTCGTCGTGACTGAGCGGCAACACGAAGTTTTCGCTGAAGGCGTAGAGCAGGCCGAAGGTGATATCATCATGATGCCGGCTGCGGTACACCGGGTCATGCGCCAGGTAGCGCAGCGTATCATTCATGAAGCCCATATTCCATTTGAACCCGAAGCCCAACCCGCCGTCGGCCACCGGCCGCGAAACATTCGGCCATGCGGTGGATTCCTCGGCGATGCTGATCATGCCAGGATGGGCGTCGGTGAGCGCTTGGTTGACCTCTTTCAGGAAGGCGACCGCCTCTAGGTTCTCTCGTCCGCCTGCCGGGTTGGCCAGCCATTCGCCGGGTTTGCGGGAATAATCCAGATACAGCATCGACGCCACGGCATCGACGCGCAGGCCGTCGAGATGATATTTCTCGACCCAGAACAGGGCGTTGTTGACCAGGAAGGCGCTCACCTCGCGGCGTCCGAAATTATAGATGGCGGTGTTCCAGTCGGGCTGAAAACCACGCCGGGGATCCTCATGCTCGTAGAGCGCGGTGCCGTCGAAGCGCGCCAAGCCATGGCTGTCGGTCGGGAAATGGGCCGGCACCCAGTCGAGGATGACGCCGATTCCGGCGCGATGCGCGCCGTCCACGAAGCGGGCGAAGGCCTCCGGCGGACCGAAGCGGGCGGTGGGCGCGTAAAGCCCGATGACCTGATAGCCCCACGAGGCGTCGAGCGGGTGTTCGGTAATCGGCAGGAATTCGATATGGGTGAACCCCATTTCGACGACATAGGGGATGAGCTGTTGGGCGAGCTGGTCCCAATTCAGAAATCCGTCTTCCGGCGTGCGCCGCCAGGACCCGGCATGCACTTCATAGATGCTGATCGGCAGGCGCCGCGGGTCGGCGTTGCGCCAGAAGTCGCGATGCGTCCGGTCGCCCCATTCATGCACCAGCGGCGTTGCGGTGAGGGATGCGTTGGCCGGCCGCAATTCGGCCTGGAAGGCGAAGGGATCCGCCTTGAGCGGCAGCATGGTTCCGTCCGGGCCAAGAATTTCGAATTTGTAGGCGAGCCCAGCGCCGATATCGGGAATGAAGATCTCCCACACGCCGGCACCCTTGCGCAACCGCAGCACGTGGCGGCGCCCGTCCCAGCCATTGAAGTCGCCCACCACCGATACCCGCCGCGCATTTGGCGCCCAAACCGCGAAATGCATGCCAAGCGCGCCCTCATGGTGCAGGAGATGGGCGCCCATTCGGTCGAACAGCCGCCGATGTGACCCTTCGGCGAAATAGTAATCGTCCAACGGTCCCAGCACCGGACCAAAGGAATAAGCGTCGCCGATCAGCCATTCGCCGCCCGCATTGCCGGCCAGATAGCGCAGTTTTTGAGGTTTTTTCAGCCGCAGTTTGCCTTCGAACAGGCCACCCTCATGAGTCCGGGTGAGGCTGCCGGCCGCCTTGCCGGACCAGGTGAGGACAGCGACCCGGTCGGCTTCCGGGATCAGGCAGCGCGTGATCAGCCCGCCGCCCGCCAAATGCGGCCCCAGCACCGCGAAGGGGTCGTCATGTCGGCCGTCGATCAGTCTTGCCGCCTCGTCCGGGCTAAGGCCGGTCGGCGCGATCATGGCCCGATATGCCAAATATCGTGGGCATATTGCCTTATGGTGCGATCCGAAGAAAACCATCCGACCCGGGCGCTGTTGCGGATGGTGGCGGCGCGCCAAGCCGCTTGATCGCGCCACAGGGAGTCGATTTTGCGCTGGGCGCCGGCATAGCTGTCGAAATCGGCCGCCAGCATGAACCAGTCATGCGCATAGATGCCGCTGATCAATTCGGCGTAACGGTTATGATCGTCCGGCGAAAATACGCCCGAAGCGATGGCCGCCAGCGCCTGGGACAATTCGGGCGATTGTTCGATCAGTGCGCGCGGCTGATAGCCGTCGCGCCGGTGCGCCGCCACCTGCTCCGCGGTCAGGCCGAAAATGACGATATTGTCATCCCCGACATGTTCCTTGATTTCCACATTAGCGCCATCCAGCGTGCCAATGGTCAGCGCGCCGTTGATGGCGAACTTCATATTGCCGGTACCGGAGGCTTCCATGCCGGCGGTGGAGATCTGTTCCGACAGGTCGGCGGCGGGAATCATCACCTCCGCCAGCGACACATTGTAATTTGGCACGAAGACCAGCTTCAGCAGATTGCAGACGCTGGGATCATGGTTGATGACGCGGGCCACGTCGTTGGCCAGTTTGATGATCAGCTTGGCATTGTGATAGCTCGACGCCGCCTTGCCGCCGAACAGCTTGACGCGCGGCACCCAGTCGCGTTCCGGGTGCGAGCGGATCTGATCATAGAGCGCCACCGTCTCGACGATATTGAGCAGCTGGCGCTTATATTCATGAATGCGTTTGACCTGGATGTCGAACAGCGCGTCGGGGTCGATCTTGAGCCCCATGCGCTCGCGCACCAGCGCCGACAAGGCCGCCTTGTTCTGTCGCTTGACCTGGGCGAATGACGTTTGAAAAGCCGAATCCTCGGCAAAAGCGTTGAGCGCGCTGAGATTTTCCGCATCGTCCATGAAGTCGTCGCCAATGGTCTGCCGCAGCAGCGCGAACAGCGGCTGGTTGCATTGCATCAGCCAGCGTCGCGGCGTGATGCCGTTGGTCTTGTTGTTGATGCGGTCGGGGTAGAGCCGATGCAGGTCGGCGAACACCGTCTGTTTCATCAGTTCGGTGTGCAGAGAAGACACGCCGTTGACGCTGTGCGCGCCGACAAAAGCGAGATTTCCCATCCGCACCCGCCGCTCGCCATTCTCGTCGATCAGGGAAATTTGACTGATCGCCCGGTCGTCGCACTGCCGCTCACGGCGCGCCAGACTGAGCAATTTGGCGTTGACCGCGTAGACCAGCTGCATGTGGCGCGGCAGCAGCCGTTCGAACAGCGGCACCGGCCAGGATTCGAGCGCTTCGGGCAACAAGGTGTGGTTGGTATAGCCGAAAGTGCGCCGCGCGATGTCCCATGCCGCGTCCATCGCCAGGCCATGAGAATCCATCAGCAGGCGCAGCAATTCGACCACCGAAATGGCCGGATGGGTATCGTTGAGCTGGATCGCCGCCTTGTCCGGCAGGGTGCGGATATCGCCGAAATACTGCAAGTGCCGGCGTAGAATGTCCTGCAGCGAGGCGGAGGAGAAGAAATATTCCTGGCGCAGCCGAAGTTCCTGTCCGGCCGGCGTGGAATCGGCTGGATAAAGGACGCGGGTCAAGCTCTCGGCGCGGTTGCTTTCGCGCAGGGCGCCGATATGGTCGCCGGCATTGAAGGCGTCGAGCAGGATCGGGTCGATCGGATGGGCGGCCCACAAGCGCAGCGTATTGACCCGGTTGGCCCGCCAGCCGACCACCGGCGTGTCATAGGCGGTGGCGATCACCCGCTCGATCGGTTTCCAATGGCGGGCGTCACCGTCGCTGCCATCGCTGGAGGCCGGTTCCACCAGCCCGCCGAAGCCGATCTCGTAGCAGGCTTCGCGGCGCTCGAATTCCCAAGGATTGCCGTGCGTCAGCCAGGTTTCCGGCAATTCGACCTGCCAGCCGTCGGCGATCTCCTGGCGGAACATGCCATTGACATAGCGGATGCCATAGCCATAGGCGGGGATGTCGACCGTCGCCATGCTCTCCATGAAACAGGCGGCCAGCCGCCCGAGTCCACCATTGCCGAGCGCGGCGTCGGGTTCGAGGGCGGCGATCACGTCGAGTTCGACGCCGAGCGCTGCCAAGGCTTGGCGCATATTGTCGAGCAGGCCGAGATTGGAGGCGGCATCCCGCAGCAGCCGGCCGATCAGGAATTCGAGACTGAGATAATAGACCCGCTTGTCGCCTTTCTCATAGGTCTTCTGAGTCGACGCGATCCAGCGATCGATCACCCGGTCGCGGATTACCATGATGGTCGCGGTCAGCCAGTCATGCGGCTGGGCAGCGGCGGCGTTCTTGCCGATGCGATAGGTCAGGCGTTCGATGATTTCTTCCGCCAGCAGGGCCGGGTCGGACGACCGCGGCACCGGCTTCGGCAAACTGGACCCTTGACGCTGCATTGTACCTCCCGGCTGGCTCGGCGACCGCGCCAGCCCGACCCTAACATGGTCGCGGCCCGCCCCGGAACAACAGGATGGCAGCCGTCCCCGGTGTCAGAAAACCGCTCTAGCATTTGGTCCGTCTTGAACCTCGACGCGACGCGTCAAAAATGCGACTCTCTTGCAGCTGATCCGAGGAGTCTGCATGCGTGAATTTGCCCTGGAAGCGTTCTTCTCGCGACAGCAGGGCGATGTGCGCCATCAGATGACGGCCTCGGAGTCGGAGACCACGCCGCTGGCAGATCTGCTGCGGATGGCAGACGAGTTCGATCTGCGCCGCTGGGAAGCACTGAAATTCGGCTACACCGACCCGCATGGCGCGCTCTGGCTGCGTGACGCCATCGCCGCCCATTATCGCCGCATCGACGCGCAACAGGTGCTGTGTTTTACCGGTGCCCAGGAAGCCATTTTCGCCGCCATGCAGTCGCTGCTCGAGGCCGGTGACCATGCCGTGGTGGTGACGCCCGGCTACCAGTCGGCCGAAACCGTTCCGCTGTCGCGCTGCGCCGTTTCCGGCATTGCGCTCGATCCCGAGCAAGGCTGGGGGCTCGATATCGACCAGCTGGCGGCGGCGATCCAACCAAATACCAAACTCGTCTCGATCAATTTTCCCAATAATCCGACCGGCAAGATCCTCGAGCGGGATCGCTTCGACGCGCTGGTCGCGCTGTGCCGCCGCCATGGCCTGTGGCTGTTCAGCGATGAAGTCTATCGTTTGATCGAGCGTGATCCCGCCAAGCGCTTGCCGGCCGTGGCCGATGTCTATGAGCGCGGCATTTCACTCGGCGGATTGTCGAAATCTTTCGGTTTGCCGGGGTTGCGACTGGGCTGGCTGATCAGCCGCGATGCCGACTGCATGAAGGCGCTGAGAAGGGCAAAGGCCTATCTGTCGATCTGCAACGCCGCCCCGTGCGAAGTCCTGGCGAGCGTCGCGCTCAAGGCCAGCGATGTCATCTTGTCGCGCAATCGCCGCATCGCCGAGCAAAATCTCGCGCATCTCGGGCAATTTTTCGACGAGCATGCCGATTTGTTCGAATGGCGGCCGCCGGACGGCGCGGTGGTCGCCTTTCCGCGCTATCTGGGCGCCGACGGCGTCGATGCGTTTTGCGACCGGCTGATCACGCACCATGGCGTGCTGTTGATGCCGGCTCGAATATTCCATTCCGAATTGACAGCGGTCCCGGCCGAACATTTTCGGATCGGTTTCGGTCGTCGCGATTTCGTGCCGGGTTTGGCAGCACTGGCGGCGGCGCTGCGCACGACCGAGCCGTCCTTTCGCATGGGACAGCGTGGCTTAGGGCGTTGATTTCCGCGGTCCATTGCCTGCTCTGCGCGTCTGTTACCCTGCTGCTCTGGACGTCCGTCGGCTTCGCCGTCGCCCGACGCGTGCTGCCCGGCCAAAAGCTGGCCATGGCGCCTGCGCTGGGATATGCCCTGTTCAACGCGGTGGCCTTGCCGCTCTGTGCGGTGGTCGGCGTCACGCCGCTCGCCGCTCGCCTGGTGCTGGCCGTCGCGCTGTTGTCGGCGCTCCTGTCGATTGCGCGCAATATTCCCGACACACTCCCGCCGCGCCCGATCATGCCGGCGCCCGCGCTGATGCTGGCGGCGCTGCTCGCCCTGGTGCCGATGCTGGCCGTGCTGCCGAAATCGGGGGCGCTCGGCATCGACTTCGCCATACAGATTTTCGATCATAGCAAGGTCGCCTTGATCGACCAGATCACCCGTTCCGGCGTCCCGCCGACCAATCCGTTCTATGGCGCGACGGGGGGACCGCAGGGTGTGGCTTACTATTATCTTTGGCATTTCGGGGCCGCGCTGATGGCCGCCGCCTGCGGCGCGACCGGCTGGGAGGCCGACATCGCCCTGACCTGGGCAACCGCCTTCGCGTCCTTGACGCTGATGATGGCAATGGTGCTCGAAATAGGCGGCCGCCGCGCCGGCGTCTGGTGGGTGCTGCTGCTGTGCAGCGCCCTTTCGTTGCGCCCCTTTCTGATCGCGACGATCTGCGGCTATGACTTTGCCAACCTGATCACCGGCTATCCCGGACTGCAGGGATGGCTGGCGCAGGCCAGCTGGGTGCCGCAGCATCTGGCGGCCGCCGACTGCCTTTGTCTGATGCTGCTGTTGCTGGCCCGTCTGGGCCAGGCGCGAGACACCTCCGCCGCCATCGCCGTCAGCCTGGCGGTGGTGACGGCGGCCGGCTTCGAAAGTTCGACCTATGTCGGCGGCATCCTGCCGGCGGTGGCGGCGCCCTTGCTTGGGGCGGTTCTGCTGGCGACGCTCGACAGGACGGGTCGCCGCACCCTGCTGCTCTATGGCATTGGCGCCCTGCTGGTGACGCTGGCGCTGATTGCGCCCTTTCTGCGCGACCAGCTTGCCGGCACCGCGGCGCGCGCCATCGGTATGCCGGTCGATTTCACTCCGTTCGAGGTTTTCGGCCCAGTCCTGCCGGAGCGGCTGCGCCGCCTGCTGGATTTGCCGGGTTATTGGCTGGTGCAATTGCCGGTCGATCTGCCGGCAATCTACTTCATCGGACTGTGGTCGCTGGGCAAAAGGATGCGGTCGGGTGGCGATTTGTCCGAGCGCTTGCTGGCCGTGCTCGCGTTGGTCGGCTTGGCGACTGCTTGGCTGCTGGTCAGCACCATCGCCAACAACGATCTCGGCTGGCGCGCCATCTTGCCGGCGGCAATGGTGCTGACGGTGTTTGCCGCGATGGCGTTGGCCGGGTTCCGTTGGCGTTCACCGGTGCCTTGGTTGCTGCTGTTGCCGGTGGCGCTCGGTCTGTTCGGCGGCGCCAGCTATTTCCGCGAAAATTGGCAGGGCAGGGTCGATCATGCCGACCCGGATTTCGCCGCCAGCCGGGAGATGTGGAGCGCCGTGCGCCACGCCAGCCTGCCGTCGGAGCGGGTCGTCAACAATCCCGACAGCTTTGCCGATTTGCTGCCCTGGCCGATCAATCTCTCCTGGGCGCTGCTGGCCGATCGTCCGTCCTGCTTCGCCGGCCACGAACTGGTGCTGGCCTATGTCGCCCTGCCGACCGCACGACAGGACGAAGTCGCCGATTTATTCCGGCGCGTGTTCGACGGCAGCGCCAGTGCCGCCGACGTCGATTCCCTGGCCGGCCCCTTCAATTGCCGGGTGATCGTCCTGACGCGGCGCGATGGCGCCTGGGCGAAGGATCCGTTCGCCGGCAATCGCCGCTACCGACTGGTCGACCAACGTGACGACAACTGGCGGATCTATCGTGCCGACGAACCGTCCCCCTGACGATGGCGACCGGAGGCCGATGGTTGCGGTTGCGTCATCATCCGCAGGAGGGTGGCGAGGATGCGCGTGCCGGCGCGCAGCGTACCAGGCAGCGAGCCGGCCACCTTTGATTTGCCGCCCAGTCGGCGGCGATAGGGCATCGGCAGTTCGAGAATGCGCAAGCCTCGACGCGCCGCCTTGATCTGCATCTCGATGTTCCAGCCATAGGTCATTTCCTGCATGTCCAGACGCTGCAGCATGTCTTGTCGAATGGCGCGAAACGCGCACATGTCGCTGTAGCGAAAGCCGTACAAAGCGCCGATCAGACGGCCGGCCAGCAATCCCGCCAGACGCTGGTGCCATTGCATCGCGCCGGGCTCGGCGCGGCCTCGGGTGCGCGAGGCGATGACAAAATCATAGCGGTCGTTGGCGATCGGCTCGACCAACTCTGCCAACAAATCGCCGCGGTCGGCGCCGTCACCGTCCATGAAGACCAGGATGCCGGCGGCGGCGGCGGCAGCGCCCTGGCAGCAGGCCCGGCCATAGCCGGAACCTGTCGGAACAACCACCCGTGCGCCGGCGGCCGCGGCCAGTTCGCGCGTGCCGTCTCGGCTGCCGCCGTCGGCGACGATCACCGACCTTACCAGCGGCCGCGGAAGTTCGGCGATCACCCGTGCGATCGAGCAGGCTTCGTCGAGCGTCGGAATGATTACCGCGACGCCTACAGACTCCATCGCAATCCGCAATTCTGGCAGGGCTTGGGCGGGGTCTCGCTCAACAGCGCTTCGCGGAATTGCCGATAAGCCGGGCCGTTCCAGATCTCGCTCAGGGTCTGTTGGGTGGCATTTCCCAGCGTATAGGACTGGTAGCCGCGTGATGAGAAGGGCGCGATGCAACAGGGCAAAGCGCGGCCATGCGCGGTGAAATACATCAGCGACCAGGGCCGGCGGCAGACCGACCAGGGTCTGTCGTCTTTTTCACGGTGCAGGCTGAGCCCCGGTTCGGTGGCACCCGAGGCGTCGATGCTGACGCCGAGTTCGCGGCCGATCGCCTGGGCCGTTTCGATCGCCGCGCTCTCCTCCTCCTGCGCGGCTTCGAACAGAGACTGCTGTTCCTTGGCCAGGCCGCGGCCGACTTCGTCCCAAACCAGCCGCTGCAAATGCACCTGGGTGACGCCGATGCGGGCCGCCAGGCGGACGAATTCGGGCAATTGGAAGATGGTCTCCTTCAGTCCCGTCAGCCACAGCGATACCACCGGGCTGGCGGCGCCGATCTCGCGTTGCAAAGCGGTAAATTCGCTGACATTGCGGACGATGCGGTCGAACATGTCCTTGCCACGCACTTTGAGGAAGCTGTCGGCCTCGGCGGCGTCGAGCGACACCCGCAATTCATCGAGTCCCGAATCGATCAGCTCGCGCCGCTTGCGCGGTGTCAGCAGGGTTCCATTGGTGTTGAACAGCACATGGATGCCGCGTTCCTTCAAGGTTCGGATCATCAGCGGCAGATCCTTGACCAGCATCGGTTCGCCGACACCGTGCAGCACCACCCGCTTCAATCCCTCGACCTGGTCGATGATCGATCTGAACAGGGCGAAGCTCATGTCCTTGGGCGGTTCGAGCGCCTCGAAAGTTCGGGGACAGGTCTCGCACAGCAAATTGCAGCGATTGGTGACCTCAAGATAGAGGCAAACCGGTGGGGTTTCGGCAAGGCCGGTCCGCTTTTCGGCGACGGCCTCGAAATAGCGGTTGGCGATGGTCATGGGATGCACTCCACGCGATTGCCGGGTGCCTCGGCCAGCAGCCCCAGCCGCGACAGGCACGCCGCCGTGAGAGGCGCCGCATAGGGGCGGTGTCCCTCTTCTGTGCGCCGTTCGCCGATATCTTGGATCAGCCGATTCAGTCCGTGACGGTCGTCGACATCATACCAGGGGTCGAGAAGGACGGACTCGAGTCCGAGATCGCTGGCTCGGGCGCGGGTCTGCGCCGCCACCTGGTCGGTGCTCCAATCGATCTGTCTGAACAGATGCGCATGGGGCGCCCGCACGCCGAGCAGATAATAGCCGCCGTCCTCGGCCGGACCCAGCACCATGTCGGCCTCGGGGCGCGACAAGGCGCGCGCGGTTTCGCACAACAGCGCGGTCGGCAGGGTCGGGCTGTCGGAATTCAGCACCACCGCACTCTGATAGCCCAGTCCCAGCAGATCCCGGATGGTCTGGAACAGACAGCGTCCGAACCCTTGGATATGCGGCTCAGCCACCGCCGCACCGTCCGCCAGCAACAGGCGGCTGCCCGGCGCCAGCGTTCCCTCGAACATCGCTTCGACGCCGGCGGGCGCATAGGCGACGTAACCGGCGATCGGCTCCTGATCGGCGGCACGCTGAATATTCTCCGTGATATCGCGCAGAAAGGCACCGCTCAACTGGGCCGCATGTTCGAAGCTCAAGGGCGGCACCAGCCGGGTTTTAACCGCGCCTGGCCGCGGCGCCTTGGCCATCACGGCGATCGCGCATCGGCGCGATGGATCGGCGACATTCATAGGCCGCTGAACCAGTTATAGCCGCGGTCTTCCCAGAATCCGCCCGGCTTGCGGTTGGTGACATAAAGGGTGGTGATCCATTTCGGATTCTTGAAGCCGAGCTTGGTGGGAATGCGGATCTTGAAAGGATAGCCATATTTGCGCGGCAGGATTTCATCGGACAGTTTGAATGCCATGATGGTCTGCGGATGCAGCGCGGTCGGCATGTCGATGCTGCCATAATAACCGTCGGCACATTCATAGCCGAGATAGCCGGCGGTGAGATCGGCGCCCACCGTCTGCAACAGGCTGGCCAAGGGTGCTCCGCTCCACTGGCCGATCATGCTCCAGCCTTCGACGCAGACATGGCGCGTCACCTGGGTTACCTGGGGCAGAGCATAGAGTTGTTGCAGCGTCCAGGGCCGGCGGTCTTCGATCAGGCCGGCGAATTTCAGACGATAATCGTCGGCCGCCAGAACCGGTGCCTTGTCCGCCGGGAAATAGGCGTTATACCGAAATTCCTTGACCGCCTGGCTGGCGGCAAAGGTGGGGGCGAGCCGGTTGCCGCTGAACAGCCAGGCTTGGGCGCGGTCATTCCAGCGTGACAGCGCGCCGAGCACTGTCTGCACCTGATCGTCATTGGAGATGTCGCAGCCGCTCAGCATCGCCAAGGCGCCCACCGACAAGGACTGCCCGAGAAAGCTGCGCCGTTCGAGACGGGTCAGCGCGGCAGTCTGCGACAGTGACGGGCGTCTCATCGCTTGACCTCGGACGCCGCTGTGCGCGGATGCCAGGCGCGCCCGAACAGCATCGCCACCAGGGTTTGCGGCACCAGCACCGCCAAGCAAACATGCACGACAAGGAATCCAACGATCACCGCCATGCCAAAAAAATGCACCACCCGCGCGACTTCATAGCCGCCCAACAAGCTGGTCAATGGGTGCAACTGGGCCGGCTTCCAGATCGCCAGGCCGGACAGGATGGTGATGATGAGGGCGGCAATGACCAGCCAGTAGAAGGCCTTTTGCACGGCATTGTAGTCGCCCAGCCGGTGCTCCAGTTTGCCGCGCAGCGCCAGCCCCAGATCGCGAAGGATCAGTTTCGGTCCAAGCGGCAGAAAGTCCTTGCGGAAATGGCGGGTGGTCACGCCATAGGCCAGATACAGCAGGAAATTGATCACCAGCAGCCACATGGCGCCGAAATGCCAGGCCAGTGCGTTGGCCAGACCCCATTCATTGTGCAGCGCCTCATCGAGACCGGTATCGCCGCCCAAGGTGAGGGACCAGGGAAACTCCCAATCGATCGGTAACGCCGGATACCAGCTGTAGATGCGCCAGCCGCTGCCGATCATGATGAAGATGGCCGCCGCGTTCAACCAGTGGACGCTGCGCAAAAAGCCGGATGGCAGGATCTCGGCTTGGGTCGGGTCGCTCATGGCGCCATCCGTCGCAAGCCGCCCGCTTCCAGCAATCGGCCTACTTCCGGTTGTTTCAGAAATTCAGCGAAATGGGCCATCTCCGGGCTGCGCGACTGACTGGATTGTCCGGCCCAAACCAGCGCCGGCGCGACCGTCTCGGGGGCGAAAGTCGCACCCTGCCGGAACTGCCGGTGCGCCGCCAGGTCGGTGGCGTAGAGCAGCGCGAAGGCGACGTCGCCGCTGTCGAGCATCTGCACCGCATCCTCGCTGGAGGCGGCATCGACATGGCGCGCCAAGGGTGCGCCAGCGAGCTCCAGCGCCGTGAGCGTGTCGGGCGGCAGGCTGCCATCGATGGTCGCCACCCGGGAATTGCCGATGATGCCAAGCAGCCGATCGAGCGGCAAGACGGCGTCGGTGGTGGCCGGCATGGTGCGGGTGGCCAGCACCAAGCTGTCCTGCCAGAGTCCGATCAGATCGTCGGATCGGAGCACACCCTGGGCGCGGGCTGCGATCGCCAATTCGGCACCCGCGCCGAACACCACATCAGCGCGCGCGCCGTAGCCGGCCTCGCGCAGCGCCGCCGCCGTCGAGGTGGAAAACAGGCGCATCCTGCCGCCGCTCTGCTGCCGCCATTGGCGCGCCACCTGCTGCAAAACCGGGCGCAACGTCGGCTCGCATAAAATGACGATGTCGGGCGGCACCGCGGCGGTGGCCGGACGCAAACTGGCGCCGAGCAAAACTGCAAGGACCGGAGCGACCAACGATCGGCGGCCGGAACGCCGTCGCGCCGGGATCGCTGCGGGAGATTTGTCAGACCGCATTTTCACCTCAGCACGGAAGAATTGGCGACACGCAAAATCACGCTACCTGTGCCCCCAACATGTGTCAATCGGCGCGCGGTGACAAGCTTGCGCCAGGTGCGTGGTGGCTTTTTCCTCGGACCACCAGGCAGACGTCAGATCGGCGCCGGCATCAAGAGTTGCGCGTCGAAAGTCTCGATCGGCACCGGACGGCCAAACAGGAAACCCTGGCAGGCGTGGCACCCGTGTTGGTTGAGAAACTCCCATTGTGCTTCGGTCTCGACACCCTCGACCAGCACCGACAATCCAAGATTTTGTCCGAGCGCCACCATGGTCACCGCGATGGCGGCATCTTTGGCATTGGTCAGCACGTCGCGCACGAATGACTGATCGATTTTGAGCTGGCTGAGCGGCAACCGCTTCAAATAGAGCAGCGACGAATAGCCGGTGCCGAAATCGTCAAGTGCGAAATTGAGCCCATGCGATTTCAATATTTCCATCTTGGCGATGATGTCCTCGATGTTGGCCAGCAGCATGCTTTCGGTCAGTTCCAGTTTCAGCTTGTGAGGGTCGGCGCCACTGCGGCGCACCACCTCGAGCACGCTCTCGACGAAATCCTCCTGATGGAACTGGCGGGCACTGACATTGACCGCCAGCACCAGAAGCGCGGTTTCCGGCCGTTTCGACCAGGCGACGATCTGCCGACAGGCAGTTTCGAGCACCCACTGTCCCAGCCCCAGGATCAGCCCGGATTCTTCGGCCATCGGAATGAATTCGCCGGGGTAAACCATGCCGCGCTTGGGGTGGTGCCAGCGGATCAGACCTTCGGCCCCGATCAGACGGCCGCGGTGATCGACTTGCGGCTGATAATGCAGGACGAATTGGCCTTCCTGCAGTCCATGCAGCAAATCGGATTCCAGCGTGATCCGTTCCTCCAGCGCCGTCTGCATCGCCGGATCGAAAAACCGCAGCGTGTTGCGTCCGGCGCTCTTGGCCTTGTACATGGCGAGGTCAGCCTGCTTCAGCAAGGTGTCGACCGAGTCGCCTGCCCCGCAAAACAGGGTGATGCCGAGACTGGCGGCACAGGAAAATTTGCGCCCGCCAAGGTCGTCGGGGGCAGCGATGGCGTCCCGGATCTTTTCGGCGACTTGGCCGATCTTGAAGGCGGCTTCCGCCATCTCGGGGCTGAGATCTTCGACCATGATGACGAATTCGTCGCCGCCCAGGCGGGCGACGGTGTCATAGTCACGCAAAATGCCCAGGATACGACGCGCCGTCTCAACCAAAAGTTGATCGCCTACATCGTGACCCATCGTGTCGTTCAGATTCTTGAAATTGTCCAAATCCAGAAAGATCAGGGCGCCGAACTGCCCATTGCGACTGCTGCCGGCCAAAGCCTGGCCGATCCGGTCATACAGCAGGCGGCGGTTGGGTAGATTGGTGAGCGGATCGTAATAGGCGAGACGATGGATTTGCGCTTCCGCCTCTTTCTGTTTGGTGATTTCAAAGAAACTGCCGATGTAATGGGTGGTGCTGGCATCGGGCGCGGTGACCGCGGAAATCGCCAGCCAGGCCGGGTAAATCTCGCCATTCTTGCGGCGGTTCCAGATTTCACCCTGCCAATATCCGGTCTCCGCCAGGGTTTGCCACATTGTCTGGTAGAACGCGCTGCGGTGGCGTCCGGATTTGAGAATCGCCGGCGTTTTGCCGACCGACTCGGCGGCGTCGAAGCCGCTCACCTGGGAGAAGGCCTGGTTAACCCGCTGAATGACCCCGCGCGGGTCAGTGATGATGATGCCTTCCTGCGATTGGAAGGTTACCGCGGCGATGCGCAATTCCTCCTCGGCCAATTTGCGCGCGGTGATGTCGATCGACACCGTGACGACGCCTTCGATTCGGCCGTCGCCCGACGGCAAGGGTGTCTTGGTGGTCAGCAAAATGCGAGGCTGGCCGGCCCTGTCGGTCATTTCCTCTTCGAAAGCCGGCGGGACCTGACCGGTATCCAGAATGCCGCGATCGATCGGCGCGTGGCGGCGCCAATATTCCTTGCCGAACAGCCCCTCGATGGTATCGGTGCCGCCCCCGCCATCGTCCGCCAGGGTCAGGGTGTTGTGGAAGCTGTTCACCAGCAGACATCGCCCGCTGGCATCGCTCTCGGTGATCAGAGCCGGCACCGTGTCGATCAGACGGCGAAGCTTTTCTTCGCTGCGCAGCAGTGCCGCGCTCCGCTGTTTGATGGCAATCTCGAGCTCGCGTTCCAGCATGTCGGCGCGCTGGCGAATGAACCGCTGTTGGCGGCCCAACATCAGGAGGTTGTTGGCTCTGGTGCGGAACTCGCGATGATCGATCGGTGACAGCAGAAAGTCGGTGGCGCCGGCCTCAAGCGCGCGATAGCGGAACGTCTTGTCCTCGTAAGCGGTGATGACGATGATCGGCACTTCCCGGTCGGGGAATTGCAGCCGGCAGCGCTTGACGAACTCGGCGCCATCCATTTCCGGCATGTTGAAATCGGTGATGATGAGGTCCGGAGGCGTGTCGGCCATGGCCGCCAAAGCCGCCGAGGGTGTTGCGAATTCCATCGCCTCCATGCCGGGTTCCAGCGACCGGGCCAACCGGCCGAGTATCTTTCGATTGGTGGTGCGGTCATCGACAACGAAGACGAACGGCAAGCGAGCAACTCCTAAACAGGGATAAATTGACTTATGACGTCACTTCTGTCTTGTTTGTTGGTCTGAACCTCAGCACACTTATATATCTGATGTGAAGAATTTGTAATCCCTTGGGAACGCCGACCGCTCGACCCTTGCCTGGAATTCATAACACATATGCTGCAATCTTGCTCCAATAACGCCGCGCCGCTGAACTAGGAGGTATCTATGTTGGAATTGTTGCCGAACCCCCGTCTGAACGACCCGTCTCTGCGTGATGCCCTGGAGGCGAATCTGGTCGCGTCCTGGCTGGCGCCGATTCTAGATCTTGAGGAATTGGAGGTGCGGTTTGAGCCGGAAGAAAAAATTCTTTGGCAGTTCATGAAGCCGTCCGGTCCGCCGAGCTTCACGCCTGGGCTCATCAGCGATTGCACAAGGGCCATGGATGCTGTCGAGCGTGCGCACAACTGCCGGGCGGAACCACCAGTCCAGTATATGGTACTCGCTTCGCAAATGCCTGGCATTTATAATCTCGGTGGTGATCTTAGCCGATTCCAGGCTTTGATTTTGGCCGGCGACCGCGAAGGTTTGCGCCGCTACGCTTACAGTTGTGTCGAAGCGCAATATCGTCGCGCCATCAGAATGAATCTGTCTATTTGTACCATTGCATTGGTGCAAGGAGATGCGTTGGGCGGCGGTTTCGAAGTGGCTTTGTCGCACGATGTGATCATTGCCGAAAAACGTGCGAAATTCGGACTGCCGGAGATCCTTTTCAATCTGTTCCCCGGCATGGGTGCCTTCAGTTTCCTGTCGCGCCGCATCGGCGCTGCGCAGGCGCAACGAATGATGACGAGCGGCCGGATTTACGGCGCTGACGAGCTCTACGACATGGGCGTGGTCGACCTCGTCACTCCGGATGGCACCGGAAACGAAGCGGTCTATAACTTTGTCGAAACGCATCGACGTGCGTCGAAATCGCGGCTTGCCGTGGCCAAAGTCCGTGACTTGGCGACGCCGGTGTCGCGCCAGGAACTGTTCGACATCACCGATCTTTGGGTGGAAACCGCTTTGACTCTGGATGCGCGCGATTTGCGTAAAATGCGTCATCTGATCGCCGCGCAAAATCGGCGAACAGCCGTGGGTGCTTCGCTGCCGGCCGCCACAGCCGGGGGAACCAGCGCGCCGATCGCGGCGGCCAGCACCTTTCTGGAACGGCGTCGAGCCAATATCGAGCGCGGCACCAACATCGAACGGCGAGGCACGATCGGACAGGCGGATTCGCGGCGGGTCAGCGCCTGACACCGGGTTAATACAACCGCTGGGTGGATGGCGCGGTTCGGTTCAGGAACCGCGTCATCTCCTCACGGTACAAGGCGATTTCCTGGCGCAACCGCGTGCAGAAGGACGGACCATCGCTGTCTAGACCGGTGGCGGTCACAGCACTGGCTTGACACAGCCGGGTGACGCTGCGGGCGCCGACATTGGCGGCACAGCTGCGTAGCGCATGGCAATCGGAACGGAAGGAGGATCGGTCGTTGGCCAAAGCCGCCTGCTCGATCGCATTGACCAGCACTTCGGCGTCCTCCAGGAAGTCATGCATCAATTCTTCCACCATCTCGCGGTCGCCCAACTCCATCAGCGCATCGATCGCGCTCCAGTCTATCGGCGAAGCGGTAGGGCCGCTGAAGCCGGGATGCACGGTCAGGTCGGCAACATTCGCTCCGGCAAACGGCAGGCCGGGCTGGCTGGTCTGAATCAGCCGCGAAATGGTCTCAAGTAGCACCGCGGCGTTCACCGGCTTGGTCAAATAGGCATCGACGCCGGCCAATTCGCATTCGCGGCGGGTTTCCAGGGTAGCGTCGGCGCTGAGCGCCAGTATCGGCTGTCGAGGCCGATCGAGATTGGCCATGCGGAAAATCTTCACCACCTCGGTGAGCGGCATGCCCGGCATGTTGACGTCGGCCAGCACCACATCATAGGTGCCGCTCATCATTACCTCCAGCAGATGATCGCCGGAGCCGACCACATCCAGGCTGTGGCCGGCTTTTTCCAGAACCTTGCGCACTACCTTGACATTGACGCGATTGTCTTCGGCGACAAGAATCTTGAGGGGCCGTCCGGCCGTGGCGACCGCTTCGTTGGACTTTGTCCGACCACCACCGAACAGAAAGGCTGCTCGCAGCGCATTGGCCAACTGCGATGACGGCGGCTGCCGCGGCAGGATCACCAGCGGCGGCGGCCAGACCGAGGTTTCGGTTCCGAGCAAAAGAACCGGGATTTCCGCTCCATGCGCCGCCTCGAGGGCGTCGCCAGCCTCACCGTACAGATCCTCCCTTACCAGCAGAGCCACCACTTCGTCGCTGGCGTTGGCACATACAGCTGTCGCGGCGGCCCTGCCGTTGGCCACCATGGTGCAGCGCAAAGCAAGGCGTTCGATGTCGATCCGCAGCGCCGGATCCTGTCCCAGCAGCACGACATGCAACGGCAAAATCGTCGCCGGTGTAGCCGTCGGCGTGGTTGTCGACGCGATCAGCGGGTGGTCGAACCGGAAGGTACTGCCGCTGCCGAGAGCGCTTTGCACGGAAACTGCGCCGCTCAACAATTCGGCCAATTGCTGCGAGATCGCCAGCCCCAGGCCGGAGCCGCCGAATCGGCGGTTGATGTCGTCGTCGGCCTGGACGAAGGAGTCGAAGATCCGACCCAACTGTTCCTGGGCGATGCCGATGCCGGTATCCTCGATTTCGAACACCAGATGCGGACCGGAATAGCCCTGCTGGGCGGATAGTCGCAAGGACACGCTGCCACGGTCGGTGAATTTGATGGCATTGGCCAACAAATTTGTCAGCACGCGGGACATGTGCGGCCAATCGGCGCGCAGAAGAGGCGGCACTTGGGGGTCGATCGTCACGTTGAATTGCAGGCCTTTGGCCTCGGCCTGCGGTCGCAGCATTGCCACCAGATCGACAAGGCTGGAGGTGAGATCGATGTCGCTGACACTGATGGTCGTCTTGCCGGCCTCGATGCGCGAGAAATCGAGCACCGAATCGATCAGCGACAGCAGAGACTTGCCGGACAATTGGATAGTGCGCGACATGTCGAACTGTTCGTCATCCAGTCTGGTGCCGGCGATCAGGTCTGCCATGCCGATGATGGCATTCAAGGGTGTACGGAATTCATGGCTGATGATTGCCAGAAAGCGACTCTTCGCACGGTTGGCGGCTTCGGCCTGGATCTTCGCTTCCGTCAAGGAACGGATCAGTGTGGCGGCATAGGCTGGCAGTACGACCAGGCCGAACACCAGTCCGGCAGCCAGTGCCGGATGTTGCTGCCAGGGATCGGTGGTGGCGCAGACGATACTGAATCCAGCGACGGACATTGCGACGGAGGCCAAAAGGTAGCGCAATCCGTAACGGAAGCCGTTCCCGAGACTGACCCAGAGATATAATGGATAGAGGGGTGTGCTGACCTCGCCGCCCAGAAACATCGACATGGAGATGGCGCTGAAGTCGGTCACCATGGTAAGCAGACGCCGCTTGGTGTTGCGGCGCGGATCGATAAGAATCCAAATAACGTACAAAATAGAAAGAAATTCGTATATTGCGAGACTAATTATATTGTAACCGGCCAACCGCACCGGAAAGAATTGAAAATACACAAACACAGATGCCACCAATGCGACTCTGATCAAAGCCTGTTGGTGTTCACTATCTTCCCGATTGCATAATCGGAGTAAGGTTCGCGCTAGTGCCTCGCGTAATTTCATCACTTTTTTGTGCTCTCTCCGGTTGCCCAATCAATCTGGAGGCGGGCAACGCCCAGATCCAATCTGGATGCGATCCGGACGGATAACAGACACGACCTTGAATACTTTATCAAGCCTGGGCGTCCATTTCTTACTTTCGTTGTTATTTTAAGTTTTTACTAACGGGTTCGCTGTCGGCAGCGGCACCGCAGTGACCGCGCCATGCTCGAAGCGCCGTCGAGCCAGGCGGGAGATACGAAACCGGGTCGGGCAGTGCGGATCCGGGCAGGCCACCTCGGCGTCGGTCGACATCCAGTCATTGGCGTCGGTAGCGCGCTGCTTGGCGGGCAGCAGCGGCAGCAGCGCCGCCAGCGAATAGATCGAAAAGCCCTGGCCCGGCGGCAGCGTCAGCATCTCTCCCTTCAACTCGAAATAATCGCCGAGTCGGGCGCCGCAATAGATCGGCTGTCCGACTGGACCCACCACCTCGACGCGCAAATCGAACAGCTCGAAACTGGTGGCGGAATTGTTTTCTGCGGTGGAAGCGCTGCTCTGTTGGCCTGCCATGCCATCCTCCCCTGATTGTGTTTTTATCATGATACCCTATCCAAGGATACTACAGCGTCAATGGCGCGAGATAGCCCGTCAGTTCGAGATAGCCGCGACCCAGGCTTCGATCCGCCTCGTACAGCGTCACCGCTCCTTCCCAATAAACCGGGCCTCCGCCGGCGCGGCTGTCGAGTTCCTGGTCCGCGAACAAGGGGCGCACCTCGAACTGGCGTTCCACGCCGGGCAAGGTGACCGTGACGCGCGGCGCCACCGGATAGTCGGCCAAGGTCCGCGGCGACCGCCAGACCTGTTCACCGGCGAAGCGAACCTGTGTCGGGCCGAGAAGTGTCACCAGGTCCCTTGAGTCGCGCCACGAGCCGCCGGCCCACATCGCCTTGCCGGCTTTGTCGCGGATTTGAAACAGGGTGAGGGCGCCCCCGTCGGTAAGATTGACTCCCAGCCAATTCCAGCCGACCGCTCCCGGCGGCAGCAAGCTGCTCGACCACTCGCGGTCGAGCCAGGCCTCGCCGCTGACCGGCTGGTCGCCACCGCCCTGGTCCAGCAACCCCCCCACCTTCAGATGCGGCAGGCTGTAATAATAGCTGGCCTGTGCCGGCTCGGGACCCTTTCGGCTATAGCCGCTTTCGCCTTGCAGCAGAATCGGCTGGGTCGGTGTCAGGGTCAGGGTAAAGCGGAAGGAGGGGCTCGTCACCTGGGTGGTAAAAGCACCGTCAGGGGCTCGCATCAGACGCCAATCGTCAAGCGTGATGTCGGTGTCTAGGGACGACGCCTCAGCCAAACCGAATCCCACCCGCTGGATTCGCTCGGCGTGGCGGAGCCGGCCGAGGGCGGGGTCGGCCAACGCGGCATGGGCAAACAGCAGCTGGCGCGGCGCGAAGGCGCTGGGATTGTCGGAGTCGATCGCCGGCCGAGTGCGAAAGAAGGTGACCTGGAAACCGATCGACCGCTTATCCAAGGTCGTAAGCCACCCAGTAATATACCACCATTCACTGCGGAAATCCGGATGCGCGCCGTGATCGCGCGGAAATTGCAGCTGTTCGCCGGCCCGTACTTTTGGATAGATCGGCATTTGTCCGGCCGGTGCCGCTGTCGCGCCCCCCAGCAGGGCCAGTCCCAGCAACAGGTCGCGCCGGCGCATCACCAATCCTCCCGAACCGCGCGCACCGCGTCGGCCGACAGCGCCCGGCCGCCGGCCAGCCAGGCAGTGGCGGCGGCAGCGGCGATCAGCCCGACCGCAAGCAGCGCGAACAGGCCGAGCGGCAGGCGCGTTGCCATCGTCCAATGGAAGGATTGCGGATTGACGACCTTGATCAGGACTTCGCTCATGACGATGCCGAGTCCGAGACCGGCTACCAGACCGGTGGCGCCCAGCAGCGCGCCCTCGGTCACCAGGATCAGGGCGATCTGCCGCCGTTTGGCGCCGATATGCCGCAATACGCCGAATTCCTTGGCGCGTGCCAAGGTTTGCGCCGACAAGGTGGCGGCCACCCCGGTGAGACCGACCACAATGGCGATCGCTTCGAGCGCATAGGTGACGGCGAAGCTGCGGTCGAAAATCTTCAGCGCCTCACCGCGAATCGCCTGCGGCTGGCCGATGTCGATCTGCCCGTTCAGGGCGGCCGGCAGGGTTTGCCGCAGGGCCGCCATCACCCGCGCCGGATCCGCCGAGTCGGCAAGCCGGATCGCCGCTTCGGTCTTGAGAAGATCCCCGGTCAAGCGGGTATAGACGTCGTCTTCGATGACCACCGCCCCGAATTGCCGACTGTAATCACGCCATACGCCGGCGACGAACAGGCGAGGCGGTGCGGACCCCAGCGGCAAAACCAGGTGATCGCCGACGCCGAGGCCGTAAAGCCATTGCATCGGCTCGGAAATCCATACCGGGCTTTCGCCCGCCGGTGCCCGGCGCGCCTCGCCGATCAGCGGCAGACTGCGTCCCGGGTCGTCCGGCGCGATCGGCCGCACCACCAGCGCCACCGGGGGCTGCTCGGCAGACAACAGCAGCCGCAAGGTCTTGCGGAACTCGATAGTACTGATCCCCGGCACCGCCGCCAATCGATGCTGCAGAGTCGGGTCGAGGCCGCCAGAATCGGCGTATTGCAAGCGCATATAGAGGTCGGCCGACAAAAGCTGCATCAGCCAGTCATCCACCGACCCCCGAAAACTCGAGACCATCACCGCCATTGCAATGGTCAGACTGGTGCTGGCGACGATGCCGCACAGCGCCACCGCCGCCTGCATCGGCGCGCCCCACAGGCGCGCCACCGCCAAATGCAGTACCGCACCGCCGCCCGACATTCGTTGCAACGGCGTCAGCAGGCAGCGCGCCAGCCACGGCATCGTCGCAACGCCGCCGGCCAGGATCAGGCCGATGGCGAGATAGCCGAACAGCGGTAGTCCGTTCCAGGCAGGTGCCAAG
>Ga0302320_10005291_pt1 | contig 29047 bp, 19 predicted proteins | sample Bog_T0_3_FD_202130 | JGI IMG/M metagenome (GOLD analysis project Ga0302320, IMG submission 202130) | Peat permafrost microbial communities from Stordalen Mire near Abisko, Sweden - Bog_T0_3 | ecosystem: Environmental > Terrestrial > Soil > Wetlands > Peat | place: Sweden: Abisko, Stordalen Mire...
AGCCTGGCGAGTTTGTCGGCGAGTCTTTCGGCCATGATTATAAGCGATGAGTTGAACCGGCACGGGTATTCTGGGATTCGCTGGCATGGGCGGCCGCTTGGCGCATCCGATATTGTCCCCAAGTAATCGGGCCGGGCGCGGCACGAGATGGGGCCTGCGATTGCCCCTCTGTCCGCTTTGGCCCGGATGCATCGGCTTGCGTGATATCGAGCGCCAGCTCGCGGTCCCCAGTCTTCTGGACCATGGCCCGCAGTTGCTCTTTGTCTTTGGTAAACACGATCACTTTCTTCCGCGCCCGAGAAATCGCCACGTACCATTGATTGCTATTGGTCGCGGCCCGGCAGCCGGAATCGGCAACGAGAACAGTGTCGACCGTCTTCCCTTGGGAACTGTAGGAGGTCACGGCGTGCCCCCGGTTGAAAAGACGCTGATGTGCCGCCAGGGTCTTTGTCGCCCCAGCGTCATTTTCGACGACGAGCGTGCCGTCCGGGCCAAACTGGCGAACGCTGACAAGTTCACCATTGCTGATGGGAAGCCCTTCGACGGACCGGCCGTTGAACTTGAGTTGCAAGCGGTCTCCAGGGGCAATCTCCATGACAGCAGGTTTCGCGACGAGCATTCGCCCAGCATAGCGGAAGCTGACGGTGGAGCTCCGACCGTTCTTGACGACGATTACTCCGCGCTCATTGGCTCCTTGGATTTCGCAGAGATCGCCCTTTGCAAAGCGGCCATAGCTCCTGATGAAAAGGGCTGATTGATCTGGCCCGTAGGAGCGAGCGTCCCGCTGCTGGGCCGAATCCAGGTCAAGCGCTCGAAAGGCTTTCAAAGGCTGGCCTTCGCCGATCTTCCCGGCAGAGCGAAGGTTGTTCCGAATCGAATCATTAACGGCAGCGACCTCATCCCAGGTTTGCGCGACGACCAGGACCCGCTCGCCGCGCTGTTGGGCGGCGATATACTCCGACGCTAGGGCCGAGCGACGTTCGCTTGGCGCCAGTTCCCGGATGCAACCCATGCGGTCAAGGCGGTCGAACGACTCCGACGCCTTGCCGCCTGCCGCGGCTCTAACCGCACCTCGATAGCCGCGAATAAACTGCCTTTCGGCGCCGGAATGACCGAGGGTCGGGTCCTGGCGCCGAATTGTTCGGATCTCAGCAGGATTTGGGCAGGCGTGCTTTTCGATCGCTCGCATGGCGTCGGAGGCAGCCACTGCGCCATGCTGGCGGGTGTCGCCGGACAGAATGATCCGGCCTTTTGCAGCCCGAACGAGGGCAACCAGGGCGTGCAAATCGCGGCCCCCGATTTGGCCCGCTTCGTCCAGAATCAGGGTGGAGTTACGTGGAATTTGTTTCGTCGTAAGGATTTGGGCCACGGTCTGTGCGGGCAATCCATCGTGCTGGAGATCGAGGACCTGCTGCCGCTGGGGTGCCAGGACGAGCACGGGTCGCCCAGCGGCCATCAATCCGCGCTCCACTTCTTTGAGAGCGAAGCTTTTCCCGGAACCGGCCACGCCTCGAAAGAGAGTGATAAAGTCGCGGCTCGCCAGGATTTGCCGCACTGCGGTCATTTGCTCGGCCGAAAGCTTGGCCTGAGGCTCATATGCGGGCGCCAAGGCGTCATGCCGGAAGCGACCCTCTTTCGCCGCCAAGACAAGGTCCAGCTCACGGCCAAGCATCTCGCGCGAAGTGAGGCGGCGGGTTCCGGCCTCGCGGACGTACCCCCGTCCGTCGATGACTTGCTGGAGCTCTGCCAAGTCGAAGTGCTGACCTTGGCCTTTCGCTAGCGCTGCGGACATCAGCTCGTAGTCTGCTACGGTGGCCCTCCGTTCAAAGACGTGCTCTTCAGCCCAGTCGAGGACAACTTTCAAATCTGGCTTCTCCAGGGCACGCTGGGAGAGCGACCGAAATCTTTCCAGAGCCCGCTGTTCGGAAGGGGGCATCTGCTGCGTCCAATGGTTCCGCAGCCGGTTGGCTGTCGAGTCTTTCAGTTTGCGCCGGCGGTTCCCATGGGCCACCCGATTTCGGAGCGCGTTGATGTCGCCTTTTAGCCCGTGCCGTTCGATCCAGACTTTGGTTTCATCATCGATCTGCTGGTGGCGCTTGGAGAACCGGGCGATCAGGCTTTCCGGGACCCCGAGGATTTCAAAGCTCCGGACTTTGAAGTGGATTTCGTAGCCCAGCGACCGGAGACCCTTGCAGAGTTCATGGCGGTAGTATTCCTGGGCGAATCGCACGGCGTGGTACATTCCTTGCGCTTGCAGGGCCTTCCAGCGGCCCTCTTGGGTGTCGAAGGTGGCGTTGAACACGACGCAATGCGTATGCAGGTGCGGGTCGAGTTCCCGGCTCGTGTCATGGCGGAAGTATGCGCCGACCAGATTGCCGGTTACTCGGTCCTCGTTCTTACCGGCCAACCGGACCCTGGTTTCGGCGAATTTCTCCAATTCGGCCATCGCGAGGCGCACCGCCCGATCGTGCAAATCGGCGATTCGCGGATCCTGGTAGAGAGCGACAATCGAGGCACTCTTGGGAGGGCTGATTGTAAAATCGTAAAAAACGCGCCGATTCAAAGCCTCCTTACCCCGTTGGCGACGGACTGAATTCATCCGGAGGGTGAGGCGGCGGCCCGTTGCGGGATGATTGCCCTCGCACAGCGCCAGAAAGGCCGATTCACGGACCGGGCCGACGAGCGCCAGTTTCGACGCGCCTTGGCCGAACCATTCGCCTGGGATCGTTTGGCCCTGCGAGTAATAGTCTCCAACGCAGAGGTGTTCGCGAAAGTAGGTTTTCGCATTCTGCAGATTGAACTGTACCTGCGGACGGATCATTTTCCGTTCGTCGAATCGGAGTTCACGGTCGGAGCCGTCTCGACGCTGGCGCGGCGGATATAGTCGGCCACCGAGTCGTACACGATGAGCCGAACGCCCCGGAGGGCGTTGCGCTGCCGGACCGAAACCATTTTGATTTCGCCGGATGCGGCGGCCTTGTAATACCAGCTGCGCGAGAGTCCGAAGTGCTGATCGCGCTTGCCGGGTGGAGGAAGCCGGTAGAACTCGACGTGGGCCGAGGGAATTGCTGAGGGAGATAGGAGGTTCTGGTTCATTAGAGATAGATTTTGTTCGTTGATGATTTTCGCTGTGAGTGCTTTGACGCGGTCATCATCCCAGAATCTGTTGCGCCGAAATAGGGAGAGCGTAGGGGGGGTCACGTTCTCCTAATTGTTGCAGACCATTTGGCATGGAAAATGCGGGTGGCCCCGAGCCACACTCGTCACCCACCCCTGCCGTATCCACATTTAAGGGCGCGTGAACAAGGGAAGACATCGATAGCAATGCCTGACCCTAGGAGCGGAAGCACGGGTCTGCAGTATGAGGGTCATTTTGAGATTCCGGGGGATTGGGCGCAAATTTGCGCTCTCGGTATACCCGGCAGCTCCAACCTCGACCCTGAAGTCGTCCGGCACTTGAGCTCGCTCGTGTCCCAATGGCCCATTTGGGCACCGATCCCTACGTGCTATTCGCTGATCTATTTCAGCGCCGGAATTTCCGGCCGATTTCGGGAACGCAGATCGCGTTCCTTTTTGGTTGAGACACTTATCCCCTTGCGTCAGGCGCAACGAAATGGACGAAACCTATCGCCATCTGTAATACACATTGGGATACACTGAAACATATCCGTAGAATCGTCCATTGTTGTTCACGGACATCCCGCGAGGGTTCTCAGCTCAAACCCAGCGCATATAAATTGCCGAGACCCACGGCCTACCCCGCCTGTCGATTCGCAAGGATTAGGCGCAAGCGCACAAACGGGTAGTAGCCTCCGCCGCCCGGCCAGTAGGAGAAAAGCAGGTAGGCTTCATCCAAATTTCGCACCGGCCCGAAGGCCTTTTTTTCGATCAAGGGAATCAATTGATCGTGGGAGGCCAACAACAGCGGTTCATCGGTGTGGATGACCAGAATCCGTGCGGCGAAATCGTTTCCGAATGACCGAATGTCTTTTCGGAGGATTTGCGCGTTCAGGGCGGCAACGACCTCGTCTTCGCTCCACTCCTTCCGGGCCAGATCGGACCGCCCCCGTTTTACCCGTTTGACCAACTCGGTCACCTCATAGCCGACTCGCTTATTGGCTGCATTGACCGCCTCGCAATCCGGAAATTCGCTGGCGGTGGCCCGAAGACGGCGGATGCCCTGCGGTCCCTCTGCTTTTTCTTTCGCCTCTAGGAGTGTACCGACAATTCCAACTTCCTTCGTCTGCTTGTCAGTGGACTCGAAAAACGAAGCATACCTCTTTTTCCGCTCCTGAACCTGTCGGAGCTGCTCCTCAAGGAAGCTGGCTGGACGGGGCTGAGACATTGAGGGATCAAAGACGCATCAGAACCTGAAATCCGGCTTGAGCGAAATGATGATCGGCTGTCAGGGCCGATTCGATTTCGCGCTCACGCATTACGGAAAAGGAGAGGCAGTCGGTCAGGGACCAAGCTTTGTCCGGTCTTTCTCCGAACGCGGCACAACCCTTCGCAAAGAGATCGTGGCTGGCAGGCACGATTTCCACGTCCGGCTGGCGTTGCAGGGCCTCGAGCAGGGAAATGAATTTCTCCCGGGCTCCTGGCGCCGATAGGGCGTCGCCGACTTCGGTCAGCACCCATTCCGTCGTGACAAGCGATCCGGGCGGCTGCCGGCTCAATTCCTTAGCTTGCGGGTGGAGCTGGTCGCGGGCGTTGACCAGGGCAAGGAAGTAAACCGTGTCACCGAAGACGGACTTCACCGCTTCGGCACCCCGTGAAGGTAATGATCGTGATTGACGGCATAATCCGCCGGCAGACCTTCCACCGTGCCCGCGAGCGAGCTCAACGCCTCACCCCAATTCCGGGTCGAAGCCTGCGGCTTGCGTTGAAGCAGCTCATGCAGCTTGGCGTCTACCTGCTCCAGCTCGGGCCGGGACAGGCGGGGCAGTTCTGCAATAATCTCGTTTGTGCTCATGTGACCTCTGAATTTAGGTTGTCCTGAAAAGGCCGGACCGCAAGACCGTATGCCTTAGCCCCGGCTTCGTTTCTTGCAGGAGAAAAATAGAGAGGTGGTCCATGATAGGAAGCATCTGTGTACGAAAAAACACATGTTAGCATTTCTGTTAGCATATTGCCTATTTTCGGACATATAAAAGCCCGCTTCTTTTTGCAGTAAGCGGGTTTAGAAAGTTGGCGTCCCCACGGGGATTCGAACCCCGGTTCTCACCGTGAAAGGGTGGTGTCCTGACCGGGCTAGACGATGGGGACTAACCGCGGAGCCGGGCAACCTACCCGGCGGGGCCGTCCGGGCAAGGCTTAAGTGGGAGCCGCCCGTGGGAGTCGTCGGGGATCGGCGGCCGAAAGCGGAGCGTAAAAAATCGCCAATCTCGGCGTTTACATTTCGAACCGCCTTTGTTTGCTCCTTGGCTCATGACCTTTCGCGAGATCTCCGACTCGATGCCTCAGCAGGCGGTCACCGCCATCGACGGCCTGCCTTATCCCCGCATCGCCTCCGGCAAGGTGCGGGAAATCTTCGACCTGGGCGACGCCCTCCTCCTGGTCGCTTCCGACCGGCTGTCGGCCTTCGACGTCATCCTTCCGGACGGGATACCCGGCAAGGGCATCATCCTCACCCAAATGAGCTTGTGGTGGTTTTCCCAGCTCGAGGGGATCGTGCCCAACCACCTCTTTCCCGACCAGGCCGCCGAGTTCGCCCGCCGCGGGCTGCACGGAAAGGACCTGCAGCTGCGCAGCATGGTGGTCCGAAAGCTCACTCCCCTCACCATCGAATGCGTAGTGCGGGGCTACCTGGTCGGCAGCGGCTGGTCGTCCTACCAAAAAACCGGCCAAGTGTGCGGCCATCGGCTGCCGGCCGGCCTTCGCCAGGCAGATCCCCTGCCCGAGCCGCTCTTTACGCCCACCACCAAGGCGCCGGTGGGCCAGCATGACGAGCCGATCGACGACGCCCAGGGCGCCCAGGCTGTCGGCAAGGAACGGTACGAGCAGGTGAAGGCGATCAGCGTGGCGCTCTTCAAGGTGGGGCTCGAACGGGCCCGGAAGGCGGGCATGATCCTCGCCGACACGAAATTCGAATTCGGCACGGACGCAGCCGGGCGGCTCTATCTGATCGACGAAGTGCTGACGCCGGACTCGTCCCGCTACTGGCCGGCCGACCAATACGCGCCGGGCCGGTCGCCGCCGAGCTACGACAAGCAGTTCGTGCGCGACCACCTGCTCGCCCTGCACTGGGACCAGAAGCCGCCGGCGCCGCTGCTGCCGGCCGACGTGATCTCAAGGACCCGCGACAAGTACCTGGCCGCCCTCGAGAATCTCTTGGGCCGCTGACCCGCGCGGGCCGCTGGTCACTGCATCACTCCGGCCTGGGAATCGGGCGCCGCGGCGCCCGCCCGGGCGCGCACCAGCTCCCGGCGCAGCCAGTCGAGGGCGAGGTTGACCACGCGCTGCTTCACCGTCTTGCGGGGCCCCGGATAGGAAAGCTTCTTCGACCAAACCCCGTGCGGAGCGTGCAAGCCCACGAAAATCGTGCCGACCGGATTCTCCTTCGAGCCGGCGCAGGGGCTGGCAAAGCCCGACACCGCCAGCGCATAATCCGCGCCCAGCTTCTCGGCGGCGCCGGTGGCCATCGCAACCGCCCCCTCGGGGCTGGCGGCGCCATGCTGCTGGAGCAAGCTTTCCGGCACGTCCAGCAGCTGCATTTTCGCGTCGTAGGTGCAGCACACGCAGCCGCCAGCGAAAAACCGCGAGGCCCCGCAGAGTTCGGCAAAGGCGCTCGCCAGGAGGCCCGCCGTCGCCGTCTCGGCCACCGCCAGGCGCCGGTCCTGCGCACGCAGCAGGTCCGCGCAGACCTTGGCCAGGGAGTCGCTGCCGTAGCAGACAAAATCGTCCCCCAGGAGCCGGGCGCACTCCGCGGCCACGCCCTGCAGCTGCTCCGGGCCCAGGCGCCCGTCGGGCGAGCTCAGCCGGCAGTCGACATGCCCCGCGTGGGCGCAAAAGGCGATGCTCAGGGAGTCTCCCACCCGCGCGAAGATCGGCTGGAGCTTGGTCTCGAGGAGCGATTCACCGACCCCGGCGGTCCGGATCTGCACGTAGGCTTCGGTCGAACCCAGGAGCCCAAGCGCCGCCAGCCGGGGCAGCACCTGGGCGGTGAACATGGGCTGCAGCTCGTTCGGGGGCCCGGGGAGAAGGCAGACCACCTGCCGGCCCTTCTCGACCCAGAGGCCCGGGGCCGTTCCATTGGCGTTGGGCAGCACGTCGCCCTGATCGAACCGGTAGGCCTGCTTCAGGTTGTTCGGGGTCATCTTGCGCCCAAACAGGACAAAACGGTCGGCGATGGTCTTCTCGATCGCCGGGTCGAAAACAAGCTTTAGGCCCAGGACCTCGGCCACCGCCTCGCGGGTGCGGTCGTCGCAGGTCGGCCCGAGGCCGCCTGTCAGGATGACGACGTCGGCGGTCCGCAGGCTCTCGCCCAGCTGCCGGGCGATCGCCGCCGCCTCGTCGGTGATGGTCACATTGCGCGCCAAGCTCACTCCCCGGCGGGCCAGTTCCGCCCCGATGAAGGCGAGGTGCCCGTTGGCTGTCAGGCCCAGCAGCAGCTCGTCGCCCAAGGTCAGGAGTTCGAAGCGGACGGGGGTGCGGAGTTTGAAGCCGGGGCTGTCGGATTGGGGATCGATGGAGACCATGCGGCTACCAGTCAGGCGTCATTGAAATCTAGGCAGTTTTTTGGAAAATGCCATGCCGACCCAGCACAATTCAACCGGCGGAGGCTCTTTTAAGGAGTTGAGCCGCCGCCGGAGGTCGCAAGATTACCCCGGCAGTAGAAATGGAAGCGCCGATCAATCTCAAGGAAAAGGTGCGCCGCCTGCCGGACCGTCCCGGGGTGTACCTGATGAAGGACCGGCTGGGTAGAATCATCTATGTCGGCAAGGCCCGCAGCCTCAAGAAGCGCGTGGCCTCCTATTTCCAGCGCGGCCGGGCCCCGGGATTGGCGCCGAAGATCCGGGCCCTGATCGGCCTGATCGCGGATTTCGACATCTTCGAGGTGCGCTCCGAGCCGGAGGCGCTGCTCCTGGAGGGCAAGCTGATCAAGCAGTGGAAGCCGCGCTACAACACCGATTTTGTCGACGACAAGCGCTTTCTCCTGGTGCGGGTCGACGGCGGCGAGGAGCTGCCGCGCTTCCGCCTCACGCGGATCCGCAAGGACGACCGGTCGCGGTACTTCGGGCCGTTCGCCCACAGCGGCCTGCTGCGCAAGACCCTGGCGCAGATGCGCCGGCAGTTCGGCATTCTCCTGGGCGACGGCCAGCCGCGCCGCCGTCCGGACGGGGCGTGGGATCTCTACGACGATGTCCGCCAGGAGCTGTACGGGCACCCCAATGCCGTGACCGCGCAGGACTACCGGCTGCGGGTAGAGGAGGCCTGCGCCTTTCTCGAGGGCAAGACCCGCGAGTGGCTGGAACTGCTCCGCGCCGAGCGGGACGCGGCCGCCGCCCGGCTGGATTTTGAGAAGGCGGCCGAGCTGCGCGACGTGGTTCTCGCCCTGGAGGGCACCGTGGCCAAGACCCGCCGCTTCGAGCGGACCGACCCGACGGTGCCCAATGCGAACCAGACGGCGCTGCGGCTGCTCGGCGAGGCGCTCGCCCTGCCCGGGCCGCCCCGGGCGATCGAGTGCTTCGACATCTCGCATATCTCCGGCACCTTCGTCGTGGCCTCCCTGGTGCGCTTCCAGGACGGCCGCCCGGACAAGGACCAGTACCGGCGCTTCCAAATCAAGAGCTTCGTCGGCAACGACGATTTCCGGGCGATGGAGGAAGTGGTGGGCCGCCGCTACCGCCGGCTGCGCAACGAGGGCCGTCCCTTCCCCCAGCTCGTCGTCATCGACGGGGGCATCGGCCAGGTGGGCGCCGCCCTGAAGGCGTTCCTCGCCCTCGAGCTCGAACCGCCGCCACTGGTCGGGCTGGCGAAGAAGGAGGAGACCATCGTCTTCGCCGACGGGCGCCCGCCCCTCACCCTGCCGCTCAGCCATCCGGGCCTCCAGCTCCTGCAGCGCCTGCGTGACGAGGCGCACCGCTTCGCCAACACCTACAACGCCGACCTGCGGTCGCGGAAGATCCGCGAGTCGCTCCTGGAGGACCTGCCGGGCCTGGGCCGGACCCGCCGGGCGGCCCTGCTGGAGGAATTCGGAAGCCTGGAGCGCCTCAAGGCGGCGACCAGCCAGGAAATCCGGGAGGTGCCCGGGTTCGGCCCGAAGCTGGCCGCCCAGGTGCACGCTTTTCTCCGGCGCGGCCGGGAGCCGGACCCGGCGCCGGACGGGACCGCCGCGGCCAGCTGACATGCGATTGCCACCGCGGCCGCGGCCGCCACATTCGGCCGCGCGGACCCATCCCATGCGAATCGCCCCTTTTACCCTGCTTGCGGCGGCCCTGCTCGCGGCCCGCGCCCGGGCCGAGGTCACCCTGGGGCCCTTATTCAGCGATCACGCCGTCCTGCAGCGGGACAAGCCCGTTCCCGTGTGGGGCCGCGCGGATGCCGGCGAGACGGTGACGGTCTCCTTCCTGGGGCGCCGGGTCGCCGCCCAAGCCGGCCCGGACGGCCGCTGGATCGCGCTGCTGGGCGCCCTGCCGGCCACGGCCGAGGGCTCGGACTTGGTCGCGGCCGGCAAGACCACCGCGACTATCCACGATGTCGTCGTGGGCGAAGTGTGGCTCGCTTCCGGCCAGTCCAACATGGAATACGTGGTCGACGATCCCAATGGACCGGTCTTCCACGTGGACCATGCGGCCGCCGAGGTCGCCGCCGCCCGGTATCCGCTGATCCGGCATTTCAAGGTCGCCCGGCGGGTCGCCGCCGAGCCGGCGGAGACGGCAGCCGGCGGCTGGGCGCCCTGTTCGCCGGCCACGGTGCCGGAATTCTCGGCGGTCGGCTATTTTTTCGCCCGGGCGCTTTTTCTGCGTCTGGGCGTCCCCGTCGGCATCGTCAACAGCACCTGGGGCGGCACGCCAGTGGAAGCGTGGCTGAGTCCGCTGGCGCTGGCGTCCGATCCGGCGTTCGCGGTGGTGGACCGGCGCTGGCGCGAGACCCTCGCCGCCTACCCCCGCGCCCAGGAGGCGGCCCAGGCGGCGCTCGCGGCCTGGCGCCCCGCGGCCGAGGCGGCGCGGCGCGGCGGTCCGCTGGCCTATACCCTCTTTCTCAAGGCCCATCCCCAGCCGCAGGCGGCGCATGGGCCGGGCGACCCCTGGACGCCCACGGGCCTCTTTGACGGCATGATCAATCCGCTCCTGCCCTACGCCCTGCGCGGGGCGATCTGGTACCAGGGCGAAAGCAACGCGGCCCGGCCCGGCGAATACCACGCGCTCTTCGCCGCGATGATCACGGCCTGGCGCGCGCATTTCGGCCAGGGCGATTTCCCGTTCTACTGGGTGCAGCTGGCCGACTACAACGTGCCCGGCGACCCGACCGGCGCCTCGTGGGAGTGGCTGCGCGAAGCGCAGGCCCAGACGCTCTCCCTGCCGAACACCGGCCAGGCGGTGACGATCGACATCGGCGACCTGGGCAACATCCACCCGAGCAACAAGCAGGAGGTCGGCCGCCGGCTGGCTCTCCTGGCGAAACTCAATGCCTACAGCATTCCCGGCGACTGCTCGGGGCCGGTCTTCGTTTCCGCCACGCCGGAGGGCCGCGCGCTGCGGCTGCGCTTCAAGTACGCCGACGCGGGCCTGACCGCCGGATTGACGCCGCTGCAGTCCTTCGAGGTCGCCGGGGCGGACCGCAAGTTCTATCCGGCCACCGCGGCGATCGCGGGCAGCACGGTGCTGGTCCAGTCACCGGCCGTGCCGGAGCCGGTCGCGGTCCGCTATGCGTGGCGCAACGCCCCGACGGCGAATTTCTACAATGGCGCGGGCCTCCCGGCGGTCCCGTTCCGCAGCGACCGCTGGTAATTAATTGCCGGCGGCCGCCCGGTCCGGGCGGATCAGGGCGGAACGGAGTAGAGTTCGAACAGCGCCGCGCCGTTCGTGCCGGAGGCGTCCGTGATCTGGCCGGTGTAGGCGCCGGGAGTCAGCGTCACCTCGACGACCGCGTCCAGCGTGCCGGCGTTCAAGCTGAAGGCGCCGGCCGTCATCGAGTCGGTGATGATCGTCGGCACGGGAGCAGCCGGATAGGCGCTATTGACGGTGTCGGGCGTACCCCAGCCCGAATTCTGCGCGAACGGGCTGCTGTTGTTCGCACTGGTATATAGGCTGAGCGTCGGCGACGGGTCGGCGCTGCCGATATTGAAATTCACGAGCGAGGGTCCAATGCCGCGCACCAGCAATTTCATGGTCGCGGTCGCGGTCGGCCCAGAAACGACAAAGCCGCCGGTCAGGGGAATGCCGGAGTAGATCTGGCCGTTCGCCGAAAGGTTGCTCAGATGTGACATGGCGGTAAGCGGCGTGATATCGGCGTCCCAGACTTCCGCCACCGCCGTCCCGGTGGTTCCATCCCCAGAGGACACTCTCATCGTGTACGCGCCCGGGGGCAACGTGGTGACCGCCGCCGAATCCTGGCTGCCCGCCGTGAAAGCAAGGGCGCCCAGCCGCGCGAAGATCTGCATTAACGCCGTCGTGGCCGGGCCAGTCGGCGTGTCGCCCCAGCCTTGGTTCGTGAGGATCACATTCCCAGCGACGTCGTAGAGCGTGAGCACGGTCGAATCCAAGGGCGAGGCGACCTTCAAGGCGTTAAGGCTCGGCCCGATCGCCCGCAAGAGCACGGTCTTCGGACCGGTCCCGGAGATAATGAAGCCGTCGGTAATCGGGATCGCGGGCGTCACCTGGGTATTGGTCGAGATATTGGTCAGCCGCGTGACTCCGGTGCCCGCGATTCCGCCGTTGCCGGCGACCACGGTGATCAGCAGGGCCGTCGAACTGGTCCCGCCGGCGTTGGTCATCATCAGCGTGACCGGATAGGTGCCCGCGGTGGCCGCCGTGCCCGAGATGATCCCGGTGGTGGCGCTGAGGCTCAGGCCCGGCGGCAGGCCGGTCGCGCTGTAGGTCGTCGTGTTCGCGAAAGGCGGCAGGCCGGTCGTGGTGTAGACGGGAACACTGCTGGAATTGACCGCGGCGATCTGCGAAAAGAAGGCCTGGGTCGTGCCCAACGTGAGGTTGCTCGCGCTGTTGATGATCGGCGGCTGGAGCTGGTATATTTCCTGGTCGTAGGCGACCTGGCTGGATGAGCCGAACTCCGAGGTGTTCTCGACCGCCACCACGCGCAGGAAGAAATCACCGCTGATCAGCGAAGAGATCGGCACATTGGAAAGCGTCCAGGTGTTCGTGCTGCCGGTGCCGGTGGGAGTCCCATTCCCTAGATTGGTCCAGTTCTTGTCGTCCGGGGAAATCTGGAACAGGACGGAGGAAACGGTCGGAGCGCGGCCGCCGTAGGTCCAGGTCAGGCTGTCGCCGAGGGTGATCGCCGGGCTGCCGGAGGTCACCCGGCCGATCGCGATCGCATTGGAGGTCACGCCCTGGGCCGCCAGGCGCGCCAGTCCGCTGCGCGGGGAGCCGCCGACGTTGGCAAAAGTGCCGCCCAGAATGATTTTGCCGTCCTCCTGCACGGCCATCGCGGTCACCGAATTGTCGGGCGCCGGATTGAAGGTCGCGTCGAAGCTGCCGTCATAATTCAGCCGCGCCGCATAGGGGGCGCTGCCGCCGGCCACCGAAGTGAACAGGCCGCCGACCAAGATCGACGCCGCACTCGGGGGCGGGGCGGCCGGATAAGCCTGGATCGTGGAAAGGGCGGGCGCATTCGGATTGTTCTGGAGCACCAGGGAATTCACCACGCCGTTGGCGCCGGGATTGAACGCGGCATCGAGCGAGCCGTCCGTGTTCAGGCGGGCGATATTGCTGCGGCCGGCACCGTCGACGGTCGTGAAGGAGCCGCCGATCACGACCTTGCCGTCCGACTGGACGGCGATCGCGTTCACGGTGCCGTTGATCGTCGGCAGGAAGGTTGGATCGAGGGTGCCGTTTGAGTTCAGCCGGGCGAGCGCCCGCTGCGACACTCCTGCCGCCGAGATGAAGGCGCCGCCCACAAGGATTTGCACCTGGCCCGTGCCGGGCTGGCTGGTGAGCGCAAGCGAGTTGACCGCGCCCCCGGAGAAGGCGGGGCTGAACGAGGCGTCCGCCGATCCGTCGATATAATTGAAGCGGGCGAGATTGGTCCGCGGGGCGGTGGTCGCCACGGAGTTCACGACGTAGCTCACCTGCGCAAACGTGCCACCGGCGATTACCTGCCCATTGGGTTGGACCACGATCGCATTGACCGGACCGTTCGGGTTGGCCACGAAGGTGGTGTCGAGCGAGCCGTCCGAATTCAAGCGGGCCAGGTACGGAGAGTAGCTGCCGCCGATCCCGTTGAAGGCGCCGCCGACATACAGGCTGCCGTTGGGATTGAGCGCGATGGAGTTGACCGCCCCATCGGCGTCGCCGAGGAAATTGGAGTCGTAGGTGTTGTCCGAAAACACCCGCGCAATGTTGGTCGAGTACACCCCGGTCACGTTGGTGAAGGCCCCTCCCAGCACGATCATGCCGTTGGGCTGCACGACAATCGACCGGAATGAGGCGCCCAGCTGGGAAGTGGTGCTGAACGTGGTGTCCAGGGTCGGGAAGGTGCTGTCGGTGAAGCGCGCGATATGGTATTCGATCGCCGGAGCTCCGCCCAACGGCGTGACCGTCGTAAACCCGCCCGCCGCCACCACCTGGTTGTTCGCCTGGGCCAGGAGCCAGCGCACATCGCCATTGACGGCATAATTGAAGGTCGGATCGAGCACCCCGGTCGTCGTATTTAGGCGCGCGAGGTAGCTCTGCGCGACCCCGCCGACGTGCCGGAAGATTCCCGCGATCCAAATGCTCTGATCCGGAAGGGCCACGATCGAATAGACCGTGTCATCCGGCGTGGGTTTGAAGGCGGTATCGAGAGTCCCATTGGCATTGAGCCGGTAAACATACGCGGCCGGAATCAGATTGTTCGTAATGACCCCGGTGACCGTGTTCTCCGTGTAGATCGCCTGGCCCCCGGGGATCACGTTGGAAAAGGCGCCGGCGACCAGAATCTGTCCGTTCGGCTGCAGGGCGAGGCTGGTGACGGGATTGTCCGGGACCTGGTTGAAATTCACGTCGACGCTGGCGTCGGTCATGCTGATCCGCGCCAGGTAGTTTGCGGACGTGGACACGCCGGTGCTCGAGGGCGTGAGGCCCTGGAAGGAGCCGCCGATGATGATGGCGTTGTCCGAGGGCTCGAGCAGGATCGCATTCACGGACGCGCTGGGGTTCGGAAGGAAGCTCGTGTCGGGAGTGCCGTCCCCGTTTAGGCGCACCAGGAAGCCGGGGGATTGCTGCAGCGTTGAGTTGGCGGGCAGCAGGATCGTCTCAAAATTGCCGCCCACCAGAATCTGGCCGTTGGGCTGGATCACCACGATGCTCACTCCTCCGCTTGGACTGGGGTTGAAGGTGGTGTCGACCGAGCCATTCGGATTGAGCCGGACCAGGTTCTGAATGGGGTTTCCGTTCGCATCGTAGTACGTGATGCCCCCCAGCGTCGTGAAATTGCCGCCGACCAGGATCTGCCCGTTCGACTGGACGGCGATGGTGGCGATCGGTCCATTGGGGGCCGGATCGAAGGTCGGGTCCACCGTGCCGTTGGCATTGAGCCGCGCCAAGTTGGTGGCGGTGGCGCCGCCCACCGACGAAAAGGAGCCTCCGATCAGGTATTGTCCGTTGGGTGCGGCCACGACGACGCCGATGCCGCCGTAGGCATTGGGATCGAACGTCGAATCGACCGTGCCGTCGATATTGAGGCGCGCGACGCCGTTGCGGTAGGTTGGCGAAGCCGCTTCCGCCGGGTGAAACTGGGTGAAGGCGCCGCCGGCGATGACCTTGCCGTCCGCCTGGATGGCCAGGGCGCTGACAGTGAAGTTCGCGTTGGGAGAGTAGTTCAAATCCGTGGAACCGTCCGCGTTGATCCGGCCGATGTGCTCCACATTGATGTTGGTCGATCCCCCGTTCTGCAGGGCGGTGAAATTGCCCCCCACCACCACCTGGCCGTTGGGCTGCATCACCATGGCCAGGATCGAGGTGGGCGTGCCGGCCTGGTAGCTTGCGTCGTAGGTCCCGTCGGGATTCAAGCGGGCGATGAATTGCTGGGAGGAGGGGTAGGTGGCGCCGTTGGCTTGGATGAGGCTGAAAGCGCCGGCGATGATGATCTTGCCGTCCTGCTGCAAGGCAATGCAGCTCACCAGGTTATTTAAGTTTGGATTGAATCCGCTGACATAATTGCCAGAGGAGTCGAACACGGCGTTGGTGCTTCCGTCGGAATTGAGCAACGCGAGGTGGTTGAGCGGCAAGGCGGTGGTCGAACCATTGGGCTGCAGGCTGGTGAAGGCACCGCCGATCAAGATGTGACCGTCTGGGGTGAGGGCAAAGGCGGCGACCTGGGCGTTGGCATTGGGATTGAACGCCGCATCCAAACTGCCGTCCGAGTTCAGCCGGGCAATGTGGTTGCGGGTGACCGGAGCGGTCGCTCCGGTGCCCTGCACGGAAATGAAGTTGCCCCCGATCAGGATCTTCCCATCGGGTTGCACCGCGAGGGCGGTGATCCCGGCCGAATTGGGTCCGAAGGCTCCGCCCAGCACCACTTTAAAAGTGGTGTCCAAGGTCCCCTGCGGGGTGAAGCGGGCAAGATTCGAGATGCCGGACTGGGCCGTGGTGAAGGAGCCGGCGACCAGGATATCCCCATTGGACTGCAGCGCGGCCAGGTTCACCTGGGCGGCGACCGTCCCGTTCGGGGCGATCGGAAAGACGACGTCGAGCGATCCGTCGATGTTCGTGCGGACAAGACCATTGACCGGAGTCGGATTGACCGTCCCGTTGGGCTGAACCGCGCTGAAATTGCCGCCGAGGATCAGCTTCCCGTCCGTCTGCACCGCGATTGCATAAACCGAGCCGGTGACATTGGGATCGAAACCATCGTTCGCCGAAGGAATGCCCTGGCCAAATGCGGAGGCTCCGGAGCATGCCAAGCAAAGGGAACTGACCGAAAACACAGTCTGGCGGTACCGGCGGGGGAGCGAAAGAAGTGACATGAAGGTTGAATCTGCTTACAAAGAAAGCGGACAAAAGCAATGCCGCGCAACGGCCGGCCTGCGGCCGGTCTGGCGCGGGAGGTGGTTAGTTCAGCGCCGGAGTGCCAAAGTTCCGAAAATCTTGGGGCCGGATTCGGCCCGAACCACGGGTCCTCCAGCGGGTTGCCGGAGGGAGGGAAACTGTCCGAGTCCCTTGCAATCCCGTCGGAACAAGTCTATAAAAGCACCCCATGAAATTACTCCGCCGCTTCACCCGCTGGATGCTTGGTCCCCTGTGCCTGCTTGGCCTCTGTTCGGTCGCATCGGCCGATCCGCTCAAAGTCGGCGACCCCGCCCCAACGGTTTCCGGGATCACCGAAACGGGCGCGACGCTCAATCTGGGCGATGTCTATCAGAAGCAGGCCTACACCCTGGTGTATTTCTACCCCCGGGCCGGCACCAAGGGCTGCACGGCCCAGGGATGCTCGCTGCGCGACGCCTACGAGCAGCTGACACAGCAGGGGGTGGCCGTGGTCGGCGTCAGCACCGACGACGTCGCCGCCCAGGCGAAGTTCAAGGCCGACCAGCATTTCCCCTTCACCCTGATCGCCGACCCCGACCAGAAGGTGATTTCCGCCTTCGGGGTGCCCACCCACCAGGTGCCCGTGATCGGCACCATCGCCACCCGGCAGGCTTTCCTGATCAAGGACGGCAAAATCGTTTGGGCGGACTACAAGGCGGCGACCACCAAGCAGGCGGCCGACGTCCTCAAGGTGATCGCCGAGCAGAAGAGCTGAAAGCGCCTCGAGGCGGCCACCGCGGCAGGCCCGCCGCCCTGGGAGGATCCCCATGCCGCCCGTTTGCCGCCCGGCGCTCTCACCCGGTCAGTCGACGGGGGCGGCCGGCACCGACGGGGGTTTGGAGACCAGGATCTTATCCAGCCGGCGCCGATCCATATCGACGACCTCAAAGCGCCAGCCCCGCCATTCAAACCGGTCGCCCGCCGCGGGTATCCGGCCAAATTGGGTGACTGCGAATCCGCCGACCGTCTGATACTCGGCCTCCCGCTCGCTTGGGAGGGGTCCACTGACGCCGAGGAGCCCCTTGAGGTCGCCGATCGGCAGCGTGGCGTCGATCAGCCAGGCTCCGTCCTCGCGCTGCTTGGCCTCCGGCGGCCGGGGTCCGCCGGGCTCCGGCAGGTCCCCGACAATCGCTTCAAAAACGTCCTTGAGCGTGATCAGGCCCTGCACCGCCCCGAACTCGTCGGTCACGATCGCCAGGTGGCGGCCCGATTTCTTGAACTGCTCGAGCATTTGCATCGCCGTCAGGGTTTCCGGAACCAAGAGCGGCGTCATCAGGAGGTTGCGCAGCGTCGTCGGCAGTCCGATCGCCGAGTGGGCCCAAAGGGCCTTCACGGCCACAAAGCCGACGATCTGATCGCGGTTGGCCTGGAAAACCGGAAAATAGGAATGGCCGCTCGTGACAATCTTCCGCCAGTTCGTCTCTTCCGGGTCGTCGATGTTGAGGAAAACGATCTTGGGCCGGGGCGTCATGACCGCCGTCACCCGCAGTTGGTCCAGGGCCAGCACGCCCTCCAGCATCTCCTTTTCGGCCCGCTGGATCACCCCCGCATGCAGTCCCCGCTCGACCAGGGCGCGCACGTCGTCCTCGCCGACTCCGTCGGCCGCCGAGGGGGCGCGGACCCGCAGGAGCCGGGTGATTCCGACCGTCGCCAGCTCGAGCACCCGCAGAAAGGGCGAGGCGAGCCAGGCGAGGGCCCCCATCAGTCCGGCCAGGAGCGAGGCTACCTTTTCCGGATAAGCCAGCCCGACCCGCTTGGGCACCAGCTCTCCGAACAGCAGCATGAACGCGGAGAGTCCGATCGTCACCAGGACGAACGCCAGGATCGGCGCGGCCGGAGCGAGGGCCGCAATCCGCTGAAAATGGCGCTCGATCTGGCCGGCCAGGCGCGCCCCGCCGAGGACGCCGGCGATCATGCCCGACAGGGTCAGCCAAAACTGCACCAGCGCCAGAAACCGGGCCGGCTGCTCGGCCAGGGCCAGCGCGCGAGCCGCCCCCTCCTGGCCGTCCGCCGCACCCTGCCGCAGCCGCGCTTTCCGGGCGGAGACGACCGCCGTTTCCGCCATCGCCAGCAGGCCATTGGCAAGGACCAGGAGCGCCAGGATCAACAGCTCGGTCGGAAAGCTCAACATGGTCGTGCCCACACGGTAGGGGCGCCCCAACCGGAGGCAATCTTGCAGAAGCGGGGGCTCCGAGGCGGGCGGCCCCGGCGCTTGCCACCGGGCGGCGCCCGGCCATGCTGCCGGCCTCCGCCATGCCCGTTCTGGCCGACCGCCCTCTCCTTCTGACCGAGCCGGCCTGGCGCGCCCGCCAAGGCGCGCACGTTGCACGGGTGCAGGCCTGGATCGGCCCTCACCTGGAGCGGGCCGCCCGCGGGGAAAAGCATCCAGTCTGGGATTTTCTGTTTCATTATTATGCCTTCCGGCCGTCCTGGCTGCGCCGCTGGCACCCCGGCCCGGGCGTCGTCCTGGCGGGCGAGGGAGCCCGGGAGTTCCTGCACTGGCCGGAATATCGGGAGACTCCCGAGGGCGTGCTCCTGGACGCCGAGCGGATTCCGGCCAAGCGGCGGCAGTTCGCCGCCTGGCTCCTGGAGCTGCTCGAGGCGGTGCAAAACCGGCCCGCCTTCTTCGGCTGCCATGGCCTCCACGAATGGGCGATGGTGTACCGGACGCCCGAGCACGCCCTGCGCCATGACGGGTGGCCCCTGCGCTTCCCCCCGGAGGAGCTGGCGCGGATCGTGGAGGGGGCGCCGCTTTGCTGCTCGCACTACGACGCCTTCCGGTTCTTCACCGCGGCGGCCCGGCCCCGCAACCGGCTGCAGCTGGCGCGCGAGCAGGTCGCCGCGCAGGAACAGCGGGGCTGCCTCCATGCCAACATGGACCTCTACAAGTGGGCCTTCAAGCTGGCCCCGGCCGCGCCGAGCGAGCTGATCGGCGACGCTTTCGAGCTGGCCCGGGATATCCGCGCGGTCGACATGCGGGCCAGCCCGTACGATCTGCGCGCGCTGGGTTTCGAGCCGGTCGCGGTCGAGACCCCCGCCGGCCGCGCCGAATACGAGCGGCTCCAGCGGGAGTTTGCCGCCCGCGCCGCGCCCCTGCGGGCAAGCCTGGCGGCGCTGTGCCGACAGCTGACGCCGCCGGCCTGAAACCCGCGGCCCTGGTCCGGCGGCGAGATAACCGGCGTTGCCACCGGCCGCGGGGCGCGGCAGGATCGCGCGATGGATAGCGAGCCGGACAACTCCCTCCACCCGACTCAAAAAAAGCCGAGCTTCCCGATCAGGCCAGGTCTGCGCTCCTATCTGCGCCAATACCGCCGGGACCGGAGCCTGCCGATCACGTACGAGCGCCTGCGCGCCTTCGCCGAGGGGGTGCCGCTGGTCGACGGCGACGGGAAGGCCACGCTGTGGGAAACCGTCATCTATCCGCCCGGAGAGATGAACACGCTCAACGAGGCGCTGAAGCAGGTCTATGCGCTGCTCAAGGTGGACGGGGATTTTTCGGTGATGCGCCACCTGTACGTGGACCGGATCGATTTCTGCACCTTCGGCAACTCCACACCCTTCCGGATCCGGATCGTCAACGCCTACAACGACAATCAGGACTATTTTTACGTGAAAAAGGCGGACGCCTCGCGGGTCTACGGGCTCGAGCTGGAACACCTGCTCTCGCCCAATCGCCTCAACTTCATCACCAGCGGGTCGACGCTCGTCGAGGAGCACATCCCGGGGCTGCCCGGGGACATCTTTATCGAGCGCTGGCTCACCCGGACGGACCTGCGGCCGGTGCGCGTCGCCAAGGAGCTGGTCAAGTTCAACGAGCGGTGCTTCGTGCGGCTCCTGGGCGACATGCGTTCGTACAATTTCGTCTTTGTGGTGACCCCGGACTTCGAGGACGCCCAGCTGCGCATCCGCGCGATGGACTTCGACCAGCAGTCCTACGACGGCCGGAAGAACTTCTACCTGCCGCAGTTCTTCAAGGAGAATCTCGCGCTCGGCCTCTACTGCATGAAGCACCTGCACCGGGAGACGGCCAACCAGTACCGGCGCGAGGAGCAGACCCTGCTGTACTCCCGCGCCGAACTGGCTTCGCTCCGCCTGAACCTGCTGCTCCGGGAAATGGACGGCGATCCGATCGCCCCGCTCGCCAAGGTGCACGAATTGCGGGCCGCGCTGGGCGAGCATTTTCAACGCTCGGCCTATGAGCGCTGCGAATCGATGGGCGCCCTGGTCCGGGAAAATATCGAGTCGATCCGCCTGCACCTGGGCCGGGAGCCGATCGCCGCGGAGAGTCCCACCTCTTAGCCGAAGAACCCGGACGCCTCTCCAATCTCCTTACTGTTTTAGGTTCAGGAGGATGGGATCTAGGTTGCAGCCCGGCACCCTGCGGGTTACAAGGAGCCAAGAATCCAACCCATGCGGGCCCGCACTATCTTAATGCTGCTGCCGGTCTTGACCGGGCTCTGGGCCGGCTGTGTGTCCGACTCCGACAAGCTGCCGCCGCCGACCTCGACCTCCGACCTGGTCCTCAATCCGAACGAGCGCGAAGTCCTCGCCACGATGCGAGTGGGCGGCGCCCTGAGAGTCATCTTGCCGCCGCCGGCGGAACCCGGCTACGAATGGGAGATCGTCGCCAACAATCCCGGCCGGGTCCTGCAGCAGATCACCGGCCTGCGGGCGGTCCCGGACGCCCCGGGCGAGCTCGCCGTCACCTTTCAGGCCACCCGGCCGCGGCGCAGCCGCCTCCTGTTCGTGGCCGTCAAACCCGGGGTCGCCGACGCGACGGCGGCCGAGCAGTTTCTGATCACGATCGGGATCAACGCCGCGACGGAGCCTCCGGGCCCGTAGGGACCCAGCCCGGGATCAGTTCGAGCCCAGGCCGAAGGCCGGCAGCGCGGCGCCGAGGACTTCCGCTTCGTCCTCCGCCTCCTCTTCGTCCGGCAATTCCACCACCGGGGCAAAGCGCTCGGAAGAAAATCCCAGCTCCTGCTTGCCCTCGTGGAAGGGGTCCGGCGGGTTGTGCAACTCCTCCAGCAGCAGGCCGACCGTGGCGGTGTCGCCGCCCCTCACGATCTTCTCCCGGCCCAGAAAAACCTCCCGCACGGTGTAAGTATCCCCCTTTACGGGCAGCTGCTTATACAGCTCCCGGATAAATTCGGGGAACGAGTCGTTGATACAGATCACTTTTTGGCCCTTGAGCATCGCAAGATCGGGTTTCGCTCCAACCGTACCAAAAAAAACGGAAAATTCGAACAAATGCGGCGGTTTTTGGCGCTCAGTCGATCCGCCCCTCGTCGAAGTCGATCAGGTCGGGTACGCTCCGGATCTGGCCCACCCGGTCGGCGCAGCCCATCGCCACCAGTGCCGTGCGCAGGAATTCCTCCCCGGCGGCGGTCATGCCCTTTTGCACCAGCTCGCGATTCCAGCGGGCGGCCCGCACATCCGGCGGAAAAATCGCCTGCAGGCCGCGGTCGACCTCGACCGGGTCGCGCGAGCGCCGCACCACCTCCTCGACCGCGGAGGGGTCCACGCCGAGGTGCAGGCACAGGAACCGGTCCAGCCCCCGCTTGAAGTTCTTGTCATAGCTCGCGGGCAGGGAGCCGTGCTCCTGGACGTACCGGCATTTGGCGAGAAAGCGCGGCAGGTAGAGCAGACCCGTCGGCGGGTGCGGCACATACGGTGAGGGCAGGCAGGTTAGCACCTCCCCGGTCGAGCCGGGAATGGGTCGGGACGGCATCGCCCCCCAGGAGATGATCAAACCCCGGCCCGCTGCAAGCTCGCCCCGCTCGCCGCGCGGCGCGCCGCGCCGCCGACGTCCAGCACCAGGCGCTGGAAATTCACATCCGCTCCCAGGACGCCGGCGACCTCTCCCTGCGGGCCGCGCCAGGCCGCGGCCACGGTGAAGCAGAAGTCGCCGGTCGCCGCCGACAGGTAGATGTCGGTGGCGATGACGCCCACGCTGCGGGCCGCCGCGCGGAACCACGGGCGGTCGGACCAATCGCGGCCCCGGGCCGCCGGCTCGCGCGCCAGACGGCCGTCCCGCCAGCCCAGGTTGTCGGTGAACTGCCGGCCCTGCCCGTCCGTCAGATAGGCGACTTCAAAATAGGGATGCTGGCCCAGCCAGTGCTCGAGGGCCGCCTCGCTCGGCGCCGGCTGCCCGCCCAGCGACGACACGGCGGCCAGGACTTCCTCGAGGGCCCGGCGGGCCTGGTCGTGCGCCTCGAAGCGGAAGAGCCCGACGGTGAGCAGCAGCGCTTCCGTCAGCCCGCGGATCCCGTCGCCCATCGAGCGCAGGCTGTGCGCCCCTTCCAGCTGGCTCTGTGCCGAGGCGGCCATCCCGCTCACCTGGCGGTTGACCGCGCCGACCGAAAGGTCGCCCGGCTGGTCCGCGCAGCGGCTCGTCACGGCGGTCACCCGGGCCACATTGGTGCGCATGTCCGCCATCTGGGCCTCGATCTCCCGGGTCGAGGCCCCCGTGTCTTCGGCCAGCTGCTGGACCTCGCCGACCACGACGCCGAAGGCCCGCCCGCTCGGGCCGGCCCGCGCGGCCTCGATGCTGGCGTTGATGGACAGCAGTCGCGTGTGGTCGGCCACGCGCTTCACCGTCGCCAGCGCCTTTTGCATCCGGGTGGAGGAGGCGCCCAGATCCGCCATGGCGCCCTCCAGTTCAACCACCAGGGCGGCGGTGGTCTCAGCCACCGCGGCGGCGCTGCTGGCCTGGGCCCGCGCCTGGGTCTCCATCTCCGCCGCGACCCGGGCCAGGCGGGGCCCCAGCGCAGCCAGCTGCACCGAGGCCTGCGCGATCCGGCCGAGACGCAGATCCTCCGATTCGGAGTCCGCGGAGCCCGGGCGCGAAGAAGCCGGTGGAGCCGTTGGCATGCGCCGTTTGAAGCAGGGAGCGTGCGCGGCGGGGTCCCGGCAGGCCCAAAAACGGCCGGAGCGGCGGAATTAACGCCGGTATCAGTCCGAGCCGCGCCGCCAGCAGCCGGGCTGCTAAGGGCGGCGCCGCGCTAAAGAAAAGTCCCGTCCGGCCGACCGGCCGTCAGGGCAGGTCGGTCGAACCCATCAGGTAGCGGTCGCATTCCCGGGCCGCCCCGCGGCCCTCGTTGATCGCCCAGACCACCAGGCTTTGCCCGCGCCGGCAGTCGCCGGCCGCGAAGACGCCCGGGAGGCTGGTCGCGTATTTCTCGTGGTCGGCCTTGATGTTGCTGCGGTGGTCGCAGGCGACGCCGATCTCCTTGAGCAAGGCCTGCTCGGGGCCGAGAAATCCCATCGCCAGGAGGACCAGCTGCGCCGGCCGCACCCGTTCGGTGCCCTCCACCTCGCGGGGGACATGCCCGCCCGTGGCGTTGCGCTCCCATTTGACCTCGACGGAAACCAGCGACTGGACGCCGGCGGCGTCGCCGCTGAACTTCTTGACCGTGGTCGAGTACACGCGCGGGTCCGCCCCGTAGCGGGCGGCGGCCTCCTCCTGGCCGTAGTCGAGCTTGTAGACCTTGGGCCACTCCGGCCAGGGATTGTCGGCGGCCCGCTCCTGGGGCGGCTTGGGTAGGATCTCGATCTGCACCAGGCTGCGGCAGCCCTGGCGCATCGCCGTCCCCACGCAGTCGGTGCCGGTGTCCCCGCCCCCGATCACGACGACGTCCTTGCCGGCCGCGTGGAGGGGGCTCGGCGTGCCGGCGAGCACCGCCTTCGTATTGGCCGTGAGGTACTCCATGGCAAAGTGGACGCCCGGAAACTGGCGGCCCTCGATCGGCAGATCGCGGGGCTGCGTCGCCCCGGTGCAGATCACGGTGGCGGAGTATTCCTTGAGGAAGATCTGGGGCTCGACGTTTTCGCCGACGTCGGCGTTGCAGATGAAGCGCACGCCCTCCTGCTCCATCAGCCGGATCCGCCGGAGGACCACCTCCTGCTTGTCCAGCTTCATGTTCGGGATGCCGTACATCAGCAGGCCGCCCGGCCGGTCGGCGCGCTCGAACACCGTCACCGTGTGGCCCGCGCGGTTCAGCTGGGCGGCGGCGGACAGGCCGGCCGGCCCGGAGCCGATGACGGCGACCTTCTTGCCGGTGCGCACGGCGGGGGCCTCCGGCACGACCCAACCCTCGTCCCAGCCCCGGTCGGTGATGGTGCACTCGATGTTCTTGATCGTGACCGGAGGCTCGCTGATCCCGAGCACGCAGGAGCCCTCGCACGGCGCGGGGCACACCCGGCCGGTGAACTCCGGAAAGTTGTTGGTCTTGTGCAGGCGGTCGAGCGCCTCGCGCCACAGGCCGCGGTAGACCAGGTCGTTCCACTCCGGGATCAGGTTGTTGATCGGGCAGCCGGAAGCGCCCCCGCTCATCAGCTTTCCGGTGTGGCAGAACGGCACCCCGCAGTCCATGCACCGCGCCCCCTGCTGGCGGAGCTTTTTCTCCTCCATGTGGTGGTGGAATTCCTTCCAGTCGCGCACCCGCTCCAGCGGCGGGCGGTCAACGGGAAGTTCGCGCAGGTACTCGATGAAGCCGGTAGGTTTTCCCATCGGGTGAAGTTGGATCAGGTGGACGGTTGCGGGGAAATCAATTGCCGCCGACGCGCGCGGTGTCGCGCGAGTTTTCCTCGAAGGCGGCCATGGTCGCCTCCTCGCCAGTCAGACCCTGGTCGTGGGCCCGCGCCAGGCAGGCCAGGACCCGCTTGTAGTCCTTCGGCATGATCTTGACGAATTTCGGCACCAGCCGGTCCCAGTCGGCGAGCACCTGCTGAGCGCGGGCGCTCTTCGTGTAGGCCAGGTGCCGCTCGACCAGGGCGCGGACTTCCGCGATCTCGGCCGCCGACTCGAGGCGCTCGATCCCGACCATTGCCGCGTTGACCCGGGTCGGGAAGTCGCCGCGCTCGTCGAGCACGTAGGCGACGCCGCCGGACATGCCCGCGGCGAAATTGCGGCCGGTGCCGCCGAGGATGACCACCCGTCCGCCCGTCATGTATTCGAGCGCGTGGTCCCCCACCCCCTCGACCACGGCGCTGACGCCGCTGTTGCGCACGCCGAAGCGCTCGCCGGCCATGCCGCAGAGGTAGACCTCGCCCGCGGTCGCCCCGTAGAGCGCGACGTTGCCGACGATGATGTTCTCGGTCGGCACGAACGGGGAGGCGGCCGGCGGGTAGATCGCGATCTTGCCCCCCGACAGGCCCTTGCCCACGTAGTCGTTGGCGTCCCCTTCGATCGAGAAGGTCATGCCCTTCGGCATGAAAGCGCCGAAGCTCTGGCCCGCCGAGCCCTTGAAGTGCACGCGGATCGTGTCCTCAGGCAGGCCGGCGGCCCCCCACTTCCGCGTCACGTCGCTGCCGGTGATGGTGCCGACGACGCGGTTGACGTTGCGGATCGGCAGTTCGGCGATGACCTTCTCCCGCCGCTCGATCGCCGGCTGGCAGAGTTCGAGCAGCGTCGTCAGGTCGAGCGACTTGTCGAGGCCGTGGTCCTGCTTGATCGAGCAGAAGCGGCCGACTTCCGGCCCGAGGTCGGGCTGGTAGAGGATGTTGCTGAAATCGAGCCCCTTGGCCTTCCAGTGGTCGACGGCCTTGCGCGCCTCGAGGCGCTCGACGTGGCCGATCATCTCCTCGATGGAGCGGAAGCCCAGGTGGGCCATGAGTTCGCGCACCTCCTCGGCGATGAAGCGCATGAAGTTGACGACATGCTCGGGCTTGCCGGCGAACTTCGCCCGCAGCCGCGGATCCTGGGTGGCCACGCCGGCCGGACAGGTGTTCAGGTGGCAGACCCGCATCATGATGCAGCCGGTGGCGACCAGGGGCGCGGTGGCGAAGCCGAACTCCTCGGCGCCGAGCAGGGCGGCGACGACCACGTCGCGCCCGGTCTTCAGCTGGCCGTCGGTCTCCACCGCGATGCGGCTGCGCAGATTGTTGAGGACCAGGGTCTGGTGGGTCTCGGCCAGGCCGAGCTCCCAGGGCAGGCCCGCGTGCATGATCGAAGTCTGCGGCGAGGAGCCGGTGCCCCCGTCGTGGCCGCTGATCAGCACCACGTCGGCATGGGCCTTGGCGACCCCGGCGGCGATCGTGCCGACGCCGACCTCGGCGACCAGCTTCACGCTGATGCGCGCCTGGCGGTTGCCGTTCTTCAGGTCGTGGATCAGCTCGGCCAGGTCCTCGATCGAATAGATGTCGTGGTGCGGCGGCGGCGAAATCAGGCCCACCCCGGGGGTCGTGTTGCGGGTCTTCGCGATCCACGGGTAGACCTTGTTGCCGGGCAGCTGGCCGCCCTCGCCGGGCTTGGCGCCCTGCGCCATCTTAATCTGGATTTCCTTGGCGCTCACCAGGTACTCGCTGGTGACGCCGAAGCGGCCGGCGGCGACCTGCTTGATCGCCGAATTCTTCGAGTCGCCGTTGGCCAGCGGCGTGTAGCGCTCGGAGTCCTCGCCGCCCTCGCCGGTGTTCGACTTGCCGCCGATGCGGTTCATCGCGATGGCGAGCGTCTCGTGCGCCTCCTTGCTGATCGAGCCGTAGGAGATCGCCCCGGTCTTGAACCGCTTCAGGATCGCCTCGACCGGCTCGACCTCCGCGAGGGGGATCGCCTCGGCCGGCTTGAATTCGAGCAGCCCCCGCAGGGTGCAGAGGCTCTTGGAGGTGTCGTTGATGATCTTGGAGTAGTCCTTGAACGCCGCGTAGCTCGAGGTCCGCACCGCCTTCTGCAGCCGGTGGATCGATTCGGGGCTGAAGAGATGGTACTCGCCGTCGTTGCGCCACTGGTACTGGCCGCCGGCCGGAAGCACGTGGCCGTTGACGGACCGCTCGGGGAAGGCCGCGCGGTGCCGCGCGAGCACCTCCTGGGCGATGATGTCCAGGCCGATGCCGCCGACGCGCGAGGCGGTCCAGGTGAAGTAATGGTCGATCACGTCCTGGCGCAGGCCGACCGCCTCGAACACCTGGGCGCCGCGGTAGCTCTGAATCGCCGAGATGCCCATCTTGGACATGACCTTGACCACTCCCTTGGAGGCCGCCTTGACCACGTTCTTGCAGGCGGCCGGGTGGTCGATGCCGGTGAGCAGCCCCTCCTGGATCATCCCGTCGATCGTCTCGAAGGCGAGATAGGGGTTGATTGCGCTGCAGCCGTAGCCGATCAGCAGCGAGAAGTGGTGGACCTCGCGCGCCTCGCCGGTCTCGATCACGAGGCTCACGCGGGTGCGCAGGCCCTCCCGGATCAGGTAGTGATGCAGGCCGGCGATCGCCAGCAGCGCCGGAATCGGCGCGAAATCGCGGGTGACGCCCCGGTCGCTGAGGATGATCACATTGACCTCGTCCTCCTCGATCTGGCGGCGGGCCATCATGCAGATCTCCTCCAGGGCCTTCGCCAGGCCCTTTTCGCCGCGGGTCACGCGGAAGAGCATCGGCAGGGTCCCGACCTTGAAGCCGGGCCGGTCCAGCCGCCGGATCTTGGCGAACTCCTCGTTGGTCAGGATCGGCCACTTCAGCTCGACGCGGCGGCAGGCGCTCGGCTCGGGGTTGAGCAGATTGCCCTCCGAGCCGAGCCGGGTCTCGGACGAGGTGATGAGTTCCTCGCGGATGCTGTCGATCGGCGGATTGGTGACCTGGGCGAAGAGCTGCTTGAAATAATCGTAGAGCAGGCGCGGCTTGTTCGAAAGCACGGCCAGGGGCGTGTCGTTGCCCATCGAGCCGATTGCCTCCACGCCGTCGCGGGCGAGCGGCGCGAGGATCAGGCGCTGGTCCTCGAAGGTGTAGCCGAAGGCGATTTGCCGGTGCAGCAGCGTCGCATGGTCCGGCGCCGGCACCGCCGGGGCCGCCGGCAGGTCCTCCAAATGCACCAGATACTCGTCCAGCCACTGCCGGTAGGGTCGCTCGGAGACGATCTTCTGCTTGAGTTCGTCGTCGGCGATGATCCGGCCGGCCTCGGTGTCCACCAGGAACATCTTCCCGGGCTGGATCCGGCCCTTGAGCCGGACCTTCTCCGGGGGCACGTCGAGCACGCCGGCCTCGGAAGCCATGATCACGAGGTCGTCGGTGGTCACATAGTACCGCGAAGGCCGCAGCCCGTTGCGGTCGAGGACCGCGCCGATCTGCTTGCCGTCGGTGAAGGCGATCGCCGCCGGGCCGTCCCAGGGCTCCATCAGGCAGGAGTGATACTGATAGAAGGCCTTGCGGTCGTCCGGCATGCTCTCGTGGTGCGACCACGGTTCCGGGATCAGCATCATCATCGCGTGGGCGATCGGCCGGCCGGCCAGCACGAGCAGTTCGAGCGTGTTGTCGAACATCGCCGAGTCGCTCCCGTTCGGATTGATGATCGGGAGGATCTTCTGCATGTCCTCGCCGAACAATTCGGAGGCGAACAGGGCCTGGCGGGCATGCATCCAGTTGATGTTGCCGCGCAGCGTGTTGATTTCGCCGTTGTGGGCGATGTAGCGGTAGGGGTGCGCCCGGTCCCAGCTCGGGAACGTATTGGTGCTGAACCGCGAATGGACCAATGCCAGGGCGGTCGTCATCGCCGGGTCCACCAGATCCTTGAAATAATTGGCCAGCTGCACGGTCAGGAGCATGCCCTTGTAGACGATGGTCTTGTAGGAGAGGCTCGGCACGTACCAGTACTCGGCCCCGTCGAGGGTCGAGGTGCGGATCTCGGCGTAGGCGCGCTTGCGGATCACGTAGAGCTTCCGCTCGAAGGCCTGCGGGTCGGCCAGCGCCGGATTGCGGCCGACAAATACCTGCCGGATGAAGGGCTCGCACGACTTGGCGGTCTCGCCGAGGGAGGAGTTGTCGGTCGGAACCGTCCGCCAGCCAAGGAAAGTCTGGCCTTCGGCCTGGACGATCTGCTCGAACCGCTCTTCCAGGCGGCGCCGCTTGCTGCGGTCGCGCGGCAGGAACACCAG
>Ga0302320_10005292_pt1 | contig 29041 bp, 19 predicted proteins | sample Bog_T0_3_FD_202130 | JGI IMG/M metagenome (GOLD analysis project Ga0302320, IMG submission 202130) | Peat permafrost microbial communities from Stordalen Mire near Abisko, Sweden - Bog_T0_3 | ecosystem: Environmental > Terrestrial > Soil > Wetlands > Peat | place: Sweden: Abisko, Stordalen Mire...
CCGCTGCCGCTGCACCAGATCGAAGGCAATGGCGGCATCTTCTCGACGCTGTCGGCCTACATCGTTAATCCGCCGCGAGACGGCGAACTGGTGGGCCGGCCCAGTGTGGGGTTTGCCCACGTCAGTCTCGGTTTTGACAAGAATCTCGAGGCGCTGACCATCACGGAATCGCCGTTCAGTCGTTTGGAACTCGGCTATGGCTGGGACTATCTTGGGTTGGGGGATTTGCCGCAGGCTTTAAGAAGTGCCGGCATTGCGGGGTATCATCAGGACGAGGTGCAATTGCACAACTTCAATGTGCGCTACCAGATAGTGAAGGAAGGCGAGTTCGACCAGAAATGGCTTCCAGCGCTGACGGCCGGGGTGCATTACAAGTACAACGATGGGATCAGCGAGGTGAACGACGAGGTCGGCGGCGCGCTGGGCAGGGTCGCGCACATTCCCAATGATGACGGCACGGACTTCACGCTTTACGCCTCGAAACTGTTCACGCAACTGCCACGACCAGTCCTGTTGGAAGTTGGCGGACGGGCCACGGAAGCGGTCTGGGATGGATTGGGTGGATTCACCGAGAGCTACAATTTCGTGGTTGAAGCCAACGCGGTGGTATTCATCACCAGCAACATCGCGCTGGCGGCCGAATACAAGCAACAGCCGAAAGATTACACTGCCATCGGCAACCTCGTGCGGGTAGAGGACGACTGGTGGACGATTGACGCTGCTTACGTCGTCAATAAACACCTGACACTGGCCGTGGGTTACGGTCATTTCGGGAATGTGCTGAACCACGAATCCAACGGGGTTTGGGGCATCACGACCAAATGGGAATTCTAAAACACTTCGGCTGGAGGGGGCATGGGCGTCCGTTTTTACGGCCTCGTGATTCCTCCGCACGGACCGCCTTACGCCGCCGTGCCAGCCTCCAGCCAAAGAAAAACAAACAAAATTTATGAGCAAACAAAAACTAGCCACGCTGGCGTTACATGCCGGACAAACCCCGGATGCCACCACGCTTTCGCGCGCGGTACCCATCTACCAAACCACCTCCTATGTGTTCAAAAGCACGGACCACGCCGCGAATCTGTTCGCGCTGAAGGAATTCGGCAACATTTACACACGCCTGATGAATCCGACCACGGATGTTTTCGAGCAGCGTGTAGCCGCCATCGAGGGCGGCACCGGCGCGCTCGGCGTGGCGTCCGGCCAGGCGGCGATCACTTATGCGCTGCTTGCCATCACCCGGCTCGGGGACGAAATTGTCGCTGGCAACAATCTTTACGGCGGGACGTATCAATTGTTTCATTACACGTTTCCAAAGCTTGGCCGCGCGGTGAAGTTTGTCAACTCGCGCGACCCAGAGGCATTCCGCAGGGCCATCACGCCGAAAACCCGCGCCATTTACGTGGAGACGGTCGGCAATCCGAAACTGGACGTGCCGGACTTCGAAGTCATTTCCAAAATCGCGCATGAAAACGGGATTCCGCTGGTCGTGGACAACACGGTGGGCATCGGGTTGGTAAAGCCGATTGATTATGGCGCGGACATCCTCGCCACGTCCGCCACGAAATACATTGGAGGCCACGGCACCAGCATCGGCGGTGTGATTGTGGACGCTGGCAAATTCCAGTGGAACAACGGCAAGTTCCCGGAATTCACCGAGCCGGATCCGAGCTATCACGGGTTGAAATATTGGGATGCCTTGAGCAATGTCCCCGGCCTGGGCAACGTGGCTTTCATCCTCAAAATCCGGGTCACCTTGCTGCGCGACACCGGCGCGGCGTTAAGTCCGTTCAACGCGCATCAGTTCCTGCTGGGATTGGAAACGCTGCCACTGCGGCAAAAACAGCATTCCGCCAACGCTCTGGAAATCGCCAAATATCTCAAAGGCCATCCGCTGGTGAATTGGGTGACCTATCCCGGCTTGCCGGATGATCCGAATCACAGGATCGCGGTAAAATATTTGAAGAGCGGTTTCGGCGGCATCGTCGGCTTCGGCATCAAGGGTGGCTTGGAGGCCGGCAAGAGGTTCATCAACTCGGCCAAGCTGCTTTCGCACCTGGCCAACATTGGCGACGCCAAATCGCTGGTCATTCATCCGGCCTCGACCACGCATCAGCAGTTGACGCCGGCGGAACAGGCGGAAACCGGCGTGACTGCGGATTACATCCGGCTTTCCATTGGTCTGGAAGATGTGACCGACATCCAGGCCGACATTGAGCAGGCGCTGCAAGACTCGCAGAAATGAGTTCCGAACTCCGCGCACCGGCGGGAACAGAATCGCCGGTGCGACGGAGATCGGTTTACCAAAACACCACTCCGATGACCAATGACTTTTTCGCCAGCAGCGATGCGGTTCGCTCCGCGCAACCGTTGCGGCACGCGCAAAGCGTCACGCTGGAACGGCCGCTGCCGCTGGAGTCTGGCGGCACTTTGCCATCGGTCACGGTGGTTTATGAAACTTACGGCCGACTCAACGAATCCGGCGATAACGCCATTCTGATCTGCCACGCCATCAGCGGCGATTCCCACGTCGCGCAGCATGATGCGGCGGATGCTCCCGGCTGGTGGGACATTCTTGTCGGGCCGGGCAAACCGGTGGACACTAACCGGTTTTTTGTGATCTGCCCGAATCTCCTCGGCGGCTGTCGTGGCACCACCGGTCCGGGCAGCCTAAACCCGGCGACGGGCAAACCCTACGGCGCGGATTTTCCGACCATCACCATCGGCGATATGGTGGAAGTGCAGCGCCGTCTGCTGGATCATTTGGGCATCGGCCGGCTCATCGCGGTCATCGGCGGTTCCGTTGGTGGACATCAGACTTTGACCTGGGCCACCCGGCATCCGGATCGCTTGCGGGGCGCGGTGGTGCTGGCCAGTTCGCCACGGTTGACCAGCCAGGCGCTCGCCTTCGATGTGGTGGGACGAAATGCAATTCGACGCGATCCATTTTTTCACGGTGGCCAGTATTATGACCAGCCGCACGGCCCCGCGGTTGGCCTGGCGCTGGCGCGAATGATCGGCCACATCACCTATCTCTCGCCGGAAGCCATGAGCCAAAAATTTGAGGCCGACCGGCTGCATCCCCGCGAGGAAGCCATTGAGTTTGAGAAAACTTTTTCCGTCGGCTCCTACCTTGGCCATCAAGGCACCAAGTTCGTGGAGCGCTTCGATGCGAACAGTTACCTGGCACTGTCCCTGGCGATGGATTTGTTTGATTTGGGCGGAACGCCGGAGCAACTGTCGGCGAATTTTAGCTCCGCCCGCTGCCGCTGGCTGGTGTTGAGTTTCTCCAGCGACTGGTTGTTTCCTGCCAGCCAGTCGCGCGACATCGTGAACGCACTGGTTCACAACCGCGCCGCCGTGAGCTACTGCGACATCCGGAGCGATTGCGGCCACGATGCCTTTCTGCTGCCGGACGACTTTGACCGGTACGGTGAAATGATTCGCGCCTTTATTCACAACCTCGCACCGGCGCCGGGGATTTCAGGCATTGACCAGAACGATCCGCCAGGAACCACCAGCATTTTCCACGAGCGCCGGCTCGATTATGATCGCATTGTGGAATTGATTCCGCCGGGGGCGAGTGTGCTGGACCTCGGCTGCGGCACCGGACGACTGCTGGCGCGGCTCAAACAGCAAAACCACCGGCGGCTGGTGGGCGTGGAGTTGGCCGAGGAAAAGATTCTGGGCGCGTTACGGCGTAATCTGGATGTCGTGCAAGCAGACCTGAACGAAGGTTTGCGCGCGTTTGCCGATCAGCAATTTCATTGCGTAGTGCTGTCGCAGACCTTGCAGGCGGTGAAGGACGTTGAGGGTGTAGTTGCCGAAATGCTCCGCGTGGGGGCGACGGGCATCGTGAGCTTTCCCAATCTGGCGTTTCACAAGCTGCGTCGTATTCTGGCGGAGGAGGGCCGCGCGCCGCGCGGCTATGGCTGGCTGCGCGACAAATGGTACGACACGGCGGATATCCGGTTTCTTTCCATTGCCGACTTCGAGGCTTTTTGCCGCGAGAAGAAATTTCACGTCCAACGGCGCATTGCGCTGGACACCGAGGCGGGCAAAGAAATCACGGCGGACGTCAACCGGAATGCCGATCTCGCGATCTTTGTGCTTCAGCACGACCACGAACAATGAAAACCAAACACAACTCACGTCACCACGGAGTCGAGCACCATGTCGGCAACACCCCATTGATCCGGCTGCGCCGCCTTTCTGAACTGACCGGCTGCGAGATTTTGGGCAAAGCTGAATTCATGAATCCCGGGGGTTCCGTGAAGGATCGCGCCGCACTGGGCATCATTACTGATGCCGAGGCGAATGGATTTTTGAAACCCGGCGCAACCATTGTGGAAGGTACCGCCGGCAATACTGGCATCGGACTCACGGTGGTGGGTCACGCCAAAGGCTATCGCACGGTCATTGTCATTCCCGAAACACAGTCCCCGGAAAAAATTAGCCTGCTCCGCACGCTGGGCGCGGAAGTCATCACCGTACCGGAAAAACCGTACAGTGATCCGGGCAATTACAATCGCGTTGCCCAGCGGCTCGCTGAAGAGAAGGGCTGGTTCTGGGCCAATCAATTTGACAATACCGCCAACCGGCTGGCGCATTACCGCACCACCGGCCCGGAGATCTGGACACAGACCAATGGCGAAGTTACCGCGTTCGTGTCCGCAGTCGGCACGGGCGGCACGTTGGCAGGCACGGCGTTGTATCTGAAGGAGCGCAATCCAAGAATTACCGCTGCTTGCGCCGATCCATACGGCGCAGCAATGTGGTCGTGGTTCACGCACGGCCACACTGATATCAAGGATGGTGACTCCTTGGCCGAAGGCATAGGCCAGTCGCGGGTGACGAAAAATGTCGAGGGGATCCCGATTGATCGCGCCTATCGCATCGAGGATCAGCCGGCGCTTGCCATTGTTTATCAATTGTTGCGCGAGGAGGGTTTGTTCCTTGGTCTTTCTTCGGGCATCAACCTTGCCGGCGCAGTGCGGCTGGCCCAGGAACTGGGGCCGGGACAGACCATTGTGACCCTGCTGTGCGACTCCGGTTTGAAGTACCAGTCCAAGCTGTTTAATCTAGCGTGGCTGAAAGCGAACAACCTTGATCCGAACCTGCCTATCGAATCCATCCTGATTTGAAACCATGATGACCAGGGAATCACATCGCTACTGGCTCTCGTTCTCGGCGGAAAGCGCCAAGCGTCCGTTGATTTGGAAAATGGCCAGGAAATTTGACCTGGTTTTCAATGTCCGCAGCGCGAGCGTGACCGAGCAAATTGGTCTCATCGCCTTGGAACTCACCGGCGAACGAAGAACCATCGAAGCTGCCTTGAAATGGTTGCGAAGAAATGGAGTCGAAGTGGATCCCATTGAGCTGAATATCATCGAGAGCTGAATCCCAAGGAACAAAAGAGCATTTTCAAACGATACAGAAAGAAATTCGAAATTATTTCAAAAAAAGCATTGACAGGAATACGTCTTGGAGTAATATACGATCATGTCAGTCGTTTATAGAATAGAACATTTGAAGAAATGCGCGATTATTTGAATTCGGAAGTCGCACATTTGCGCCGCAAATAACGACATTATAAATCGTGTTTTAAGATTATTTTTATGAGTCAGTTTGAACAAAAACCATCGGTGGGCCGGAGTGGTGATACGAAGTGGCTGGAGTTGGTGGTCCAGCACGTCAAGTCGCTACGCTACGGCGTGGTTGAAATTGTGGTGCATGATTCTCGAGTGATTCAAATTGAGAAAACCGAGCGGGTGCGATTGGACAAGTCCGAGCAGCGCGCGGAATGAACTGAACCACACCAACAACACATTATCAAGCGGCTGACCGGACAACTGGAAGTGCATATGAAAAACAAAAGAACAAAATGTCCGTTCAGCCAAATCCAGTTCGTCGCCAGGCCAAAGCTGTTCCAGCGGGCCTGAGCCGGTGGCTTCTGCTTTGCCGGTTTGATTTCCGGCAAAAAAGCTGGGAACTGCCGACTCGCGAAATCCTCGGCGATACCAATTTCCTGTTCCCTGCGGACTCTGCCGCGCTGGCATCCACCATTTCACAAACACACTCTGACTTTTCCGACCCTTCCTTGGGAGGCAACAAACCCGCAAAGGTCGCCACCCGCCGGATCGTCAGCCGGCATGCACTCCGGCGGCCTTTGGGGATAAAGAAACAACGAAAACAGCAAAGAACAAAACTCCAGCCAGAATTTCAAACCAAAGGAGAGGCGACGCGGGTGGTGGATCTTCTCCATCGCCCGCGTTGCAATCCCGCAACCATATAAAAAACATGAAAACACAGATCAATGCCAAGACTGCCCATCAAATCATCAATCCGTCCAGCTTTCGTGCCGGCGGGGTTCGCTCGCAAGCCGCCAGGATTTTGGAGCACCGCTACGAGCGTCGCAAAATCCGCGAGCAGTTGCGGCGGTTGGATTGGGCCCTCAACATCGATTAAACAGTATGGCAACCATTAATGAAGCCCTTTGCCTTGAACATGCGGTACTCCGCCAGGTGTTCGATCAAATTGAGCGGGTTCTAGCCGGCTCGCAATCGGCGCACGAAGTGAAATCGTTGGCAGCGGTGGTCGAGGGCTTGTTGAGTGGCCATGCCGAAAACGAAACGAATCTGGCGCATTCAGTTTTGGACCACGTCCTCGCAGAACGGGGGGCGTTGCAGCATTTGCATCAGGATGATCACGAGCTGGCCGGCCGCTTTGCCCGCATCCACCACACGAGCGATTCAACGAAGGCCTTGTGCCTGCTCAAAAAGGCGCTGGCGGCGACGCGCGAACATTTCCGGCACGAGGAGCAAATCGTGTTCCCGGCGCTGGTGCAAAACGTTCAGCCGGAGACGCTGTTAGTGCTGGGTGGGCAACTGGAACGAAAAGAAAAGAATCAACTTGGCAGGCAACCCAGACGGAAGCCAAAGAAATGATGAAGCTGCTATTGCTGGCAGGTTTGATGAAATAATTGTTGGCGAATGAATTCTTTCAAAGAGTCCATCAAGAGTTTATAAACACGACTCTGTAAATCGTGTATTGTTCAAATGAAGCGTCAAATCAACACCAAAATAATCGTTGTAGTATTTGAGCAGCCAGGCCGAGCGGCCACTAAAACATAGGCAAATGTGCCGATTTGTCAGTTGCATTGCAAGAAATGTCCATAAACAAGCAAAAGATGTTTGGCGTGATTCAGGCCTGCAAAATATATTTTATTAACGACACAAATAGTCGTTGACAATGCGCGGCACATCCGTTATTTTCGTGTCGTCAGGATGACCAGACTTCTGGAGTTCTAAAACTCCCCACCAGACCACTGGAGGTTGAAACAAGCAAAACAAAACCTTAAACGTGGTTTCTGACCAGTTCACTGGAGGATGCATGAAAAATCGAAAGATGAATTACCATGAAGCCAGTTCCGTCATCCGTCATCCGGTCGCCCGGGAAAAAAATCGCAACGGGCGAATTTTGCACTGAAGCCCTTCAGCGTGGCTTCACCTTGATCGAATTGTTGGTGGTCATTGCCATCATTGCCATTCTGGCGGCGATGCTGCTGCCAGCCTTGGCAAAGGCCAAACAAAAGGGGCAGGGAGCGCAATGTATTTCCAATCTGCATCAATGGGGTATTTATTGGAACCTGTATACATCCGATTTCAATGGTCGTTTCTCGACTGGCACGGACCTGAATGGCGGCAATTGGTATCGGGGCGAATGGTTCAGCGTGCTGCAAGGCTACTGGGGCAAGCAGCAGTTGTTGACCTGCCCGGTGGCGACGTCATCGAACATCACCGGGGTGACCTATGGCAGCATCAATCACGCGTATCAAATGGGCAAAAACACCACCACCGCCGGCGTCGTGACGGCCGACAACAACCTGTGCAGCTATGGTTTCAATCTCTGGGGCTACAGCGGGACGGTGGAGGTGCAAAATCGTCCGCCACAGTACGAGTGGGGTACCATCAATGTTCCCGGCGACGCCTCCAATATTCCACTGCAACTGGATTCACGCTGGCGCGGCGGCGGGCCGTTATATGACCTTCTGACCGGGTATCGCTCCTCGCCGCAGCCGGATGCTTATTCCGATCCCTCCAACGTGGATGGCTTTGAAATGGAATGTTTCGCTTTCCCGCGGCACGGCAAAAACACGCAGGCGGTTTTCTTTGACGGCTCGACTCGGTCATTGCGGGTGAAGCAGCTATGGACGCTCCAGTGGCACCGTCAATGGGACACCACCTTGTGGCAAAACCCGGCCTACGCGTACAACATCCTGCAAGGCTGGATGAACTGATCAATCAAAAACCAAAATATATCAATCGTTATTAATCTATATGAAAAAAATGTCATTTTCTCACAAACTGGCGCTGACCACACTGGTGCTGGCTTCTTCCACGTGGCTTGCCACGGCGACCAATCGGACTTGGGTCGCCAGCGGTGCTGACGGCAATTGGGGCACCACCGCCAACTGGAACCCCAGTGGCGCGCCGGCGGCATCGGATTCCCTTAGTTTTGGCAGCGGCACAAAATTGGCCACCACCAACAACGTGAGTTCGCTTTCCATAAAGAACCTGACCTTTGCCAACCCCGGATATTCCATTAACGGCACCGCATTCACCGTTACCGGCAACATCACGAATCAGGCGGGTTTCAATCTCGTCAATGTTCCGGTCACGCTCAACAGCAACCCAAAGCTTTGGGATGTCGCGGCGGGTTCGGAAATTGATTTAGTGGCCGGCACCTTGACGGGAACCGCCACTGGCAGCTCGCCATTTGAAAAGACCGACGCGGGCAATGTTCGTTTCCAAAATGTGAATATTTGGGCGAAGGGCCCTGACATTACCAATGGTGCGGCCATCATTGACGGCGGCTCACTGGCTGTCACCAACGACGGGGTTCGGCTCGTGGCCGCAAACGGCGACTGGGCCGGGTTGATCGTCACCAACGGCGGTTCGCTCACTCTCGGGGCATACACTGGGAGTCCGAATCTGAAATTGGGCAATAGTTCCAGCACCGGCACCAATGAATTGGACATCAGTTCGGGACAGATTGTTTTGGGGCAGGCGGCGCAGCAATTGATTGTAGGAGGATCCGTGGGGGCCATTGGCGTGGTGAACCAGACCGGCGGTTCGATCCTCTTCCAGAACAACACCAATACGCCAGTTGGCGTGTTGATCGGCAACAATACCACCAGTTTGGGGACGTATAATTTGAGCGGCGGCGTCTTGGAAACACCGATCGTGAGCAGTTCACAAGGTTCCAGCTATTTCAATTTCAACGGAGGCACCCTCGAACCCAGTTCCGGGGTCAATGCCGCCAGTTTCTTTCAAGGGCTGACCGCAGCACATGTCCAGAACGGCGGGGCGGTTATTAACACCACAGGCTACAATCTTGTGGTGGCGCAACCACTGCTGGCAGGCGGAACTGGCGGAGTGACCAAAAGTGGCAATGGCCTCCTGACCTTGACCGGTGTAAACACCTACAGCGGCCCGACGCTCGTTAACGCGGGGGAATTGATCGTGCAGACGTCCCAGACCGGCGGCGGGTCGTTCCAGGCGGCGGACAATACCGCGCTGGGCGTCACGGTGGTCGCTGCCGGCACATCGCTTAATGCTTCAGCTCTGACCCTGGGCAACAGCACGGGGGCGACCAATGAATTCTTTCTGGGAGCCTTTGGCAATCCTGTCAGCCCGGCGATCACCGCCACGAATCTCACCGTGAACGGCAGCACAGTGGTCAACCTCTACGGCGCCGGTTTTGCGGTCGGCCAGTTTTCCCTCATAAAATACACCCACGCCACCGGTCTGACGGCAAGTTCATTTCGGGCAAATATTCTGCCCGCCGGGGTGGCCGCCTATATTTCAAACAACGTGGCGAATGCCTCCGTTGACCTGGTGGTAACTGCTGCCCCAACGTTGCTGTGGACCGGTTCGGTCAACAGTCTCTGGGACATTGGCGTCACCGCCAATTGGTATGATCTGGTCGGGCAGCAAGCCGTGGTGTATAGCGACGGCTCGACCGTCCAGTTTGATGACACGGCGACCGGCTCCACGAGCATTAGCCTGGCAGCAAACGTTGCGCCGAGCGGGGTCACGGTTACGAACAATACGCTGACCTATTCCTTCAGCGGAAACGCGATTAGCGGTCCGGGCGCGTTCACCAAGAGCGGCTCGGGCACGGTGATTGTCAACACCCCGAACACATACACTGGCAACACGGTCATCAACGGCGGCACCTTCCAACTGGGGACGAGCCAGGTCATTCCCGGCGGTCTCAACGAAGGCAATGTGACGGTAAATGGCAGATTGGATCTGGCGGGCAATGGTCAAACCATCAATGGATTGAACGGCAGCGGCGTGATTGACAGTTCCATCGGCACTGGCACGCTGACGCTGGGCGCCAATAATGCAACGGGCATTTTCGGTGGCTCCCTCACCAACACCGGCGGCACTTTGGGCTTGGTCAAGACCGGCACCGGCACGCAGACTCTGACCGGCAACAATGGCTTTAGTGGCGGAACCACTTTGTCAGGAGGGACGATCCAGATTGGCGGTAACAATTCTCTGGGTTCCGGCAATGTTCTGCTGACCGTGCCGTCGGTCGGTGTCACCTTGGCGACGTATTCGGGCAGCGTCACCCTGACCAACCCGTTTTATGTGGCCAGCACGGCCAACAATTATCCCGCCACATTCAACACCTCCGCCGGCGATATTATATTGAACGGCGCTTTGACGGCCACCGGGCCGGAAATCAGCAAGACAGGATACAACAATCTGCGGATCGCGTCCGCCGCCGCCGCGAATTCGACGGCCGGATACCTGCAATTATATCAAGGCGGTTTCGTGGTGGATGGGGGAGCCTGGACCAACTACGGCAATGGCATACGCACTTATGCCAGCGGCAGCGACATTGTCCAGCTCGCCGTCACCAACAACGGTACGCTGGAAGTGGGATTTGCCAGCGGCAGCTACAGCATTCATCTGGGGTACACTGGCGGCTTGACCGGGACCAATGAACTTGACGTCAGCTCAGGGCAACTGATTCTGGGTCCGTCGTTTTCCCAGATTGATGTCGGCGACAACACGGGCACCCACGGCGTGGTGAACCAGACCGGCGGCACGGTTTGGTTCGAAATCCTCACCAACACGTCGGCGGGCGTGTTGCTGGGCAATTCGGCAGGCAGCGTGGGTTCGTATTATCTAAACGGCGGCGTACTGATTGCGCCGCGTGTGTTCGGCGGCAGCGGCAGCGGTTACTTCTACCTGAACGGCGGCACGCTCACCCCGAGCACCGCAAATTCAGCGGCCAATTTTGTTTCAGGACTCGCTGCGGCGTATGTCGGCAATGCCGGGGCGGTGATTGATACCACCAACCTCGCGGTGACCATCAGCCAGTCGCTCTGGAATGGTGGCGCGGGCGGATTGACCAAGCTGGGTTCCGGCACCTTGACCCTGACGGGAACCAACACCTATGCCGGAGCCACACTGGTGAACAATGGTGAATTGTGGCTGCCGAACATTCAGGCTGGTGGTGGCGCCATTGCCGTGGCGGATGGCGCGGCGTTGGGCGTGTCGCTGGCCGCGCCAGGCACTTCGCTGGTCACGACGGCGCTGACGCTGGGCAGCAGCGCAGGCGCGACCAATGAATACAATCTTGGCGCTTTTGGCGATCCGACCACACCAGTGGTCAATGCGGCCAATTTGGTGGTCAACGGGACGGTCTATGTGAATGTCACGGGTCTGAATCTTACTCCAGGCCAGTTTTCGCTGATCAAGTATGGCAGTGCGTCCGGGCTTACGGGAACCTCCTTCGTGCTGAATTACATCCCGGTGGCGGCGTATTTGTCCAACAACCTGGCCAATTCCTCGATTGATTTGGTGTTGACCACGGAGCCGAACTTGCTGTGGAGCGGATCAATCAATGGCTCATGGGACATCGCAACGACGACCAATTGGAGCAATGCCGGAACGCTACAGACGACGACATACAGCGATGGCGCCTATGTCAGATTCGATGATTCGGCCAGCTCCACCTCCGTTAACGTGGTCACGCCGGTGTTGCCGGGCGGCATTTGGGTGAGCAACAATGCGCACACCTATGCCCTTGGCGGCGCTGGTATCAGCGGACTCGGCGGGTTTACCAAGGACGGAGCCGGCACGGTGATTGTCAGCACCCCGAATAGCTACACCAGCAATACCGTCATCAATGCCGGTACTTTCCAACTGGGTGCCAGCCAAGTCATCCCCAGCAGTGGCAGCAGCGGCAGCGTGACGGTCAACGGCAAATTGGATTTGGCCGGCAACACGCAAACGATCAACAATCTTAACGGCAGCGGCATTATAGACAATTCTTCCGGCAACAGTACGTTGAATCTTGGCGCCAACAACAGCCCGGCATTTTTCAGCGGCGTGATCACCAATTCCGGCGGCACTTTGGCCGTGACCATACCTGGCACCAATACCGTCACCCTGACCGGGAACAATGGTTACAGCGGCGGAACCACCGTGTCCGGAGGGACGGTCCAGATTGGCGGGACGAATAGCCTCGGCAGCGGACTGGTGTCCTTGGTTGTGCCCTCGGCGGGCATCACCCTGGCTTCTTTCGGCGGCGGCAGCGCTTTGACCAATTCCATCAGTGCGACCGGCAGCGCCGATAATCCAGCAAACTTTGACAGCACCGCCGGCGACATCGTGTTGAACGGCACGGTGACCGCATCCGGTCCCGACACGGTAAAACTGGGCACAAACAATCTTTGGATCAACGCCGCCGGGCCGAGCGTGGAAAACAACCGCCTGTTGTTATATGGCGGGAGCATTGTATTCAACGGATCGGGCTGGTTGAATGTCGGGGCGGTTCGTACGTTTGCCCCCAGCGGTGCGAGTGTTCATCTGGTCATCACGAATGGCGCCACGGTGAGCTTTGGACAAACCGGCACCGGAAACGTCAACCTGCGATTGGGTTATACCTCCGGCTTGGCAGGCACCAATGAGCTGGACATCAGTTCGGGACAACTGCTTTTGAACGAGACGTTCGGCCAGATATACGCGGGTGACACCTCCGGCACCTATGGCGCCGTGAACCAAACCGGCGGCACCATTCTATTTGAATATCCCGGAGCCACGACGGGCATTTTGTTGGGCAGTTCTGCCGGCAGCACGGGCTGGTATAACCTGAATGGCGGTTATCTGATCACCCCGCAGATCATTGGCGGCAGCGGCAGCGGCTATTTTTATTTCAACGGTGGCACGCTCACACCCAGCACCAGCGCGTCGGCGACCAACTTCTTTTCGGGGGTCACGGCCGCTTATGTGGCCAATGCCAATGCCATCTTTGACACCACCAACATTGACATCGTGGTCAGCCAATCGCTCTTGAATGGCGGCAATGGCGGACTCGTCAAACTCGGCTCTTCCGCGCTGACACTGGCTGGCACCAACTCCTATGCCGGCCCAACGCTGGTTTCCAATGGCACGCTGAATGTCACTGGTTCGCTGGGGACCAATATTGTTGTCGTATCGGCGTCCGCGCTCGCGGGCACGGGCGTGATTAACGGTTCGGTCACAATCAATACCAATGGCACACTGTTTCTCGGCGGCTATGACTCATCGGTCACCGGCACCTTGACCATCAATAATAATCTCGTGCTGGCGGGAAATCTGTCCGCGAAAATAGACAAATCTGAGACGCAGTCCAATGACACTGCCATTATCACCGGCAGGCTGCTGAATGTCGGCACCGGCACGCTCACGCTGAACAACATCGGCCCGGCGCTGGCGGCCGGCGATTTCTTTCAATTGTTCAATCAGCCGGTTGTCAATGGCAACAAGCTGGTGATCGCCTCGTTGCCAGGAGCGGGTCTGGTGTGGCAGAACAATCTCGCCGTCAACGGCACGGTTTCCGTGGTCACACCGCAGCCGGTCATCACGCAATTCAACTTTAGCGGAACGACCTTGACCATCCAGGGAAGCAGCGGTCAGGCCGATAGCCAGTTTGTTTTGTACGCCAGCACCAATTTGACGCAGCCATTGTCTAACTGGACGCCCGTGGCGACCAATACGTTTGACGACAACGGGAACTTCAATTTGACCACGAGTTTCAACTCAACGAAGCCGCAGGAGTTCTTCATCCTGCGACAATAAAACCGAAGCCGGCGACCAGCGGCCTGCCGCCTTCATGGCGACAAAGCCGCCGGTTGCCGACCATGCCACAATCTTAAATTCATACCACAAAAATATGAGATCGAAAATCACCGGCTGGGTGGTTCTGGCGTTGGTCATTTCAGCCTCCTTGCAGGCTGCCGCGGGTGCGGACGGGGCCGACACTGCTGCCGCGAGTGCCAGCAAGAGCGCCGGACCATTCCGAAATGGCGATGCGCTGAATGCTTTGGATTCGCCGCAGGTGGCCAACCATGCCTTGCAGGTTTCGGCCGTGATCGAACCGAAAGGCCTGAATGGTGTCATTCTTGCACAAGGCGCGGGCAGCAATGGTTACGCACTTTATTTGAAAGATGGCAAGCCGGCCTTCGCGGTTCGCAGTCAGGGCGCGTTGACCACGGTCATCGCCACTGAGCCGCTCGGCCAGGGCGCTTTTAAAGTTGAGGCGAAACTCGGCACGGATGGCGGGATTTCAATTGTGGTGGACGGCAAACAGGTGGCCACCGGCCATGCGCTGGGATTGATTGCCGCACAACCCGCGCGCGGCTTGACTGTGGGTTTGAACTATAAATCCGTCGGCGATTACACCGCGCCCAATCCATTTGCTGGAAAGATTGAAAAGGCAACGGTTCAAATATGGTGACTATGAACTTGGCCATGCAGATCAACTTTTTAACCCAATACAAATTCATGAAAATAACAACCACCATCACTGATCGAAAGGCGGACGGTCAGCGTTCGGCTGTCGGCACAAGTTCAGGCCGCAAAAATTGGCTGGCGAAATCCACACTATTGGGTCTCGCAACCCTCTCCGCATTGCTGCTGGCCAGCACCGGCAGTGCGGCGGATGTCACCAATACCGCCGCCACCGCCTGGCCGCCTTCGGTGAAGGCTCCCGCCGGAGCGCCGAACATCGTCCTCATCTTGCTGGACGACGTGGGGTATAGCTGGTCGAGCGTTTTTGGCGGCCCCGTGGCGACGCCCAATATAGATAAGGTGGCCAGTCAAGGCCTCCGCTACAGCAATTTCCACGTCAACGCCCTCTGCTCGCCCACGCGCGCGGCCCTGCTCTCGGGGCGGAATGCCCACGAGATCGGATTTGGCACCATCACTGAGGGAGCCAACCGTGAGCAGGGTTACACGAGCATCTGGCCCAAGAACGCGGTCTCGATCGCAGAGATCCTGAAGCGAAACGGTTACAGCACCGCCGCCATTGGCAAATGGCACAATACGCCCACTTGGGAGGTGAATCCCGCCGGCCCGTTTGACCACTGGCCCACCTCCTTGGGCTTTGAACATTTTTATGGTTTTCTTGGCGGCGCAACCACGCAGTACGACCCGGTGCTGTTCCGTGACACCACTCCGGCGACGTTGCCCAAGACACCCGAGCAAGGTTATCTTCTGAATCCTGACTTGGTCAATGAAACCAAGCAGTGGTTGCATCAACACGATGCCAGTGCCCCGGGACGTCCGTTTTTCCTCTATTTCGCGACGGGTGCAATCCACACGCCGCATCACGTGCCCAGGGATTGGATCGCCAAATATAAGGGCCAGTTTGATCTGGGTTGGGACAAACAGCGCGAGGTGACCTTCGCCAAGGAGAAAGCGTTGGGCGTGATTCCCGCGAACGCGGATCTGACGCCCCGGCCCAAGGAGCTGCCAGCTTGGGATTCATTAGGCGCCGAGGAGAAGAAGCTTTATGCCGCACAAGCCGAACTTTACGCCGCGTACCTGGCCGAGACGGATTATGAACTCGGTCGCTTGTTCGACGACTTGAAATCTGGTGGCCACACCAACGACACGGCCGTCTTCATCATTGTGGGCGACAATGGCGCCAGTGGCGAAGGCGGGTTGGAAGGCACCATTGGGTATAAGGCGACGGTGCAGGAGCAACTGGCGCGGTTGGATGAGTTTGGGTCGCGGGATCTGGCGAATCATGTTGAGTCGGCTTGGGCTTGGGCGGCGGTCACCCCCTTTAAATGGATGAAGCAGGTGGCGTCGCATCTGGGTGGAACCACCGATCCGCTGATCGTTTCCTGGCCTGGACACATCAAGGAAGCAGGTGGCATACGCAGCCAGTTCTCGTTTGTCACGGATGTTGCGCCCACGATTTATGAACTTGCGCATATCCAGTTTCCCCAAGAGGTGGACGGCGTGAAGCAGCTTCCGCTTGAAGGAAGCAGCCTGACGTTTTCGTTTGACGATGCCCAGGCGCCAAGCCGGCACAACCTGCAATATTTTGAGATGGTTGGCAACCGGGGCATCTATCAGGACGGGTGGTGGGCCGGTTCCCGCCAGGGTGTTCCGTGGGCCACCGGCACCGGGCGGGGCGAACCTGGCAAGTGGGAGCTATACAACTTGACCAACGATTTCAGCCAAGCGCACAACCTGGCCGACCAATACCACGACAAACTCAAAGAACTGGAAGATCTTTACGCGGCGGAAGCGGAGCGAAATCACGTGTATCCCAAGGGCGGAAGCGGCTTTGGCCGGGGCGCGGTTGCCGGATCGCGCGGTTCCGACAGGCGCTCGGATCAAAGCGGCCCGCAAACAAACTGGACGTTCCGAGCCGGAGCTGAACGCATACCCGCAAGATTTACCCCGGCGCTCGGCGACAACTCGCACCATATCACTGCGGAGATTGAGGTGGGTGATGAGACGCCCAACGGTGTCATCTTTGCTGAAGGCGGAAGAAAAGGCGGTTTTGCCTTGTTCGTGAAAAACGGGCAGGTCGTCTATGAGGGCACGCCACACTCGACGTCTCCTGCAACGGTCCCACACATTCAGATCAACTCAAAGCAACGCCTGCCTAAAGGCAAGTCCGTGATCGAAGTGGTCGCCACCAGGGTCGAAGCGCCTGCCGGGGACCAAGGTTCAACGCCCAAACCAGCGGGTCGGCCGGGCAAGCGATCCGGCAAATTCCAGGAAGTTGACCAAAGCCAGGCGTTCCGCATCTCGCTTCTGATTAACGGCAAAACGGCCGCCACCGGCGAGTTCAAAGGCGTGCCGCTCAATGCGGGCACTTTGAGCATCGGCAGCAACAGTGGCAACCCGGTCAGCCGGGACTACGCCACGCCGAATCCGTTCAACGGGGTGATCAACGGGATCACTTTCGCCGTCGCGCGCCCGGCGGCGCAAGCAACCACCACGACCAACCTTGCCGGGCCGTGGAGCAAGGGTGATGCCTTGAGCGCCGAAGACGCGCCGCAAGTGGCTAATCATGCTTTGCTGGTTTCGGCGGAGATCGAATCCGCTGGTACTAACGGCGTCATCCTTGCGCAGGGGGCGGAGGTCAATGGCTACGCGCTGTATTTGAAAAACAGCAAAATCGCTTTTGCCATCCGCAGCGAGGGTCAGTTAACCACCTTGATTGCCGGCGAACCGCTGGGTTCCGGCCATTTCAAGGTGGAGGCAAAACTGGCGGCGGACGGTGCCATTTCAATTTTCGTGAATGGCAAACAGGCGGCGTCCGGCTACGCGCCAGGATTGATTACCCGCCAGCCCGGGCGTGGATTGAGTGTGGGCTTGAACTCTAAACCGGTCGGCGATTACGCCGCGCCCAACCCGTTTGCTGGAAAAATTGAAAAGGCAACCGTTCAAATATTGTGAATCTCAACTGCTCCACTGGCGATTTGCCGGTTGGCTGACCGTCACGCGGCTTGCAAACATCTTTTAACTCACAACCTCGCACATAAATATAACATGAAAAAAATCGCAATATTATTGGCGCTGTCGCTTCTGGGCGCAGCCGCAAACGCCGACGATGTCGGCTTCCGGCTACGGCTGGGATTGAATGACAAAGTGCCGACGAACTGGGACGGCTCCGTCACGGTGTCGCCCGGCAAGGTCGTGGCCATCAGCGGCTGGCGGTTCACCACCGCCGATTCCACGGACGGCACCAACAGTTGGCAGGCGGCCACGCGTCCGGCAGTTGGACCGCGCCGCGCCAACAATCCGCGCCGGGCCGCGCAGAATACCCGGCCCAATGCGCCCCTCAGCGACAACGGCGTGCTGTTCTCGTTCTCCGAGGTGACCGAAGACAGCGTGGTGCAGGTGAAAACCGTGCAGGGTGATTTTAGTTTCAAAATTGCCAGCGCGCCATACGGGAAAATCGTGGAGGAACTGAATGAGTCCGTCGAAGTCGAGCGTACCGCCTCGGCCGTGACGCTGACGGATTCAAGAACGGACGACGATTATCCGAGTGCGGCGGTGGCGGCGGATGGCACGGTGTTTGCCGCTTACACGAGTTTCACTCCCGGTTTGGACCGCGATTCGCGCGCCAAACGCTGGGAGTCCGCGCCGGATGATTTGTCGTTTCTAGCCAAGGCTCCCGGCGGTGACCAACTCTGGTTGCGTGCCGTGGACGGGCCGCGCAAGGGCGACGCCATCGCGGTGACGGCTGCCGGTCGCGACATTTACAAGAGCGCTGTGGCGGAGGATGGCTCCGGCACCATCTGGATTTTCTGGTCGGAGAACACCGGCTACAAACCATATCCAAACAATCCGCTGCCGAATTTCGACATCTGGGCGCGTTCGTTCAAGGATGGCCGGCTGGGCGAGCCGCAGCAGATTTCCACGTCCAAGGAAAATGACATCTGGCCGGTGGCGACCACGGATGCCAAAGGCCAAGTGTGGGTGGCGTGGCAGGGTGCCCGGGATCAAGTCTTCCGCATTTTTGAACGCCATCAGGAAGGCGGCGGCTGGAGTACCGAACGTCAGGTCAGCACCCAGACGCGCAATTCCTGGGCCCCCGCCATCGCCGCGGCGTCCGGGCAAAACGGCGGGCGTGTCGCCATCGGCTGGGACACTTATGAGAAAGGCGATTACGATGTGTGGCTGCGCGAGTTTGACGCCAACGCCAAGGCGGGCGACGCGCGGCCAGTGGCCAACACGCCGGAATACGAGGCCCGCCCGGCACTGACCTATAACCGTGACGGGTCGTTGTGGATTGCCTACGAATTGAGTGGCGAATCCTGGGGCAAAGACTTTGGCGCGCTGGTTCGCGACAAGGGCATTCCACTCTATCGTGACCGGCAAATCGGACTGGCCGTGTTGAAGGACGGCCAGTGGCAGCAGCCGGTGAGCGGATTTGAAAATGCCCTGCCCGGCGCAACTCCGCGCCGACGCCAAATCAACCAGCGCGCCCCCGCGCTGGAGCCGGGCGGCGAATCGCGCCAAGCCGGACAGGAGGCGGAGGCCCAAAGAAATTTTCCGCACAACAACCTTGCGCGCATCATCACGGACGCCAAAGGCCACATCTGGATTTTTGCCCGCTCGCGCCAGAATGATTTCCAGTCCCCGCTGGGTTCCGTTTGGTTCAACTGGGCGACCTACTATGACGGCCAGTCGTGGGTGGGGCCGATTTTGGTGCCGCATTCGGACAATCTGCTTTACAACGTCCCGGCGGTCGTCGCTCTGAACGACGGCAGTTTGCTCCTCACGCATTCCAGCGATCACCGGCATGACCGGACGTTGCAACGCGCCGGGGCCGGCGGCAATGTGTCGTTGAACTCCGACCGCGATCCGTACATCAACGGACTTTTCTTGAGCCGCTTGAGCGCGCCCGGTCAGGTCGCGTCGTCGGCCCTGAAGCTGGCGACGAACACGCCCGACGCAAATCCGCAGCCGTCCGCCGCCACGGTGGCGGAACTTGCGGCGGTGAAGCGGGTCCGTGATTATCGCGTGAACGTGGACGGACAGGATTTGCGCCCCGTGCGCGGTGAATTTCATCGCCACACAGAAATCAGCGGCGATGGCGGCAACGACGGCGCGCTCGAAGACATGTGGCGCTACGGCATTGACGTGGCTTCCTTCGACTGGATTGGGTGCGGCGACCATGACAACGGTGCCGGCCGCGAATACACCTGGTGGCTCACGCAGAAGACGACTGACGCGTTCTATCTCGGTGACACGTTTTCGCCAGAATACACCTACGAACGGAGCGTCCAATACCCCGAAGGCCACCGCAATGTGATCTTCGCGCAGCGCGGCATTCGCACCTTGCCCCGTCTGCCGATCACCGCGCGCGATTTTGTCGGCCACGCGCCGGACACGCAGTTGCTTTATAAATACCTGCACCTGTTCGGCGGCGTCACCGCCTCGCACACCAGCGCCACCAGCATGGGCACGGACTGGCGCGACAACGATCCCGAAGTGGAACCGTTCGTGGAAATCTATCAGGGCTGCCGCCAGAATTACGAACGCCCCGGCGCGCCGCGCGCGCCCACCGAGGACGATTCCATCGGCGGCTGGGAACCGAAAGGTTTCATCAATCTCGCGCTGCTGAAAGGTTATCGCCTTGGTTTTGAAAGCAGCAGTGACCATCGCTCCACGCACATCAGCTACGCCATTATTTATGCCAGGGACAATTCGCGCGCGGAGATCATCAAGGCCATGAAACAGCGGCACACCTACGCCGCCACGGCAAACATTCTGGCGGACGTCCGCAGCGAGGCCGATGGTGCGGAACATTTCCTCGGGGACGAATATACCGCCGGCGAAGCTCCCAAATTCAATATCAAACTCGTCGGCACCGGATCGTTTTCCAAAGTGGTCGTCGTCAAGGATGACGTGGAGATCCACACCGAGACGCCCAATGGCGACCAGGTGGAATTTTCGTGGACCGATCCAGCGCCGACGCCCGGCAAGACGAGCTATTATTACGTCCGTGGCGAACAGCAAAACGGTGAACTCGTCTGGGTTTCGCCGCAATGGATCAAATACCAGCCGAAGAAGCTTGTGGCTGGAAAATGATGATTAGGAAGATCCAGAGCTGGATTTTACCGCTCGTGTGGCTGGCCTTCGTGGCCGGCCACACTTCGGCTTTTGCGCACAATCCCGACACCAGCTATGCGCGGGTCAAGCTGACGGACACCCAGGTGTCTGTGCGGCTGACTTACGATTTATTCACGTTGGGAAGAATCACCCAGGTGGATGCCGACGGCGACGGCCGGGTCACGCGCGCGGAACTTCGCCGCGCCGCGCCAGCCATTGAAAAGTTCCTGCGCGAACACGTGCAACTGGAATTGAACGGAGCCAAAGTGGACCTCGGCAAGATGAGCGAACCCGGCTGGCCGCCCGATAAAGGCGAGGTCATTGAGGCGGCCGACTGGCATACCGCCGATGGCCTGATTCACTTTCTTTTCATCAAGGATGTGATTGAAACGCCGCAGACTACGGCCTTGTCCTTTGATTTCTTTGACGACCTCGGCCCGCAACATACCGTTTTGGGTACGTTTGCCTGCCAGGGTCAGCCGCTGGAAATAAGTTTCACGCAAACCGAGCCGGATTATCTGTTCGACACCGGCTACGTTCCGTCACTCCCGTCGCGGCTGCTGCGATTTCTGGAACTCGGCATCAAACATATTTTCCTCGGCTATGACCACTTATGCTTCCTGCTCGCTTTGATTGTCGTCAGCCGTTTTCGCGAATTGATAAAAATCGTCACCGCGTTCACCGTCGCCCATACGCTCACGCTCATTTTGACGGCGACCCAAGTCGTCACGCTGCCCATGCGGTTGGTGGAGGCTGGCATCGCGCTGACGATTATTTATGTCGCGCTAGAGAACCTCTGGCTCAAATCCGCCAGCAAACGCTGGCGGCTGGCGTTTTTCTTCGGTCTGGTCCACGGCTTCGGTTTTGCGAATTTGCTGCAACAGCTTGGCCTGTCGCCCGCCGGTCTCATTCGTCCGCTGCTGAGCTTCAACGTCGGCGTCGAACTCGCCCAGCTTGGCATTGTCGTTGCGCTGCTGCCGTTCTCCGTCTGGCTGTCGCAATGGCCGCACGGCGCGAAAGTGAAGAACGCCGTTTCCCTGGCCATTTTTCTGCTGGGCCTTGGCTGGTTTTCCGTTCGTGCCTTCAATTGGAGAATTCCAGGACTCATCTGATTATTTCATGATAAAGTCACTTTCATTCCTGCTGTTGTTTGTGGACATCACCTCAAGCGGTTCCGGCGCGGACACCGGAGAAAAGCCCAATATCGTTTTCATCCTGGCCGACGACCTCGGCTATGGTGACGTGGGCGTTTTTAATGCAAAATCCAAAATCCCCACGCCGCAGCTCGACCGGCTGGCAGGCGAAGGAATCCGGTTCACCGATGCGCACGCGCCGGACGCGGTTTGCACGCCGTCGCGTTATGGATTTCTCACGGGCCGCTACGCGTTTCGCTCGCGGCTCAAATCCGGCGTGCTGCCGCCTTGGGGCAGGCCATTGATCGAGCCGGGCCGGCTGACGCTGCCAGAATTGCTGCGACAGAACGGCTATGCCACCGTCGCGTTCGGCAAATGGCATCTGGGCTGGGATTGGCCGACCAAGGATGGCGCGCCCGCCCGCAGCCGTGATGGCGTGGGCAATGTGGATTTTTTCAAACCCATCGCCAACGGCCCGACGACGCGCGGCTTCGATTATTATTTTGGCGTGGATCTCCCGAATTATCCACCGTATTGCTTCATCGAAAACGATCACACGGTCGGCCGGCCTGCCAGGGCGGCGGTGTTGCAAAAAGGCGGATACAACCGTCCCGGCCCGGTGGTGGACGGCTGGAATCTGACCAACATTCTGCCACAACTGACCGTGCGCGTGGTGAACTATATTGAAGCGGCGGCGAAAACAAACCGGCCGTTTTTTCTCTATTTTCCGCTGACCGCGCCGCACTACCCAATCGTGCCGGCGCCGGAATTTCATGGCCGCAGCCAGGCCGGCGACTACGGAGATTTTGTCGCGCAGGTGGATGACACGGTCGGCCGCGTCCTGGACGCGCTCGCCCGCACCGGCCTGGCGACCAACACGATGGTCATTTTCACCAGCGACAACGGCCCGGAGGTGGTGGAGATTGATCCCGGCGCCTATGCTCGCATCCAAATCTACGGACACCGCAGCATGGCCGATTTGCGGGGAGTGAAGCGCGACACCTGGGAAGGCGGCCACCGCGTGCCGTTCATCGCGCGCTGGCCGGGACAAATTCCAGCCAATTCCATCAGTAGTGAAACCATCTGCCATGTGGATTTTTTGGCGACGTTTGCCGCGCTGCTGGGCGCAAAAATTCCCGACAACGCTGGCGAGGACAGCTACAATATTCTGCCCGCGTTGCGGGGTGAAAAATTGAAACAGCCCATCCGCGAGGCCACGGTGTTGCACGGCGGCAACGGCAAGTTTGCCATTCGCCAGGGCGGGTGGGTGTTTATTGACGCGCCCACCGGCGACGGCAACGGCCAGCGCGGCGAACCGGAATGGTTCAAGCAGGAGCGCGGTTACCAGCCGGATTCGTTCCCCGGCGAACTGTATAATTTGAGCGAAGATCTTTCGCAGCGCAAAAACTTGTATGGCGAAAAATCCGAAGTGGTCGCCCGGTTAAAAGCGTTGCTGGAGAAATACAAGGCCGATGGCCGCAGCACGCCGGGTTTGCCGCAGCCGGTGGCGGCAATACCAATTTCAAGTATTCCCGATGAGAAATGAGCAAAGAATTCATCCTATGAAGCCAAAATTAAATAATTCAAATTCCAACCTGCCGGTCTGGTCCAGCCTGCTTTTGCTCGCGTTTTGGCTGTGGCCATCCACGGCCGGCGCCCATCAGGAGACCGGCACGGTGTGGGGCTTCACCAGCGGCTTCATTCATCCGCTGACCGGCTTGGACCACATCACGGCGATGGTCGCGGTCGGCCTATGGGGCGCGTTTCTTGGCGCCCCGGCGATGTGGGTTTTGCCCGTGGTGTTTCCGCTGGTGATGGCCTTCGGCGGCGCTCTTGGCGTGCTCAATGTGCCGCTGCCGGGAGTGGAAACCGGCATTGCGCTTTCCAGTGTGATTTTGGGAAGCGTCGTGGCCTTTGCCGTGCGCCCGCCCTTGTGGGTGGCGGCGGTGATCGTCGGATCATTTGCGATCTTCCACGGCCACGCGCATGGTGCGGAAATGCCCAAGGCCGCGAACGCCATGACCTATGCCGTCGGTTTTGTCATCGCCACCGGGTTGCTCCATTTGAGCGGCATCGCACTCGGTCTGCTGGTGCGCTGGTCGTGGGGCAAGAAACTGGTGCGCCTTGGCGGCGTCGCTATCGCCTTCGTCGGTTTTGGCTTCCTGTTCCATTTCATCTCCGCGTGAACCAGAACCATTCCTCGCTGCGCCGGTGGCTGCCGGTCGCGCTGTTGTTGCTGGCGCTGCCCGCCACGGCCGGCGCCCACACGGCCGTCAGCGGGGTGGGCGATTTTTTTGGCGGCGTGCTGCATCCGCTTACAACGCCGGCGCATCTCCTGGTGCTGCTGGGGCTGGGTCTGCTCGCGGGACGGCAAGCCCCGCTGAACTTGAAAACCCCGCTGGCCGTGTTCATCCCCGTTTCGGCAGTGGCGTTGTGGTTGACCACGACCGGTATCGTCAGAACCGTTTATCCGCCAATTTTAATTGGCATTGCCCTGGTGGCCGGCGCGCTCGTCGCGTTGGGAAAAGCCCTTCCCGCAACGGTCATTGGCGCGGTCTTCGCGGTCGCCGCGTTTGTCCTCGGGCTCGATTCGGCGGCGGAAACGGGCACCGCGATTTCCACCGCCAAAACCTTGCTCGGAACCTGGTGTGGCCTGATTCTGGCCGTGGCGGACATCGCGTATTACCTTTCATTTTTTACGAAACAGCAATGGCAGCAGGTCGGCATCCGCGTGGCTGGCTCGTGGCTCACCGCCGCGTCCTTCATGATTCTGGCGTTTGCCCTGCGTCGCTGAATGAACCACGCATGAAAGAGACCAATTCACCTCTGCTGCAAATCCGCGGCCTGCAAAAATCCTTCGTGGCGCCGGATGGCACCTGGCATCGCATCGTGGACGTGTCGGAATTTTCGCTCACCGCGGGCGCGCAACTGGCGCTGGCCGGCGAGAGCGGTTCGGGCAAGACCACTTTCCTGAATTTGATTGCCGGTATTCTGAAGCCCGATGCCGGGATGATTCGGTTCAATGGCGCCCTCCTTTCCGAATTCAGCGAGCCGCAGCGCGATCGTTTTCGCGCGCACAATATCGGCTATATTTTTCAAACCTTCAATCTGCTGCAAGGTTTCACCTGCTTGGAGAATGTTTTGCTCGGCATGTCGTTCGGTCCGGGCGCGGATCGTGTGTTGGCCGGAAATTTATTGATTCGGGTTGGTCTGGGCGACCGTCTGCATCACCGCCCAAGCCAGCTATCCACCGGCCAGCAGCAACGCGTGGCCGTCGCGCGCGCCTTGGCGAACAGGCCCAAACTGGTGCTCGCGGATGAGCCGACCGGCAATCTAGACTGCGAAAATTCCCGCGCGGCGCTGGGCTTGATCCGGGAAGCCTGCCGCGAAAACGCCGCGGCGTTGCTGCTGGTGAGCCACGATGCCGAAGTGCTTGGCCAGTTTGAAAATACGCAGGATTTTCATAAGTTGAATCAGGCCGTCGCCGCGGAGGCAGCCACATGAACATTTTCAGCATCGTTTTTCGCAGCCTGCGCCAGCACGCGCTATCCACCGCAGTGACGGCGGCATCCGTCGCCCTTGCCGGCGGCTTGTTGCTCACAGTCTGGGTGGTCAAGACGCAGTCCCAGGCATCATTCACCGGGGTCAACGCGGGTTTTGACGCCGTGCTGGGCGCGCGCGGTTCCAAACTGCAACTCGTGCTCAACTCGGTTTTTCATCTAGAAGCCTCGCCGGGCAATGTTGCGCGGCAGGATTTTTTGGATATCCAGAATAATCCTGACGTGGAATTCGCCGTACCACTCGCGGTTGGCGACAACTTTCACGGTTGGCGCATCGTCGGCACCACGCCTGACCTGTTTCAAAAAAGTGCCTACGCACCCGGCAAGAAATTTGAGCTGCGTCCGGGAGGCAACTGGTTTGATCCGGCGCGGCGCGCGGCGGTGGTTGGCAGTTTTGTCGCGGAAAAAATGAAGCTCAAAGTGGGTGACAAGTTTCATCCCTTTCACGGCCTGGTTTTTGACGAGCAAAAACAGCATGCGGAAACTTACATCGTGGTCGGCGTCCTCAAGCCGTCCAACACGCCAGCGGATCGCGTAATCTGGATTCCCCTCGAAGGCGTCCAGCGCATGAGCGGCCACAATCCCGACGCCGACACGGAAGTCAGCGCCGTGCTGGTGAAGCTCAAGGCCGGCAACCCGCTGGCCGGTTTTCAACTCGATACGTTTTACAACAAGCAGGGTAACCGGCTGACCTTCGCCTGGCCGATCGGGCGCGTCATTGCAGAACTGTTTGATAAAATCGTCTGGTTCGACCGCGTGCTGACGCTGGTGGCGTGGCTCGTGGCGCTGGTCGCCACGAGTTCGATTCTCGCCAGCATTTACAACTCGATGAACGAACGCCGCCGTGAACTGGCGATCCTCCGCGCGCTCGGCGCACGGCGGGCGATTGTGTTCGCCGTGATTGTGATTGAGGCTGCAACCATTTCTGCCGTCGGTGTGATCGTCGGTTTTGGTTTTTATGCGGGGCTGATTTTAATCGTGACTCAAATCATCCGCAGCCAAACCGGCGTCGTGCTAGAGCCATCTGCGTTTAATCCGGTGATGCTTTGGGAGCCGGCGGCTTTTGTTTTACTCGGCGCATTGGCAGGAATCGTTCCGGCAATCAAAGCTTATCGCACCGATGTGGCACAAAATCTCACGTCGCAAACTTGACCGCAGATGAAATTTCCCCTCGCAAAATTAACTTCCATTTGCCGACTGATGCTTTTCAGCATCGGGGTTCAATTTGCCTGGCCACTGCATGTCACCGCAGCCAACGCCAGCGATGTTTCGGATGATTCATCGCTGCAAGGCGAGTTGATCGAACCGATTGGAAAAAAGCCGACGAACAGCGTGTCGGTGCGGACCGATATAATTCGCGATGGAGATGTCGTCGGCTTCGATCAACTTGCAGGTTTTAAAGTCACGCTGAACAATGAACTATTGTTCAACACAAACCGGCCAGCTTGGGCGGATCAGCAGATCAGCGCCATGATTCCAGAGCGCATTCGCGCTGCCGATGGCAAGCTGGTCAGCGTGGATGGCTTCATGATTCCGCTGGAATACAACGGCAAGAAGGTCAGCAAATTCATTCTGGCGATGAACCAGAACACCTGCTGTTTCGGTGGCAACCCGCAGATTCACGAATTCATAATCGTGTCGGTCGCCGGTGCCGGCGTGAACGATGAGATGGATATTCCGCTGCGCGTAAAAGGCGTGCTGCACGTCGCGGTTATCCGCAACCAAGGCAAGTTGTCCGGCATTTACCGTCTTGAGTCACAAAGCGTCGTTTATGCGCCGGCGGAGTGATTCGCACATGATCTGGCAATTTCAGGTTGCCAGAATCCCGCCGCCCACCCGATTCGGCCGCGTTCAGCTAATTTCGGAGGGCGGCGACTGCGGGCATCAGCCGCTCAACAAAAGTCACTCCAGCTTATTCTTGGCCTCGTCCGACACTTCGATTTTCGTCGTGTTCACGTCCATGATTTCCGTGGTCGCCGTGCGATCCATTTCGCGGATCCTTTATGGTCAAAGCCCAAAATTGGAACAGTCAGCTTTCCGTGGTGCCAGTGTTTAAACCGCAGGATTATCGCCTTCTCGCCCGCCAACGCCACCAACCGCGGTGGCCACCCAACTCCCGGTTAATTGTCAATGGAGCTTCGGTTATGGCGCATTCCGACGCTCCCGCTGCCACCAGAGTCACCATCCGCGATGAACAACCGAGTCGCAGTCAGCTAATCGTTCTTCGATTTGGCGTCAAATTACTTGCACTTTACTTGCACGCTTTCGTAAGTCGTTTATTATCAATGGAGCGGGTGAAGGGAATCGAACCCTCGTTACTGACATAGTGGTGTATGGTGGTGAACAGTGTGCGTTTTTATTGGACTTTCGTACGATATCGCGGCAAGCTTACTGCACAAACTGCATTATGTCATCCATCTACCGCAAAAAACACTCGCCGTTCTGGTTCATCCAGTACATTGACGCCGACGGCACGCGGCGCAACAAGTCCACGGGCCTCCGGACGGATGATCCGGGCGAAACCGTCAAGGCCCGCACCCTGCGGGCGCAACTCGAAGCCAAGGAACTCAACCGCCACGCCGGTGAAATCAGCGGCGGCGGGTGGGAAACTTGGGTGCCTCAATACCTCGAACGGCACTGCGAAACTCCTCGCACCCATGACCGGTATCTGGATGGGTGGAAATGGCTCGCCTTCTGGCTGCAAGAAAAGCGCTACCACTCGCCTCGCGCCATCACCTACCGCAACGCCCTTGAATACATTGATTGGCGGACCAATTACAAGAAACGGACCGGCAAGACGGTCGGGCGTAATACGGCCATCATGGAGTTGAAACTGCTGGCGATGATCATGGGCGAGGCCGTGCGGCTCGGCCACGCCGACGCCAATCCGCTGGTGAGCCTGAAGTTGAAACGCGACAAGCCGGCGAAGAAGCCGGAATTGTCGGATGACGAAATTCGTCGGATTCGGGAAGCTCTGAAACAGGAACCGGAATGGATGCAGACGGCCTTTGAGATCTCACTGCACACCGGCTGCCGCTTGCGCGAGACACGAATTCCGTTGAATTGCGTCAACTTCCAGGAGGCGAAGATCACCTTCTCGGCGCCGAAAGGTGGAGAGGATCGGGCGTTCTCCATCCCCATGCCGTCGGCTTTGCGGCCGCTGCTGGAGAGGCTGCACAAGGAGAAGCGAGCATTCACGGTAGAATTCCCGTTCCAACCATCGCGGCGGTGGCAGCAGTTCTTCATCAAGCTCAAGCTGCCGCACCTGTGCTTTCACTGTCTGCGTGTCACCTACGTGAACCGGCTGCGCCGGGCGGCTGTGCCACGGGAAGCGGCGATGCGTCTGGTGAACCATTCATCCGAGTTGATTCATCAGATCTACCAGCGTGAGAAAGTTGAGGACGTCGCGCAATGG